>ERZ1292640.1371-Hain-H43-02um-R1-1371-length-20188-cov-5_pt1 | contig 20188 bp, 27 predicted proteins | sample MGYA00564404_ERZ1292640 | MGnify/ENA primary metagenome ERZ1292640 (study PRJEB36523, sample SAMEA6512636) | groundwater metagenome | collected 2019-01-08 | study: AquaDiva: Metagenomics assemblies of 32 groundwater samples
AGAGGGAACTTAATAGGCACAAGCCTTAGAGTAAAAAATATCATGTTCGAGTATTTATAAATTGAAATCTAACTATCAATTAAACCGAAGCTTAAACAACGTTTAAATACAGAATGTGTCTTTAATGGAAGTATGAACAAAAAACTGATAGTAATTGCAGCAGTATTATTACTAATTGGTGGAGTTGCAGCTATAGGCCTGTATCTTTATCCTTACCTGCCGAGTCAACCACCCCGCGCAGATGATGCAGGCTCGACACCGCAAGGAGTTCAGGATGTCGTTAACGCAAACAACAAATTTGCTTTCGAGCTTTACTCTGAATTAAACAAAGTCGGAGATGGGAATATCTTCTTTTCTCCCTTCAGCGTTTCTTCTGCCTTGGCCATGACTTATGAAGGAGCAAAAGGTCAGACTGGAGATGAAATGAAAAAAGTGTTTCACTTTCCGGAAAACAGCATTTTGAGGCCGAACTTCGCCGCAGTCTATAACGAGATCAATAAGGGAGATAAAGCGTACAAGTTGAGCACAGGAAATGCATTATGGGTTCAAAAGGATTATCAATTGTTGGGAGATTACACCTTGGCTGTTGAAAAGTATTATGGCGGCAAGGCTGCAAATCTGGATTTTGTTGGAGATACTGAAAATTCCAGGCAAACAATAAACAGTTTCATTGAAGAACAAACAAATAATAAAATCAAAGATTTGATTCCTGCAGGTGTTCTTGATGCAAACACGAGATTGGTTTTGACTAACGCAGTCTATTTCAAGGGAACATGGACCTGGGAATTTGACAAATCAGATACTCGCGATGAAGATTTTAAGATAATTCCCACTAATTTTGTCAAAACTCCGATGATGTTTATGGAGCCGGATAAGGCAAGGTTTAATTATGCTGAAACTGAAGAATTACAAATTATTGAGTTACCATATAAGGGCGATAAAATTTCAATGTTAATATTATTACCTTCTGATAATCTTGATTCCTTAGAACCTTCTTTAACAGTGGAAAAACTTAGCGAATTTAAAGCTCAAATGAAAGAAACAAAATTAGAAGCGATTTTCCTCCCAAAATTCGAATTTGATTCGAAGTATTTTATGAAAGATAAGCTAATCGCACTAGGACTGAATACCGCTTTTACCGATTCAGCAGACTTCTCAGGCATGACTGGTGACAAAGACTTGAAGATAGGCTCAATAATCCATCAAGCTTTTGTCAAAGTTGATGAGGAAGGAACTGAAGCTGCAGCGGCAACAGCAGTGATTATGCAACCAACATCCATTAATCCCAATAGAAAAATATTCAGAGCAGACCACCCGTTCATCTTCATAATCCAGCAAAAAGCAACTGGAAACATTTTATTCATGGGCAAAGTCTCCGACCCCACCAAATGAAATTTAAGGAATGATTTATTAGTGAGGATAGATTTCTAGGTTTATGGTAATAGGAAGTAAATATCTGGAAACCTTGATGGGCATAATGGACGGAATTTTGCCTGGCGAGTGGAAAGAAATACCGAGTCCCCAGAGGCCTTATTCCTGCTACGTTTGTCTCCAGCCAATTGATGATAAGCCAGTGCCATTTTATGAGATGCAAATTCCAGATGGCACCAGGCAATTCTATTTTCACCAGAATGAAACGCCTGCTGCAAATAAGTTGAATTGACACCCAGTTTTACTTTATTAAAATGTAAAACTTTAAATATGAGTAAAACAAATATACTATCAGGTGAGATCAATGAAGACAAAATTCGAAACAACAATGTCATCGAAAGGGCAAGTAGTCATATCGAAACACATAAGAACAGAAATGGGCTTGTTCCCGAACCAGAAATTCGTGGAAGAAAGAAGAGGCATAGAAATTGTGTTTAAACCAATCCTCCCCATATCCAAAGCCAAAGGCTTTCTTCGTGGAATTGAGAAAGAAAGCACTAGCGCGATCATCAAAGAAGTTAAGAAAGGCTGGGATTAGTGTTTGTCATTGATACATATGCATTAATTGAATGGTTTGTTCAAGGAAACGAGAATTATCGAAAATTCTTCGAGGAAATCGACCGAAAAGGAGGTTTCATTACAGAACTAACAATACTTGAATTCTACCATAGAGTGTATCACATTGCAGGCAAGGAAAAAGCTGATGACTCATTAGACATAGTAATTGGAAGCAACAAAATAATAGACTTGAATCTCGAACTCATAAAACAGGCCGCGGTCTTCAGGAGCGAAATGCTAAAGAAAAGAAAACAGCTGTCATATGCTGATTGTGTTAATTATATGGTCGCCAAAAACCTGAAAGTTAAGCTCCTAACGGGCGACAATGATTTCAAAGAGCTGGAAAACGTTGAGTTTGTCAAGTAAAAAGTTAAACATCCAAATTCTTTACATAAACCGCATTCTTCTCGATGAACTCCCTTCTTGGGCCGACATCTTCTCCCATTAATATCGAAAATGTTTTGTCTGCCTCGACAGCATCCTCAACAGTTACTTGTAAGAAAGTTCTTTTTTCAGGGTCCATTGTTGTTTCCCAGAGCTGTGAAGGATTCATCTCGCCGAGTCCTTTGTATCGCTGGATGCCAACTTCCGCACCCCATTCTTTCTGGATTTCCTTCAGACTCTCCTCATTATAAGCGTACTTGAAAGCTTTCCCTTTCTGGATTCTATAAAGCGGAGGCTGAGCAATGTAGATGTTCCCGTTGTCAACAAGGGGACGCAAGTACCTAAAAAAGAACGTCAGCAACAAAGTCCTTATGTGAGCGCCATCAACATCAGCATCTGTCATGATAACAATTTTATGATAACGAAGCTTTGTTATGTCAAAGTCTTGCCACAGGCTAGTTCCGATGGCTGTTGCCATAATCAGAATCTGCTCACTCCTGAATATCTTTTCCATTCTTGCCTTCTCAACATTAAGGATTTTGCCTCTCAAAGGAAGGATTGCCTGGAACTCTCTGTTCCTGCCCATTTTTGCGCTATTATGAACAAAAATTCCTGAAGCAAGAGCGAAATTATGAGTACCTGGCACTTCGATATCATAAACATCCATCTTTTCGTCAAGCCAGATGATTTTTTTGATTTTATGGTTATAATTGACTACAGCTTCCTCAAGTTTTGCCATATCATTTCCGAAGAATCGGCTTGAGAAAGTTTCAAACTTCAACACATTTCTGCTTCGTAATCTCCCTCTTAATTTTTCGAACTCTAGTCTATCGATTATTTTCTTATCATCATAAACTTTCCTTAAAACCCTGATCGTATTTTCATAATATGTCTTGTCATATGCAATTTTCCTATTATTTCTGAACTCCGGAGTCCACTGCCCTCTTGTTTTATCTTTTCTCCAAGCGACTAATCCTTTATCTGACCATTGTCTTTTTGCGAGCCCCGAGAGTTTTTGTTTAGCATCAGGATTATTTTCAAAGAATTTCTTAACTTTTTGCGATTGGTTTTTCTTGTTTTCGTCTGATGACCAATACTGCCTTTGAGCATCGTTCAACAATTTCAAAGTTTTTTCGCGATAACGTGAATTTGAACTATAAAATTCCAAAAACTTCTTAACCATATATTTCTTGTATTCTTCGTTCTCCCATTGCAGTTTTGCACGCCTGCTAAGCTCATCTCTCATTGATAAATTCTTTTGCCTGATCTTCTCTCTAAATTCTGGAGTTTTTCTGATTTCATTTAATTTCGCTAGAATTTCTGGTTTTCTTAGATTTTCAACTAACGATGCATGTAACGCCAAATGCTCTTCTTTAGTTAGCCGGATAATGTTCGTCGGGTTGTTATTTAGCTTGTTGAAATCCTTATGATGCCGATGAGCTCCTTCAAGTTCATTGTAAATCCCATTTCTGATATTATGGGCATCGGCAAGCATGTGAGTAAAAATCCATCTGTTTTCCATAGGACCATATACCAGCTCATAACCGTCGATTGTTATTCTTTTAGCTTTTCTAGAAATTTGCCTTCTTAATGGCATTAGCGAATCGTCTATGCTTAGGTCTGAAGCAGGCTTATACGAACAATCCCTTAACATAAATAGATGATCAGGGGTGCAAATTATTTCTTCATCAGTATCTAAAATCAGTTTAATAACTGAAGTATTTGTTTTTGTTAGGCGAGGATACATTATCTTTTGGATTCCAATCCTCCCATCATCTTGAACAGTATAGCAATAATGGTCTTTGCCTTCATTGTGCTCTTTTATTAGCTCAATAAAAGAGATATTTCTTCCATCGGCAAGGGCAATTTTCGTATTGCCAGAAAAACAGCCTCCAGCAGAATCGCCTTCCACAATGTAAAGCTCGCAAAGTGCAGGGTCATTATTTGAGCAATCTGCAAGCTTGCCGGGAAGAGAGCTGTTTGTAAGCGCACCTTTCCTTCTGGTTAAATCACGTGCTTTTGCTGCTGCTTCCCTCGCCTTTGAAGCCAGAACAGACTTTTCAACAATTATCCTCGCTTCCCTTGGGTGCTCCTCAAGGAAAGACTTTAGCTTTTCAAAAACAAAAGAATCAACTAGCCCTTTTACGTAAGAGTTGCCAAGCTTTGTTTTTGTTTGGCCTTCGAACTGCGGTTCAGGAATTTTGATCGCAAGAACTGCTGTCAGCCCTTCCCTGACATCATCGCTAGACATCTTAACGTCTTTGATCATGCCTTTTTGCTCACCGTATGCGTTAAGAGCTCTTGTCAAAGCTGACTTGAATCCAATAAGATGTGTTCCCCCTTCTATTGTGTTAATCGAATTTACGAATGAGTAAACGCTCTCAAGATAGCCTTCATTGTACTGCATTGCAAGCTCGGCCTGAATATCATTTTTCTCTCCAAATACGTAAACAACAGGATGCAAAGGATTTTTGTTTTGGTTCATGTACTCAACGAAAGAAACAATTCCACCTTCATACTTGAAGTTGTTTTCCTTGCCACTTCGCTCATCAACTATAGTTATTGAGAGGCCTTTATTCAGGAAAGCAAGCTCTCTTAATCTTGCTGAGAGAGTGTCAAAGTGGAACTCTATTACTGGGAAAATCTGAAAGTCAGGCTTGAATTTGACTGTCGTTCCCGACCTGTTCGTTTCGCCTGCAACCTTGAAGGGCTCAGTAACTTCCCCTCTCGTGAAACCGATTTCGTGAACTTTGCCGTCACGCTCGACTTTAACTCTAAGATACTCGGAAAGCGCATTGACAACGGATATTCCAACCCCGTGAAGTCCTCCGCTGACCTTGTAGCTCTTCTTGTCAAATTTTCCGCCGGCATGCAGCCTCGTAAGGACAATTTCCATCGCGGACTTCTTGAATTCAGGCATCTCTTCTGTTGGAATCCCTCTCCCATTATCTGAAACAGTACATGAATTGTCAGGGTGGATTGTGATTTTGACTTCAGTACAGAATCCAGCCATAGCTTCGTCAACAGAGTTATCAACAACCTCGTAAACCAGATGGTGCAAGCCAGGTAGTCCAGTACCCCCTATGTACATTCCGGGCCTTTTCCTTACTGCTTCTATACCTCCAAGAACCTGAATAGAAGAGGCGTCATAGCTTCCTTTTTTTTCTGCAGTTGGAGGTGTCATTTTTTAGCTTGAGAAAATGTGCTTTCTCGACTATAAAACAGACATTTTGGCGCTTTAAATAGTTTACTGAAATATGCTTGAAAAGAGGTTAAAAATAAGACTTCGGCAGCAGTTAGGATAATAACGCTGTAGTCTCAAGGTCAGGCATTCTTATCTGAATATAACAAGAAGGATTTGCAAATCCTTCTGGCCTTTCCAAAGCCCGTGCCATATACGTTATTAATGACGAAACTGGTGCTTCAAGAACCCGCTCAATATCGGAAAGTTTTGCAAGAACAATTTCTTCCGCAATTCCTCCATCATAAACGTTGATGTCTAAACGCCGCCTATGCGGCTCAAACTCGATGTTCGATGAGCCGTAATTTGTAGCAATAGTAATGTCAGGGAAAATCATATATCCCAATCGTTTATGGCGGAAAAAAAACGATTTATGGCTTTCCACCAACGGGTAGGATGAGTATGAAAATGTGGCTAACGCGTCTATTCCATCAGGTAATTCTTTTTCCCGAAGAGCCTGTGCAAGAATTTCCTCTGCAGAGAATATTTTTTCCTGAATTCTTAAAGCATCCATAAATGTGGGCAATCGTACGGATCCATTTTCCGATAAATGCTGTTCAACAACGAACGGCATCCGATAATATCCTCGGGAATCTTTAGTGATATTCGACTTTTGTATTTGCATTTTTCCAAGTTTTCTATTCAAATTTATAAAGTTATCTTGCGGCTCATGCAGTGATAATTTATCAAATCAGGCTCTAATAAGTTCGAGTTTTTCAAGCCAGGTATTGCAATCAACACAAAACTCTGATGAATCCCTTGCGGCGAAATAATCATCCCACAACAATTGACCCTGATTGACCCTTCTCCCATGGGCGGTCGTCATTGGACAATAAAGCCCGGAGGATGTTGATTTTGGGATAAAATCATGATGCCCGAGATCAAAAACGTGGCCGATTTCATGGATACCAATATTTAATACAGCCTCAAAGTGGATATTTGAGTTAAATTCCAAATCGCGTATTCCGTTATATCCCGTTGAAATGCAAGCCTGGCCGGTTTTGCGGCCTTTGCCATACACCCAATGCTCTTTGTCATCGATTGGAAACGATGTCACGCCAAGCGTCAATGCTTTTGGAGAACAAAGATAATTTAGGAAATAATCTGCCATAAGATAAGGCGAATTGCCAACAATATGCAATAAATAGGGCTCAATCTGACGCTCGTCCAAGACAGCATAATCATCAATTAAAGGATAAAAAACATCGGTGAGCCGATCACCTAGCTCATTAAGACGACCGGATGGATAATCAACTGGGAGGATATTCAACTTTGCCATGACCTTGTGAAATCAGAATTGTAATTAAAGCTTTTCCACTAAAATAATTTGTTTTATTTTCAAAGCAGCAGAATTTTTTTCATTTATAATTTCCGAATCGATTATTTCCAGCCTTTTCTTGAACATCGGACCATCAAGAACAAAAGTCTCGTACTCGCCACCCTCGCCTGCAAGGTGGATTCCCGTTTTTTTCTTAATATCTTTTAGTTTTTGCAATAAATCTGAATCAAATTTTTTCCCCAATAATTCGGATGTCAACCCGTCAGCGAAAACTCCGACAATAATTATTTCGTATCCAGAATCAATAACGATTTTCATGTAGCTCTCCTCATTATGCTGCCAATAAGGAGTGAATGAAACGAGACCAAGGTCGTTGCAAATCTTAACAACTCTGTCGCGCTGGTATGCAGATGCAAGAGCGCCTGCGCTCACTGCTTCAATTGAATATTTTTTTTTGGCCTCTTCAATTAATTGCTTTAAGTCTTCAAGCTCTTCTTCTTTCACGCCTTTTGTTTTTCTGATTAATTGCGGAATCTTTAGCGCTTCTGCCTGCTTGCCAGTCCATTCGATGTTCGGAGTATGAAACATATACGATTCGTCTGATTCAGAATTCACTGTCAACAAACAAACTATTTCATGTCCGCGCTGCTCCAGCCAGTGGAGAGCCAGCATAGAATCTTTCCCCCCTGAAAAAAGCGCACCAATCCTCATAGGCTTTCAAAAAGCTTTATTGCCCTGTCTCCGAGAACAAGCAGGAAGTTCGCAAGCCTTGGCCCTTTTTCCTGGTTTAACAACACAAGATATCCTGCCTTGTACAATTCCTTCGCAGTTATTCCAACTGCCTTAGCTGTCTCATAAAATTCCATAGAGAGTTCTTTTTCAGTAAATTGCTTTTCCCTCAGTTTCTCTGCGAGTAGCTTCAGAGCTTTTATTTCTTTTTCCGTCAGTTTTAAGGAAGCACTAACTGATTTTTGAACAGAAAATTTTACGTCCTGGGGTGCATAGAGTGAAAGCCATGCTTTAGCTTTTTCTATGCGCTCAAATATTTTTTCATCAAGCATTGGCTGGTAATGCCCTGTTTTTTTCAGGGCTGCGCGTATGGCTTCAGAGTCATCTTCATATGTTTGCACCAAAACGCATGCGTAAGAGAAACTCATCTCCAGTGGCTCTTCAGAACGCTCGAAATTTGACATTTCATGAAGCCGCTTGAGCTGGGCTTTTTCTTTTTCATTTTCTTCTGTAGCCATTTCAAACGCAACTTTTCCAGCATGGTCGTACTCGTCATAAAGCTGGGATAATTCCTTCCAAGACAAACTCCTTGTTTTCATCAGCCGCTTGTTGTAAAGGAACCGCAATAACTGTGGACTTGCGACCTGCAACCAATCCTTTGGATAAACTACATTGCCCAAAGACGCTGACATCTTAACATCATCAACAAATAAATGCTCGTAAAAAATTGGTTTTGGCATCGGCCAATCGAGAACTTTCTCGACTATTTCACCATTAATCCAGAATGCACTGTTTGGAACTTGGTATTCCTTGCCTGCACCCTCAGAGGACACTTTCCATCGCGACCATTGTGCGGCCCACTCGCTCTTCCACATAAGCTTGCCCTCGTCTTTCATCGGGTCGTTTTCTCCGTTGTAACCGCAACCCTTCGCAATCGTTGTTTCAAAATTATAGTCCTTGCACTCGTATTCGACCTTTCCATTTTTTATCGAAATAATTCGAGGCGTTGAGATTTTGCGGCATTCCTTGCAAATTGGAGTCCAAGGAGACCAGCCTGCTGCCAAAGGATTTGAGCGGTACCTGTTCTGAATTTCAATAACAGTTCCAACGTTCTCAAGTATTTTCTTAATGAACGGGTTGAAGCTTCCTTTCTTGTACTCTTCTCTCATGGAAAATTTTTCAAGCTCTCCATGCACGAAATCATCAATAACTTTAAAGTATTCTGCGACGTGATGCGCAGCATAAGACGAATGGCAGCCGTCAGGATCAGGAATATCAGTTACAGGCATGCCAATATATTCTGCGAAAGAATCAGGAACACCCTGCGGAACTTTTCTTAGCGGATCCATGTCCTCTGCAACCCAGATAAACCTGACATTTGCTTTCGCATCGCGCAGGGCCTTGACGACTGATGAACCCCTGATAGTGTCGCTTAATCTACCGATGTGAAGAACGCCAGAAATGGATGCAGATGTTTTGACAGTGTATTCATCTTGCTTTGGAACTTCTCGGTCTATATAATGGAAAGTCTTTCTAGATAGTATTTCCTTAGCAAGCTGGTCAGCCCAGAACAGTTCCTTGGTTTCTTCTGTCATTGATGTGAAGAACTAAAGAATGGGTTAAAAAGGTTATGAAAAAAAAATTAAGTTTTTAAATATCAACCAGCCTATCTTAATATCTCTGAATCATAAATGGACAAATGAAATGGCAGGAATGAATAAAAGACGCTCCGGCAAACAAAAACGGAGAGAATTAATTGGAAGAGCAATTGGTACACTGAGCAAATTGGAAGAAAAGGTAAAAAAAGATGCCAGAATTATAGACAGGGTAGCTGAAGAACAAGGTTATTGCCCGGAAGACAGAAGCGCATTAGTGAATATACATTATTTATTTGAGCAGCGTCGAATGGGGCTTACAACTTATTCTCCTGTTGCATACTTGGCTGCGGTGAGCCAAAGTCCCGTGCTGAGGGGCGCAATAGCAGCTCATAAGCCTGAAATCGCCGAAGCAATTGAACATCTTCTAAGTGATCAGGGATATGCAACACGAATGCAGGACTCATACTTAAGAGACATTAGGCAGAGGATTTAGGATTAGAAGTTGGGTTAAAAAGGTCATGGGAGGGGAAAGAATATTAAAACGAGATAAAATTAGCTAGGTTGGTGGATGGAAATTGACAACTATTTTAATAGCTGATAAATTGCCAGAAAAATTTATTTTCACGCCTAATCAGAGGCAATGCAAGGAAAACTTTTATACTACGCCCAGTTCCATTCATCATGGTTGACCTAGAAGATGTAGTCAGAATGGCTAAAGCCCTTGAAGAGGGAGATTATAAAAAAGTTACTGCATTAGCCCAATCTATTGGCTTGGGAGAAGATGTTTATGAAATACAAAGTATTCACCAGCTCCATACAGATTACGAGCGAGGAGTTCAAAGCTCAACACCGCAGGAATTTCTGAGTAGAATAACTGAAGATAATGACTTATCGGGCAGTTTATTATCAAATCAAGATTTAAGGGCAACTTTTATGTTGCTATCTGATGAAGAAACTAATCATGATAGAGTCTATGCAATAGTAAGACTTGCAGACGACAGACCTTACGCCGAAAAAATTGAACAAATTTACCTTACACAAATTAAACCATTTCTTTAAATGGGCCCACAGGGATTCGAACCCTGGACCTAGTGGTTACTTTTAGAACCCCGAAGGAGTCCATTAAGAGCCACTCGCGCTACCAGACTGCGCTATGAGCCCGCATCCTGAAGGGTTAAAAACCTGCTTTTAAAGGTTATGTCTAAAGAAATTTAAAGAATAAAATTTTCCATCCAGAAATGTTCAAGGGAAATGTGCTTAGAGGATTTGTGGAATTAGCAATTTCTACTTATCAGAGGGATATGCACCAATTGAATAACCTAGATGATTGGTTGTCTCCAAATGAAAAAGATGAGTTCATGGAAATGTGGGCAGTCCACCAGACCTGCGACTATCTTGGAAAGTTGACCCGAGCAGGCAAGTTGCATGAGTGTGCGCCAGTTGAACCAGATGAACAAGCCAGTTTCTTCAGAAGGGCCAATTATGAACAAAAAGCGGTTTCATTGGATAAATACATAGAAACTTTTGCACACGATTATGCGGGAATGAATTCAACACCCAGATCGGTAATGGAAGCAGCATCTCGTCTTCGGGAGTACCTCGATGTTGCAGTAAGTTTGAAATACGCTTTGCGCGACCATAGGCTAATCCAGCTCTTGGAACCGGGCATAGTCATTTTTTTTAGTTATGAAGAATTAAGGCAGCACCCTTATTGAGGGTAAACTTTGCAATTAAAAACTGATTATTGAATTATTTTTTAAGTTTCATCATCCTTGAAGCGTTAAACACAACCCTTTTAATTAACCAAGACTACTCAGCAACATGAAAAAAGTCATGGTGATGGGCACTTTCGACCTTTTTCACAAAGGGCACAAATATCTGCTTGGGCAGGCAAGGAAGCAGGGAGATTATCTCGTCGTTCTTGTAGCGAGGGATGCAACTGTTAAGAAGCTAAAAGGAAGAACACCCTTGCGCTCAGAAAAACAGCGTGTCAAAGACATAAAGAATTCAGGATTAGCAGACAAAGTCATACTGGGTAGCTTAAAGGACAAATACGCAATTATTATCAAAGAGAAACCAGACGTTATTTGTCTGGGTTATGACCAAAAATTCTTCACTGACAAATTAGCTGAAAATCTTAAGAAACGCGGGATTACTCCAATAATTAAGCGATTCAAGGCATACAGGCCACACATCTATAAGACCAGCAAAATAGCATCAAGCTGCTGCGACATGAAAAATTATTTATATCCTGAAAAAAAAGATTGATCATGGTTGATACAAACAAGGACATGCAGATAAAGTGTGCTGGCTGTGGAAAGAGTTTCACTAGCGGCATTATGCGGCTTTCAGCAGTAAAGAAAGGCATGGTTTGCCCTGACTGCAATGTGAAAGAAGCCAAGAGCAGAAGTGCATTAAAAAACGTCCATAACCTTTAAGGGTTCTCTAGAAGATTTAGCTCAGATATTGATTCGTTAAGCCCATCATCTGTACTAATTCCCTGAATTTGAGCAGGGACAGTATTTGAAGGCACTTGAGGCTGCAACCCTGAATTGATTTCAGTCACTTTCGGCGGTTCGACATTATTCTGGCATGAAACAAGCAGCAGTGAAAGGACAGCAATTACAGCCAATAGTTTCATTTAGCCACCTGCTTGCTGACAGTTCTGATGAAATTCTGCCATTCTTCCTGCACTTCCCTCAATATCTGCTTTTTCTCAGAAAGGTTTTTTTCGTTGTTGAACACAATCTTTTTTGATTCAATGAACATGACAAAGTCAATTACTGTATTTTTTTCAGCACCTTTTTCAAGCCAATCCTCTGCTTTCTCTTCAAGATTGTAAAGCCGGAATTTTGTAAGCGTAAAAACGCGCTCTGCAACAGAGTCCTTGCATTCTTTATTAGTGCAAGATGAAAGCTGGCTTGTAATATTTACTGCCTGAAGCAAACCTCGAGCACAGCCAACTCTTTCCGAATCAGCAGAATACTGCCAGCAAGTCTGGACTAAGTCATAACGTTTGATACAATTTGCTCTGACCACACCAAAAACAGCCCTGCATTCCTCAGGAGTGTATGGAAGAGGACCGGCAGATTCAGGCAGCTGAAGCCTGCAAGAAATCCTGTCACGCATAGCTTCAAAGCCACCACATTGCTCCTTCTTCGCTTCCTCTTTTTGCTGTTGGCCAAATGGGGTGATGTTGCTTGTATCGACTGGGCAAGTTCCGCAATCTTGAACACATCCTTGACAGTTCTCATTTGTCTGGCAGGTTCCATCACCACAGTAAGTTCTTGTTGGACCTGATGCAGCTATGCTCGAGTGCACAGAAAAAAGTAGAATAAAGATCAAAATCGAAATGTAAAACATCGACCAGCGCATACTATTGCAGAATTCCCGGCGATATAAAAGGTTTTACTTCGAGTGGCAAAGTTCTATTGCAGAGCTCTTTGACAGCGAAATCGGCAATTAATCGAAGATTGATTGTGTCTTCTTCATTATATTGCAACAAAAGCTTAAGGTAATAATCGTCGCCAGTCACCCTGAACATCCTCCACAAAGTCAAAGCGTCGCCACCATGAAGGCCGTCGACTAGCGGAGTTCTTGATAAGCCCAGAGTTCGCTCTATTTCCTTCAATCCGCCTTTTAGGCTGATTCTCGCGCACGCGTGTTTGAGGTCAAGGTGCGCAACTTCGGGCATTTTCACATATTTCGATAGGAAAGGAAGGTCGAATGAGGAACCGTTGAACGTTACCAGAAGCTTGCATGCTGAAAGTTGCTGCTGCAATCTCCCAAAATCAAGATTAACGCCTTTAATCATCGGCCTGAAATCGTAACCATCAGAAAGACCAACCACAGTTATCGCCGAATTTTTCCAAACACCAGTGGTTTCTATGTCGAGAAACAGTGTTTCATCTTTGAAATGCTCGTAAAGCCGCCAAACTTCTGAAGAAGGCAATTTTCTTGCGAAAAAAGAAGAATCATTTTCAAAAAGTGCTTTTTTTGCTGCATGAATCTGACGGTCAGCGTAAGCTTTTCTTGAATCCGAAAATCCTAAAATTCTTTTTGCAGAAATGAAGGCATCCCAGTCTTCTATTCCTGATTTCCACAGATTCCTTTCTTTACGTATACCTATGCCATCAATGAAAGCGAAAGATTTGCGGATCACACGGAAATTAACATACGCTCAGGATAAATACTTTCAGCGGAAATGTCCAGTGGAAATCACTGTTTTCGGTTACAAAAAGAATATGCCAGTCTTTCAACAATCCGCTGTAACTTATGCCCGAATGGATCTGTCTCAGGAGCAAGAGGCTCAACTTTAACAGAATACCAACCAGCATTATTTGCGCCAACGATATCTGTCATTATTAAATCGCCGAACATTGCAAGTTTTGAAGGCGGAAGCCCAAACGCTGCTTCGATTTCTCGATATGGCTCAGGTCCGGGTTTTTTATGTTTGCTTCTTGTGATGTAAAAATCAGGAAACATGCGTTCAAGTTCTTTTCGACGCTGATTTGACTCAATATTTGACATTATTCCGATTCTCGAAGCGCTAAAAACGCCAACGTAAGCTTCAAGAGCTTCCTTGATTGAGGGATGCAATGATGATGCATGGTGTGCACAAAGAGTTTGATCAACATCAAAAACTACCGCCTCTATTCCCCTTGAACTCAATTCTTCGGGAGGAAGATCTGAAAAAGATTTAACGCGGTAATCAGGAATCCAATAGGAGGGGTTGAGCTGTGATGTAGTTAAAGGCAGCTTCATAACAAAAAGGAACGATCAGGATAGAAAAACGTTGTGGTGGAAAAGAATAAAAACATAAATAAATTTCAAATAAGGGGTGGACAATGCCAGCAATTAGAGATTATGGGGTGATTAGAGATTATGTAGCCGCATATTTCGGACAATTGAAAGGAAAATCCAGCAAAGAAAAATTAACAGCAATTTTAAGTGGAATAAAAGAAGCGCCAAAAGCAACAATTGTGGCGTTAGTTGGCAATCGAGGAACATTTGTAAGTGCTAGCGCAGTCGCAGTCTCTGTTTATTCTGCCATTACAGGGGACGCACCAATTTTAGGTGGCAATGAGTTATTTCAATACCAAAATGCCGCTTTAGCAGGTGGTTTGGGTGCAGCAGGAGCTTTTGGAATTGTTGAAACCTCAGCTGGATTTTCAACGATTGTGGCTTATTATGATACAAGAACTCATATTAGAGAGGAGGGCCATCTTGAGGAATATCTCGCTGAAGAATATTTTGGACTTTCCAAGAAATTCCACGGCTATTGCCACATGCAAGGAATGTATTTAGCTGCAATGGAAAATGGATGCCTTGATGAATTCAGGCAATACGAAAAAATTTACAAAAATATTAATTTGATGCCTTTACTTTAACTTTCCATTCCCAGCAATTTCTTATACCACAAGTTCCTTTTCACATACTCTGCTTTTCTGGTTTTTTGCAGAGAAGAACCCTGAAGGTCTGCATAGCTCAAAAGCAATAGACCATAAGTGTGCCGTCTGAATTGCTTCTTGAAAGGCTTCCAGTATTTCTGCCAGTTTTTTTCATCGGCGCAAATATTTTTTACCAAACCCCATGTCGCACCATGATACTTTACGATTCTTTGCAGATACTTTAAGTCCTGCGCGCCAAAGCCGAACCTGAATTTTAGTTTCGGCAGCATTTCTGCAGACTTGTCTTCATGGCCAGTTGCGAAAGTGAATTTTCCCTGTGCTCTCAAAGTATATTTTTTGCCGATGTCATGCAGCAGGGCGGCGTAAAGAAGCAGCTGCCAGCTGTCATAGTTCTGGACTTGCTCTGCTAGGATGTTCAGAACTTTTTTCTCTCTATGTTTCGGGAGTCTCATCGATTTCAGCGCAGTTTTCAAATGCTCGAAAACAAGCAAAGTGTGCTCTAAAGCTGTCAGGTCCTTGTGTGAGCCAGACTCAGTGTTCTCATTTACTTTCTGCAAAGCATAAACTTCGGGAAAAACGGTCTTAAGATTGCCTTGCCTGAAGTCTTCTGCAGTCAAATGTTGGACGTTTATCATATTATTTTGAAATAAAGCCTCCTGTTGTTTTTTCCCTTGTTATCAGCCCTTTCAAATATAATTCTGCCGATTTCATTAAGATGAGAGATATGTGTACCGCCATCCGGCTGCGCGTCAAAACCAACGATGTCAACAATCCTGAGCTCTTTGATTCCAGAAGGCAAGCCTGCAGCTAGCTTTAGCAGATGAGGGTTCTTTTCGACCTCCTCCCTGCTCATCCAGTATATTTTGACAGGCAAATCCTGAGCGATTATTTTGTTGCATTCTTCAAGCGCAGCGATTATCTTTTCTTTGTCGAATTGTTCAAGATTGAAGTCAATCCTTCCGCCATCCAAGCTCAATTGGTTTCCAGTTATCAAAGCCCCTAAATTTTTTGCAAAGTAACCGGAAATGACATGAGCTGCAGTATGGCTCCTCATTAGATTATACCTTCTTGCCCAGTCAATGATGCCAACAATCCTGTCTCCTTCTATCAAACCTTCCCTATCAACTTCGCAAACTATTGCTCCGGCTTGCTTTTTGCAATGTAAAAGCTTGAATTCATCTCCGTTTCTATGGATTACACCCTGGTCGGATGGCTGGCCGCCCCCTTCAGGGCAGAAAAAGGACTGGTCTAGCTCAATAAACTTGCCCTCTGCTTTTGTTACAGTTGCCTCGAACTCTTTTTGGTAGTGATCCTGTAAATAGAGCTGTTTTGTCATAACTCTCAGCACAGATTAACATATTAAAAAAGTTATGGTTAAATTTAAAAAACCAGCCAGAGATAGCAACAAAATGAGCATTAAACCCCCAGTAGCATTTCATCAAAGAGTTTATGGGGGCCATGTTTACGCAGTAACAATTGATATTTCGCCCTTCGCAGATGGAATACAGGCAAAAGGTTTTTCTGCCTCACAAATAGTTGCTTTGACTTTACAATTGGGATCCTTTATTGCCCAAGGATTTCACCGAGAATATTTAGTACATGCAAATATGAAGGATAAAGGTTACCGATCACCTGGAATTTTCGATGCAGAAAACCTTATAATCTGTCCCATGAGCCCCAATATATATTCGCCAACTCGGGTTACCGCGCGAATATCATCAAAAAGACTTTATACTCACGATAAAATCACAAATGCATTGGAGGCATTAGTGCAAAGCGCGGCCGAAGTTTTTGATAGTTCAAGTAGCATTGCATTTCCGTTTGATCAATCTTCGAACGTTTCATCTCTGATTCAAACCCGAAGAACTCTCGCAGGACTTGAAGTTTACCTTGCTTGATTTTCTCCCGCAAATCCTCCGATTTTTCTTACAAAAAGCATATAAACAAGCGTAGCCTATTAGCGCATATGCTTTCAAGAAAATACAGAGTAGTTTTGACAAAGGATGAAGATGGGGTGTATGTAGCTGAAGTGCCTGCCCTTCCAGGATGTATTTCACAGGGCAAGACCAAAAGCCAAGCAGTAGAAAATATCAAGGAGGCCATAGAAGGGTACCTTGAAACTTTAAGAAAGCACAATGAAAAAATTCCGCCGCAAGATGAAGAAATTGTAGTGGAAGTCAGTGTCTAAGCTACCGATAATATCTGGAAAAAATTTAGTAAAATTTTTCTTGGCGCTACGATTTTGACCATCAAAAAGGAAGCCACATGATTCTAAGGAAGGGGAATTATCCTTTTAATATACTGACAATTCCGAATCACTCCGAATTAGCCAGAGGAACATTGAGAGCAAACATAAGGCAATCCGGATTAAACCGTGAAGAATTTCTCAATCTCCTAAACAAATAGAAATATAAACAAGAGCATCTCTCTACATTCCAAATGGTTGTTTCTTATAAGCAAAGATGTGCACGGTGCAAGAAGAACATGGTGCTAGTAACTGGGAACACTCACTATGCTGTTTGCTTTGACTGCCAGAAAAGCGAACTTTCGGGTGAAATAAAGGACCCACAGATGAAATCAATGTTCAATATTCCAGATGGTCTCTACCAGACCAGCTCTTTTCTTCGATCGATAAAGATTAATTACCTTAGGTATGGCAAGCTCAGCGATAAGCAGATAGCAGCTTTCAAGAAAACTGTTGACAAGATGAAGACTAAAGTGACGATCTAACTGCAATAAGATTTTTAAACCTCCCCCGATTATTTAATCCATGCCCAAAGACGAAATTATTTCTGTAGGCGGCCAGGCAGTTATTGAGGGCGTAATGATGCGCTCAAAGACTAAAATAGCAGTAGCTGTAAGGAATCCGAAAGGACATATTAAGTACATGCAGATTCCTTTGAATTACGGACCATTAAAATCAAGGCTGGTCAAGATACCGATTTTACGGGGAGTGATAATGCTTGGTGAAACATTATCCTTAGGTTTCAAAGCTCTCCAGTTCTCAGCAAATGTGACAACCGGCGAGGATGAAGAAATAGGACCTATGGGGATGATAGTCCTCGTGCTTATCTCTGCCGTCTTTGGCATAGGAATATTCGTACTGGCGCCGCTATTGCTAACAAAGCTCATTACCTCAAAAAACGGTTTTATTTTTAACATAATTGATGGAATCATCAGAATATTATTCTTGCTGGGCTACCTAGCAGCCATTTCTATGTTCAAAGACGTGCGGAGGCTGTTCCAGTACCACGGTGCAGAGCACATGGCAGTTGCTGCCTTCGAAGCAAACAAGAAACTCATACCTAAAAATGTAAGGAAATATTCCAGGTTGCATCCAAGATGCGGCACTAATTTTCTGCTCATAGTTTTCATAACAAGCATAATAGTATTCTCGGTTGTTGACAATCCTTCGTTATTCCTTAAATTTTCCTACAGAGTTGTTCTAATACCTCTTATTGCTGGGATTGCCTACGAATTGCTTAAGTTCGGCGGCAAGCACCACCATAACCCAATAGTCAAGTTGTTTGTACTTCCCGGGCTTGGATTGCAGTTGATAACTACACAGGAGCCAGATGATAAGCAAATTGAAGTTGCGATTGCTGCGCTTAAGAAGGCAATTAAATAACCCCAACATCCTTTTCTTCAAAAAAATTTATAATAATCTATCAAATACCACATAAAATGTTGTTAAGACTTCAAAAATTATTAATCAGGAAGGATAGTTTGCCCCGACGAGTTCTTATTCCGGAGTCAATTGACTCAAAGCTTGAAAGAATAGCCGAACGACCATTTGAAACTTCAGGATTTTTATTTTATGAAGAGAATGAAAAATTAGGCAGAATCGATAATTTGGTAAGAGGGATGTACATTACAGGAGTGGGAAATAAAAGTTCGGTGAAGGCTGAAATGGATTGTGTAAGAGTTACATATAAATTCTTAGAAACACATCACGAATATAGAATAATAGACTGGCATACCCACCCCAGAGGTCTTCCTCATGCATCACCAATTGATATGCAGACCATATCAGAACACATGGAAAAAAATCCAGCGCGGATATCCTTAATCATCGGAAGGGGCGAATCAGGCATGATAGCAACTGGTTACGGAACTGGCCAGATATCAGCCGAAAAAGTTCTCGATCCGGCAGACCGGCAATATCATGAAGTTGCAATAAGAAGGGGGCTTAATTCAGCTGCCCAAGAAATCGGCATGCAAATGAGGCCAAAACCAATGCCAAGAGGTTTTATGCTCACCGCCTACACTTTATTTAATGAACCAATAAATTATTTTAGAAATCTGATATAAAGTTTACCCAATATTTGGTTTATCCAATCAAGAACAAACAAACATTAAAGGCTTAAATCCAATCGGTTCGACTTCACAATATTTTCCTTACCGCCTTTTGTAGTATAATGCACCATGCCTTGAGGCAGGTTTATTCCGCCGAGAATCGTTAGCTTCGACCTTATTTTATAAGTGATCAGCCTTTCCTCAAACTTTTCAAGCCCGCCGATTTCCCACTTAACCGTTGTGCCTTCGCGCGGATTCTGGAACACTCTTGTCGGCTTTATCGTGCCTATTTCCTCATCTTTTTCCAGTTCAACAATATTTGAAATTTTGTCAACAATCACTACCTTGTCAAATGCCTTACCAGTCCTGTTCTTGACATGAATCAGAACTTTCATTTTTGAAATTCCGCCTTCTTTCGTTGCAAGGACTGATGCTTCCTTAGAAATAACTATCGGGCTTCTGAAAACGAAATAAGCAATGACACTTGATAGAATAATTAGCAGTATTACAAAAACAGGGAGGTAGCTTGTTGAAGTCGACACAGTCTGGCTTTCATTTGGGCCTAAAGTTAAATCCCAGGCGAGGTAAGTTGCATCATCTTTGTTAATCGTGTATGATGCCGGATCTGACCTTGTGAATAATGAGTCGATAACAGATGTTTTCAGCTCGAGAGTATATGTGCGCTGAATATTTCCTTTATTTGTAATCTGATGCTCTTGGCTTTTTGTAAGGAATCCTGCCTCGCTTCCTGTTTGCTCAGCAATAACATCGGAATAAGACATAATCGAATATTGCTCTTTAATGGCGGGATTTAATGTTACATTATCGATAATAAGCAGCAGCTGAAGCGAATCAATCTGAGGGGGAGTTAGAGGATCGAGCACAATTTCGGTAGTGACGACTTTGCTTTCGAGAGGCTTCAAAGTTGTCTCAATGTACTTCTCGACAAGGTTGCTTTTCAGAAAAAGCTTAAAATTAGTTATGTTCTTAGGGTTTCTATTCTTGAGGTTAATCTCAACTGGAATTGGCTGCCTTGGATCAACCTGAGCGGGTATTTTAAGGAATCTGTCAACCGCAGCGAAGTAATCGCGAATCTCGGGATTGTCTGATTTCACCCGGATAAAAGCATAAACTGTTCTTGATGTGCCTTTCTTTGCAGCAGTAACAGTTATAGGAATCTGATAGACTGAAGGTTCTAGCTTGCCAAAAGGCCTGAAGATAAGCACAGCCTAGTCAGTTCTGAAAGCCTCTTTTTTGTGGT
>ERZ1292640.1372-Hain-H43-02um-R1-1372-length-20180-cov-6_pt1 | contig 20180 bp, 20 predicted proteins | sample MGYA00564404_ERZ1292640 | MGnify/ENA primary metagenome ERZ1292640 (study PRJEB36523, sample SAMEA6512636) | groundwater metagenome | collected 2019-01-08 | study: AquaDiva: Metagenomics assemblies of 32 groundwater samples
CATTGCAACCCTCCGCTTCCGCCCACCGCACGGGTCCTCGCGGCCGCGTCCCGGCACGCCGGGACGTGAGAAGGTCGCGTAGCATAAGCACGGCACTCGGGCCATGCAAACCCCGCGAGCCGTGTGGGCGAACCCCGCTCGCCGCGCGAGACCGTGCCCGCGAGCCGTTCCCGGCGAGCCGTGCGCCACGTGCGGTCCACGCGACGCGCCGATTCGTCGCGACGATTCGTCTGTCGCGACGATTCGTCTGGACCGGCGAGCGCCCGCCGGGCGAGAATCCGCCCTTCCGTTCACCGTCTCGCGTCATTCCCGGGAGGCTGACATGGCCGCACCTCGCACGGCGGGCATCATCGTGGTCGCGCTGCTCAACGTCCTGATCGGGCTCGCCGCCGGCGCGGGCTCGGTCCGCATGATCGTGGATGCGCTGCGCGCGTCCGGCGCGAGCTCCGGCGGCCTCGTTCCCGCGGCAGCCGGGCTCAGCATCGGCTTCGGCGCGGCGCGTCTCGTGCTGGGCGCGGAGCTGGTGGTCGCCGGCGCGGGCGTGTTCAGGATCGCGCCCTGGGGCCGCACGCTCAGCCTGTGGGCCGCGTCGTTCTGGCTGGTGCTCAACCTCGTCGAGCCGGCCGTGCTCCACTACTCTTACGCGCAGGTGCTCATCGGCTCGATCTACCCGCTGATCCTCGTCTCCGTGTGCTCGAGCCCGGGATGGAAACGCGCCTTCACGGCTCCCGCCGCACCGGGCACGGCGTGACGCCGCGCCGCGTGGGCGGGCCGGCTGGTCCCCCGTGCGCGGCTCCGCTATCTTCCCGGGCATGAGCGAGCGCGAGCAGAAGGCCTTCGTCGAGCTGGTCGCCGTGTGCCGGCGGCTGCGCGGCCCCGGGGGCTGCCCGTGGGACCGCGAGCAGACGCTCGAGAGCATGACTCCCTACCTCACCGAGGAAGCCGTGGAGTCCGGAGAGGCGATCTCCTCGGGGGACCCCGAGCACGTCGCCGAGGAGCTGGGCGACCTCGCCTTCCTCGCCATCTTCTGCCTCGAGCTGCTGGGCGAGAAGGGCGGCCCCGGCCTTGCCGACGCGCTCGAGCGAGCCGCCGCGAAGCTCATCCGCCGCCATCCGCACGTCTACGGCGGCACGGAGATCAAGGACGGCGATGCCGCCTACCGGCAGTGGCAGGAGATCAAGAAGGCCGAGAAGGACGACCCGGTCGGCGCCACCTCGCTGCTGGGCGAGCAGCCGAAGGGGCTCCCGGCGCTGGTCGCGGCCTACCGGCTCCAGGAGAAGGCCGGCGCCGTCGGGTTCGACTGGCCGGATGCGTCCGGGCCGCTCGCGAAGGTGCGCGAGGAGATGGCCGAGATCGAGCGGGAGCTGGGCGGCGACACCGACCCCGCGCTCGCGCGCGAGATCGGTGACCTGCTGTTCGCCGTCGTCAACCTGGCGCGCCACCTCGCCATCGATCCCGAGCGCGAGCTGCGCGCCGCCTCGCGCCGCTTCCGCGAGCGCTTCCACCACATCGAGCGCCGGCTCGCCGAGCAGGGCCGCCGCCCGAGCGAAGCCAGGCTCGCGGAGCTGGACACGCTGTGGGAGGAGGCCAAGGCCCTGGCTCCGCAGCCGCGCGCACCCGGAGAACCGTCATGACCGAAGGCAGCCCGTCGCGCCAGGCCGCGCTGTTCCTCCAGCTCCTGCTGGGCCTCCAGCAGAGCGGGATGATGGCGCTCGGCAAGCTCATGAACCCGCTCACGCGCAGGCTCGACAGGAACCTCGACCTCGCGCGCGACACCATCGACACGCTCGCCGCCCTCGAGGCCCGTACCCGGAACAACCTCGAGCCCGACGAGGCGCGCGTGCTCCGCCAGGTCCTGACGGAGCTGCGCATGAACTACGTGGACGAGCTGAAGAAGGGCGGGGGAAAGAGCGAAGAGGCGGCAGCGGAGCCGGGCGAGCCCTCCTAGATCGCCTGCAGCACCGCGCACTTGAGGTAGTGCGTCTCGGGCACCGCGAGGAGCTGCGGGTGGTCGGGCGACTCCCCGGCCCACTCCACGACCCGGAACGGGCGGTGCGCGGCGCGCGCGGCCTCGAGCAGCACCTGGCGGAACAGCAGATCGTCCAGGTGGTGGCTGCACGAGCAGCTGACGAGCACGCCTTCCTCCTCGAGCAGCGCCATGGCCGCGCGGTTGAGCTCGCGGTAGGCGCGCGCCCCGGCCGCCAGGTGCCTGCGGGACTTGACCAGCGCGGGCGGGTCGAGGATGACGAGGCCGAAGTGGCGGCCCGCGCGCTCGAGCTCGCGCACGACCTCGAAGGCGTCGCCACGGCGCAGCTCGACGCGGCCGGCGAGCCCGTTCCGCTCCAGGTTGCGCGCCGCCGCCGCGAGTGCCGGCTCCGAGGAGTCCACCGCCAGCACCTCCGCCGCGCCGCCACGCGCGGCGTGGAGCGACCACTCGCCCTGGTAGGTGAAGAGGTCGAGCACGCGGCGGCCGGAGGCGCGCGCTTCGGCGCGCCTGCGGTTCACGCGCTGGTCGAGGAACAGACCGGTCTTCTGCCCGTGGAGCAGGTCGGCCTCGACCCGGAAGCCCCCGATCGTCACCTCGACCTTCTCCGGCACCTCGCCCCACCACACGCCGCGCTCGAGCGGGAGCCCCTCGAGCGCGCGCAGCGGCGAGTCCGCGGCGCGCACCACGCCGCGCGGCGCCAGCACGCGCTCGAGCGCCTCGCGCACCTGCTCCGCGCGCGCCTCAATGCCCAGGGTGAGGATCTGCACGGCGAGCACGTCGCCGTAGCGATCCACGACCAGCCCGGGCAGCTGGTCGGACTCGCCGTAGACCACTCGCACCGCCTCCTCCCCCGGCAGCACGCTCTCGCGCAGCCGCACCGCGCGCTCGATCCGCTTCGCGAAGAAGTCGGCGTCCACCTCGTCGCGCCCGCGCGTGATCAGGCGCGCGCAGATCAGGCTCACGTGGTTGTAGCAGGCGCGACCCAGGAAGGCGCCGCGGAAGTCCGTGACCTCGACCAGGTCGCCGTCGGCGGGGTCGCCTTCGACCGCGGCCACCTCGTTGCTGAAGACCCACGGGTGCCCGCCACGGATGCGGCGATCCTGGTTCTTGCGGAGGACCAGGCGCCTGGCTGCGGCCATGGCCGTGCTCAGGCGACCGCGACCGCGCGGCTCGCGAGCGCCAGCCCGATCAGGCGGTAGGCGAGCCGCGCGGCGAGGAAATCGGACGCCACCTGCCCCGGCAGCGGCGCCAGCTCCACGACGTCGAAGCCGACGATGCGCGCGCGCATCGAGACGGCGCGCAGCAGGTCCACGGCCTCGTACCAGTCGAGGCCCCCGGGCTCGGGCGTCCCGGTCCCGGGCACGAAGGCAGGGTCGAGCGCATCGAGGTCGAAGGTCACGAACACCTCGTCCGTGAGCGCGGAGAGGATCGCCTGCCAGTCCCCCTTGAGCGCGCGGAAGGCGCGGGTGCTCCACATCGGGACCGGGTGCGCGGCCAGGTGATCGGCTTCTTCCTCGCTCAGCGAGCGGATGCCGACCGAGACCGCGGGCACCTGCTCGCGGATGCGGCGCATGACGCAGGCGTGGCTGTAGGGTGAATCGAGGTAGCGGTCGCGCATGTCGGCGTGCGCGTCGAGCTGGAGCACGGAGAGCTTCGGGAAGCGCGCCGCGGCCGCGCGCACCGCGCCCGCGGTGATGCTGTGCTCCCCGCCCAGGATCGCAGGCAGCTTGCCCCGCTCGAGGATCCACGCCGCCGCCTGCTCGACGCGCGCCGCCATCGCCTCGGGGCCGAGCGCGGTGGGCTCGAGCTCGGGGAGCGTGTGGATGCCGGCGCGGTAGGTGGCGCCGATCTCGTCGTCCCACAGCTCCATGTTCTGCGACGCGGAGAGGATGGCGCGCGGCCCCCAGCGCGCGCCGCCCTGGTAGGTCGTGCTGAAGTCATACGGCACCGGGAGCACCACGACACGCGCGCGCTCGAGCGCGGAGAACTCCTCGTCGAGCCCGCCGAAGTTGAGCGGCAGGCCGGTCGGCCAATCAGGAGCCTTCATGCCTTCTCCCCGCGGACGGCCTCGCCGGCCGCCCGCCCTGTCGAGACACTTCGGGCCCTGACCCGGCGCCGGCCGGGCAGGGCCCTCGGTGGAACCGTGCGTCTAGGCGAGTCGCGGCGCCGCGGGGCGGGCGACCCGACGGCGCTCCGCCCGGACCATCCGGGACGCGCCGTTCAAGTCCTTGGGGAACTCCGTGCCGCGGTCCAGCACGTTGCATTCGACCTTGGCCATCCCGAAGACCTGCTTCATGTAATCGGCGGAGTACTCGAGGTCGAAGCTCTTGCAGGAGAAGATGTCCACGCTCACGAAGTTCTTCTCGGGGAACGTGTGGATGCTGATGTGGCTTTCAGCTATCAGGACGAAGCCCGACAGGCCCCAGTCTTCCGGCTTCAGCCCGCTGTACTTGAACACGTAGGGCGGCATGATCTTCGTCATGCCGATCTTCGAGGGGAGCTCGTCCAGGATCCGGTAGATGAGGTTCAGGTCCTGGAGCTTCTTCTTGTCGCACCCATAACCGTCCAGCATCAGGTGTGGGCCGAAGCCGATCATTTCGTCAGCCACCTCCGCGTAGCCAGCGCGATGCGCGCCTGTTCCCGAAGCCGATCCTCATCGAAGGCTACTTCTCCTCTCCCTCTTTCTCGAGGTCTTCGAGGTCGTCCTCTTCGTCCTCGTAGCCTTCGTCGTCGAAGTCCTCTTCGAACTCCTCGTCGAATTCCTCGTCGTCCTCGAGGTCGTCGTCGAAGAGCTCGTCGTCCTCCTCGTCCTCGTCGTCGTCGAGCTCGTCGTCCGGGATCTTGTACTCGTCGTCCCCGGGGATTCCCCGCTTCTTGATCATGGCTTCCTCGAGCACATGCCCTGGCGCGTCGCGCGCGCCGCTTCCGCTCCGGATGGTGTTTCCCGGCTGACGCGCAGGCGGTGCGTCGCTGCACCCGCCGATGTGCGCCTCTTTCCGAAAAAGCATCGGCAGTATACGGAGCGACTCCCCCCCGTCAATAAGAAATCGGCCCGCTCCGGGAGCCCGGCCGAGCACATTTTCGACGCCTCGCCGAAGGCGACGGCCGGCCGCCGAGGCACCCGCTCGCGAGGGCGGTTCCGGCGGCGGGGCGGCCGCTCGCCGGAGCGTGTCCGGCGGCGGCGGAGCGCCACGCGGCTCGCGGGAGCGGGCGCCGCGGCCCCGCGCAGCCGTCAGGTGGCGCACCGACGCGCCGGCAGACCCGGGGAGCGTGGGAAGCGCAGCGCGGCAGCCCTGGCGAGCGGCGGAACCGGCGGGATGCGGCCGCGCCGGCGGGCAGCACGAGACCCGGGAAGCGGCCGAGGGAGGAGCGGCGCCGGGGTGTCCGCTCGCGAGAGCGGGGCCGGCGACCGCGAAGTGAATGGCGGGGTTGACGGGACTCGAACCCGCGACCTCCTGCGTGACAGGCAGGCGTTCTAACCAGCTGAACTACAACCCCGCTGGCACGCGGCCGGGAGGCCGGGCGCGTGCCGAAAAGCCGCGGGAGAGTAAGGGCGGCGGGCGGGCAGTGTCAATTGCGTCCTGCGACCCGTTCGCGTGCGGTGGCGCGCTCCGCGGGGACTCAGTAAAGGCGCTTCAGCTCCACGCCGCGGTAGTAGTGCGCGAGGATGGCCTTCGCGTCGCGGCCCGCCCGAGCCATGCCCAGCGCGCCGGTCTGGCAGAGCCCCACGCCGTGCCCGGAGCCGGCGCCGCTGGCGACGATGGCGAGAGAGCGCCCGCTCGTCCGGTCGCGGCGCACGTCGATCTTGAAGAGGTTCGAGCGCAGGATGGCGTTCGGGTTGCCGCCGCGCCGGAGCACCTGCCGCATGGCGTGGGCCGGCACCACGATCCGCCCTGTCGTGGTGGTCACGACCAGCCGCCACACGCGCCCCGAGTGCGAGCGCGCTTCGGCCCGTACGTCCACGATCTCGCCCACGCCGCCGGGCGGCAGCGCCACCTGCTGCTGAGGCGCGAAACGCGCGAGGTTCGCGGCCAGCTCGTCCGGCTTCCACTCCTCGCGCCAGCGGAACTGGGAGGACGCCGCGCACCAGTCGTCGCCGCGGTCGCCGTCGCGCCGGCTGACCAGATAGGACAGCGCCTCGGCCGGCCAGGCCTCCCAGACCTCGGCAGTGGTGCCGCCGCAGGTCGAGCAGTAGTTGGCGCGGATCGGCTGGCCGTCCGCGAGCGCCACCAGCCCGCGCGTGGCCTCGACGCACTCCGTGGCGAGAGGGCGCTCGCTCTCGACCGGGCCGTAGACCTGGTCCTCGACCGTGCCGAAGACGTCGAAGCCCTCGGCGGCCCGCCGGCCGCGGTAGAAGAGGGTGTAGCTGCGGGCCGCGATGGCCTGGGCACGGCCGGCCTCGAGCAGGTCGGGGTTGAGCCCGCCGATCTCGCCGGGGACCACGCCGAGGAGGTAGGTTTCGAGCGGGAGCCTGACGGCGAGCGTGAGCTTGCCGCGGGGGTTCACGAAGACCGTGGGCCTGCCGCGCCAGGTCTTGCCGTTCCAGCGCCAGCGGAAATCGGGAGTCCACCCCGCCTCGGATGGGCCGGTGAGCGCGACGGTGTCCCCGGAGCCGACGGTCCACGCGCGTTCCGACTTCTGCCAGGTGACCCGCATGCTTCGCGAGGAAGCCGCGAACCTGACCGCGGATGTCCCGACGTCCGCGTAGCCGAGGTGGTCGGTGCCGATGCCTTCGACGATGTGAGACGGGGCGATCGGCACGAGCACGAGGCTGTCGAGGTCCCAGGCCAGGCCCACACTGAGGTGCGGCTCCCACGGCAGCTTCAAGGGCCCGGGCTTCTCCGCGGGCGGCTGCTCCGCCGATCTCTCCCCCGGCTTCGCCACCGGCGGCGGCGGCGGCGCCTGCGGGCGCGGCATCGGCGCGCAGGAGGCGGCGAGCGCCGCGAGCAGGACGACGGGCGCCAGCCTCCTCACCTCGGCGCCCCCGGCGTGATGTGGCCGAGCACCACGGGATGCGCGGCGCCGGTCGCGCCGACGACGTTCCCGGGGTGGCCGCAAAGGGTCTGGTGCGCGAGGAAGGCGAAGGCGAGCGCCTCCTTCGACTCGGGCGGAACGCCCAGCTCGGCGAGCGGCCGGGCCCCGGGGCCGCCGAGCCGGCGCCCCAGCGCCCGCATCAGCGTGCGGTTCTTCACGCCGCCGCCGCTCGCGTAGAGCGCGTCCACCTTCCCGCGGGGGAGGATGAAACGCCGGAGCGCGTCCGCCACCGACGCGGCGGTCAGCTCGACCGCCGTGGCGAGCACGTCCTCCTCCTCCAGGCCGAGCGAGAGGCCCAGGTCGCGCAGCCGCACGGCGTAGCTCTCGCCGAAGTGCTCGCGCCCGGTCGAGCGCGGCGGCGGCAGCGCGAAGAACGGGTCCTCGAGCAGCTCGGCGAGCAGCGCCTCGCTCGGCTCGCCCTCGGCGGCGGTCGCTCCGCCCTCGTCGTGGAGCTGCTGCCCGCCCGAGCGCAGCTGGACCAGCGCGTCCAGGACCGCGTTCCCGGGCCCGGTGTCGAACGCCACGACGTTCTCCAGCCCGGCGCCGGCCGGCAGCCAAGTCAGGTTCGCCATCCCGCCCAGGTTGAGGAGCGCGCGCGATTCCTGCGCGGAGCGGAACAGCCACCAGTCGGCCAGCGGCACGAGCGGGGCGCCCTCGCCGCCCGCGGCGGTGTCGCGGGTGCGGAAGTCGGAGACCACGGTGATCCCGGTACGCTCGGCCAGCACCGCCGCCGAGCCGAGCTGGAGCGTGAGCGCCTGCCCGCCGCCGGCATCGCGCGGGAGGTGGCGCACGGTCTGGCCATGCGACCCGATGGCGTCCACGCGGTCGCGGTCCAGCTTCGATCCGGCGAGCAGCTCGAACACCGCCGCGGCGTAGCGCTCGCCCAGGGCCGCGTCCAGCCGCATGAGCCGCTCGGGCTCGAGCACGCGCGCGGCGGCCACCTCGAGCACTTCGCGGCGCAAGGGCGGCTCGAGCGGGGTCTCCCGGTAGGCCAGCACCTCGTGCGTGGCCTCCAGGCCGAGCCCCCGGAAGCGCACCAGCACGGCGTCCACCGCGTCGGCCGAGGTGCCGGTCATGAGCCCCACGACCAGGTGCTCGGCACGGTCGCGGTAGCCGCGCACGGGCCCGAGCGCGTCCGGCGGCCCGGTCTTCATTTTTCGGCCCCCGCGAGCAGCCCCGAGAGGATGTGGCGCTGGAAGAGCAGGAAGACCGCCAGCACCGGGAGCGAGGCCACGGTTGAGCCCGCCATGAGGAAGCTCCAGTCCACGCTGTGCTCGGTCTGCGAGAGCAGCGCCAGCCCGACCGGGAGCGTCCTCAGCCGGTCGGAGTCAACGAAGATGAGCGGGAAGAGGAACGAGTTCCAGTTGGTGAGGAACGACTGGATCGCCACCACCGCGAGCACCGGCTTCATGAGCGGCAGCACCACGGCGCGGAAGATGGCCCAGTCCGAGGCGCCGTCCACCCGCGCGGCCTCCTCGAGCTCGATGGGAAGACCCAGCACGTACTGGCGCACCAGGAAGATGCTGAAGGCGTCCACTGCGAACGGGAGGACGAGCGCGGCGTAGGTGTCGAGCAGGTGGAGCCGCGCCATCACCAGGTAGAGCGGCACCATGAGCACCTGCTTCGGCAGCATGAGCGTGGCGACGATGCCGAGCGTCCAGAGCTTCTCCCCCGGCACGCGGCGGCGGCCGAGCACGTAGCCCACGGTGGCCGCGGTCGCGACGTTGAGGAGCACCACCGCGGTCGCCACCGCCGCGCTGTTCAGGAGGTAGCGCCCGAGGTGGGCCGAGGCGAACAGCGCGCGGTAGCTGGAGAGGTCCCACGGCCCGGCCGCGGCACGCGCGAACGAGCCGCCGGATCGCGGAGCGAGCGAGATCGTCGCCATCCACACGAACGGCAGCAACATGGTGAGGAGCAGCGGCCCGAGCCACAGCCAGCGCCCGAGCGACGCGCCCCACGCCGGGGGCGCGGTCGCGCGCAGCTCCACCGCCGCCGCCTCGCCGCTCACGCCGACGCCTCGGCGGGCCGGCCCACCGCGCGCATCTGGAGCCAGGCCAGCGCCAGGGTCAGGACGAACAGCAGGTAGGCCAGCGCGCTCGCGTAGCCCAGGTCGAACCGGTAGAACGCCTGCTCGTACAGGTAGTAGACCACGGTGGTGGTGCGGTGCAGCGGCCCGCCGCGCGTCATCACGAACACCTCGGCGAAGATCTGGAGACTGCGGATGGTGTTCACCACCAGCACGAACAGCAGCGTGGGCCGCAGCAGCGGCAGCGTGATGTGGACCAGCTGGTCGCGCGCCGTGGCGCCTTCGAGCCTCGCCGCGTCGTAGAGGTCGCGCGGGATGGCCTCGAGCCCGGCGAGGAAGATGACCATGTAGTAGCCGCTCGCCGACCACACGTCCATCGCCATGATCGCGGGGAGCGCGGTGTCGGGATCGAGCAGCCACGCGGGTGTCGGCAGGTGGAGCGCGGCGAGCAACCCGTTCAGCGACCCGTTCGGCGCGTAGAGCCCCTTGAACACCAGCGAGAGCACCACGACCGACACCACGCTCGGCAGGAAGAAGCCGGTGCGGAAGAGCGACCTCCCGCGGAACGCGGGCTGCACCGCGAGCGCGAGCGCCAGTGCCAGCGCGGTCGTGAGCGGGATGGTGCCGACCACGAAGAACGCGGTGTTGCCGAGCGCCGACCAGAAGGCCGGGTCGTGCAGCGCGCGCGCGTAGTTCGCGAGCCCCACGAAGCGCGCGCCCTCCGCGCGGACCGGCGAGTAGTCGGTGAACGAGGCGAACAGCGAGAACGCGAACGGGTAGAGGCCGAACAGCCCGAACGCCAGCACCCAGGGCGAGAGGAACGCCCACGAGGTGGCCCGGGGCACCCGTCTCCTGCCCGGTCTGCGGGTCGGGGCCCCCATCCCCCTACTTCTTCCCCGCCAGCTCTTCGAGCCGGGCCTGCGCGTCCTCGACCGCCCGCGCCGCGCTCTTCCGGTCGTAGAGCGCCTGCTCCACCTCGTCCTCGATCGCCGCCTCCATGTCGCCCCACACCGGGTGGTTGGGCGTGAAGCGCGCGGTCTCGAACTGGCGCACGAACACCGCCTCGAGCGGGTGCGCGCGGTAGTACGCGCTGGTGTCGGCGCCCACCGTGGCGGGCTGGACGCTCTTCGCCGCCCCGGCCAGCGCGAGCGCGTTCTCGGGCCGCACCAGGAAGCGCGCGAGCTCGAGCGCGAGCTGCTTCCTCTTCGCGTCGTTGAAGCTCACCAGCACCTCGCCGCCCGCCCACGAGGCGTGCGCGCCGCGCTCGTTCGCGGGGCGCGGCACCAGCGCCACGCCGTAGCGCAGCGCGGGGGCCTCCTTCGCGATCTGCCTGAACAGCCACGCGCCCGAGATCGCGAGGCCGAGCCGGCCCTCCTTGAACTCGCGGTCGAGCGCGTCCTGCTGCGCGATCATGCCCACCCTGCGCAGGCCGAGGTAGAACTCGAGCGCCTCGCGGTTCGCCGGCGAGTCGAACACGGCGTGCTTGAGGTCCTCGGAGAGGATCTCGCCGCCGTTGCCCCATGCGAACGGCAGGAACTTCTTCGAGAGCACGTAGCGCTCGCCGGCCTGCACGCCGCAGCCGTGCACGCCGTGACCCAGCCGCTGGATCGCCGCCGCGGCGCGCTGCAGGTCCACCCAGGTCTCGGGCGGCCTGGTCGAGTCGAGGCGGGCGCGCGCGAACAGCGTCTTGTTGAAGAAGAGCGCGCGTGTCCCCAGCACCCACGGCACGCCGTAGATGGCGTCCCCCACCGTGCACAGCTCCCAGCCGCGCAGCGCGGGCTTGAGGTCCGCCACGCCCGCGCTCCAGTCGGCCAGCCGCCCGCCCGCGAGCAGGCGCGGCATCCAGGTCGAGCCGATCTCGCACAGGTCGGGCACCGTGCCGGCCGCGACCGCGGCGACGATCTTCTCCTGGCCGCTCTGCCAGGTGAGCTGCTCCATGCGCACCTTCACGCCCGGATGCTCGCGCTCGAATTCCTCCAGCAGCGGGGTGACCACCTCGGCCGGCCAGAACTGCCAGAACACGATCTCCTCGGCCGGCTTCCGCGCCGGCGCGCACGACAGCACAGCGGCGAGCGCCGCCGCCACCCACCGGGCCGGACGCTTCACGAGGCCCCCTCCAGCGCGGGCCGGACGAAGCCACCGGCGCGCGCGAGCCGGGCCTCGGCCTCCGCGCGCGGACAATGGAGCTTGAGCATGACGATGGCGGTCTTCACGCTCCCGCCCGCCTCCTCGATGGCGCGCGCCGCAGCCGCGTGGTCCGCTCCGGTCACCGTCATCACGGTGCGGCGGCTGCGCGCGACCAGCTTCTCGCTCGTGGCCATGAGGTCCACCATCATGTTCTCGTAGACCTTTCCCATCCGCACGAACGCGGCGGTGGTGATCATGTTGAGCACCAGCTTCTGCGCCGTGCCGGACTTCATGCGCGTCGAGCCCATGACCACTTCGGGTCCGACCTCGGGACAGATCGCCACGTCCACGTCAAGCGCGAGCTCGGCGCGCGGCGTGCACGTGACGGAGGCGGTGCGCGCGCCGCGCGCGCGCGCCCGGGCCAGCGCCGCCACCACGAAGGGCGTGCGCCGGCTCGCGGCCAGCCCGATCACCGTGTCCCGCGGCCCCACGCCTCGCTCCACCATCGCCCGCTCGCCCTCCTCGGCGCGGTCCTCCGCGCCCTCCACCGCGCGCACCAGCGCGCCGTGGCCGCCGGCGATCATGCCCTGCACGAGCTCGGGATCGGAGCCGAACGTCGGTGGGCACTCCGAGGCGTCGAGCACGCCGAGCCGGCCGCTGGTCCCCGCTCCGACGTAGATCAGGCGCCCGCCCGCGCGGAAGGAGGCCACCACCAGCTCGACCGCGCGCGCGATGTGCGGCAGCTCGCGGGCCACCGCGTCCGGCACGGTGCGGTCCTCGGCCGCGATGCGCTCGAGGATCCCGGGGACGTCGAGGGTGTCGAGGTCGAGGGTGCGCGGGTTGCGCTGCTCGGTGGCGAGGCGGGCGAACTCCTCGAAGCGGGAACGGTCGTCCATGCGCGGAGCGGATCCTGGGGCGAGGCGGCGTCTTCCGTGAACGCCGCAGGATGCCACGCGGCGGAAAGCCGGCGCAAGGAGGACCGGGCGCCGGCACGCGGCGGATGCGTCGCGAGGCGGCAGCGGCCGGGGCCCGCCTTGACGCGCTCCGCGCGCGCCCCCTAGCGTCGCGCCGTGCCCGAGCTGCCCGAGGTCGAGACCGTGCGCCGCATGCTGGAGGCGACCGTGCGCGGCCGCACCATCCGCACGGTGAGGCTCTCGGGCCTGAAGCTGCGCGAGCCGATCGCGCCCTCGCTCCCGCGCCGCCTGCGCGGGCGCACCATCGCGGCCCTCGGGCGCACAGGGAAGTACCTGCTCGTGGACCTCGACGGCGGGCTCACCCTGCTCTCCCACCTCGGCATGAGCGGGCGCTGGCTCTTCTTTCCCGCCGCGCCCCTGGACGCGCTCGAGCACGTCCACGTGCGTCTCGCGTTCACGGACGGCGCGCAGCTCTGGTTCCAGGACGCGCGCCGCTTCGGGCTCCTGCGCCTGGTGCGCAGCGCGGCGCTCGCGCGCGACCCGGCGCTCGCATCCCTCGGCCCCGACCCGGTCGCCGAGCCGCCGACCGGCGGGATGCTGGACCGTCTCGCGCGCGGCGCGACCGTGGCCGTGAAGGGCTTCCTGCTCGACCAGCGGCGCATCGCCGGCCTCGGGAACATCTACGCGAGCGAGGTCCTCCACCGCGCGGGCGTGGACCCGCGCCGCCGCGCCGGGTCGCTGGGTACGGATGAGTGGGGCCGCGTGGCCGCGGCCGTCCGCACCGTGCTCGACGAGGCGATCGGGCGCATGGGTACGACCTTCAGCATGTACCGCACGGTGTGGGGCGAGCCCGGCGGCTACGGCGAGCAGCTGCGCGTCTACGACCGGGCCGGCGAGCCCTGCCGCGCCTGCGGCACGCCCATCCGGCGCATCGTGCAGGGCCAGCGCTCGACCTTCTACTGCCCGGCCTGCCAGCGGCGCTCCCGGCCCCGCGGCCGGGCCCGCCCCGGCTGCGCCGGCGGCCCCTGATCCGCGCCGGACCCGCGAATCCGGCGTTTTCCGCCGCGGCCTGGGTTTCCTCGCATTCCCCATTGCCGAGCACGCCTTCGGCCCCTACCCTGTGGAGCGCTGTCCCATCCGCCGGACCATGCGCGGGACCACCGGCATCGGCCTCGGCTCGCACCATGAGCACCATCCGACCACCTCTGGAGGGTTCGTGACGTTCGCATCCCTGGGGCTTCCCCCGGTCATCCTCAAGGGCATCCGTGCCGCAGGGCTCACTGAACCCACCGCCATCCAGAGCAAGTCCATCCCGACCATCCTCCAGGGCAACGACCTCATCGGCACGGCTCCCAGCGGCTCGGGGAAGACGGGTGCCTACCTCATCCCGATCCTGGCGCGGCTGCTCGACAGCTCGACCCGGCTGCGCGCGCTCATCCTGGTGCCCACGCGCGAGCTGGCGGCCTACGTCGAGACGCGCACCCGCGACTACGCCCGGTATACGGAGCTCAGGGTCGGCGTCGTGTTCGCCGGCGCCCCCCTGCCGGCGCAGGAGCGGATGCTGCGCGAGCAGGAGGTGGACCTCCTGGTGGCGACGCCGGGCCGGCTGCTCGAGCTCTACGAGCGCAACTGCCTCAACCTCGAGAACATCGAGATCCTGGTGCTCGAGGAGGCCGACCGCATGGTGGCGCTGGGCCTGGGCCCCGACCTGCGCAGGCTCCTCAAGCTGCTCCCCGAGACCCGGCAGACTCTCCTGTTCACCATGACGCTGCCGCCGGAGCTCAACCGGCTGGCCAAGGAGGCGCTCATCGAGCCGGTGCGCGTGGACCTCGCGCCGAGCGCGCGCACCGGATCGGGCACGCGGCAGGTCATCTACCCGGTCCCGCGCGACCTCAAGCCCGACCTGCTCAATGAGATCCTCCCGCCGGTGACGAGCGTGCGCGGCACGGCGATGTTCGCGCGCACGCGCTACGGCGCGGAGCGCCTGGCGCGCCAGCTCCAGCGGCGCGGCTACGTCGTGGCGGTGCTCGACGAGCACCCCAGCCAGGGCGAGCGCGAGCAGGCGCTCGAGGACCTGCGGCGCGGCAAGGTGCAGATCCTCGTCGCCAGCGACGCGGCGGGACGCAGCCTCGACATGGCGGGCGTGGCGCACGTCATCAACTTCGACATGCCCCAGACGCCCGAGGACTACGCGCACCGCCTCGGCCGGCTCGGCAGCACGGACGCGCCCGCCGACGTCTTCACGCTCATGAGCCCCGAGGAGCAGAAGGACGTGGCCGGGATCGAGCGCCTGCTCGGGCGCACCATCGAGCGCTCGTTCTGGCCGGGCTTCGACTACGGGATGCGGTCGCGCGAGATCAAGCAGGCGGTGAGCTACGAGGAGGAGCCGCGCGTGCGCCGCGTGCCCGTGGGCCTGCAGGGCGCCGCGGCCCGCATCGCCGCGACGACGGCCGGGCGCCCCGCGGCGCCGGGCCGGGGCGGACAGCCCGGCGCGTCCGGCGCACGGGCCACCACGTCCTCGCCCGCGAGCCGCACCGGAACCGCTCAAGCGCCGGCCCCGCGCGCCGGCGCTCCCCCCGCACCCGCGGCGGCGCGTCCGGCCAACTCCGTGCCCGCGCGCAAGCCCGCCGCACCCGCGGCGCGGAGACGCGGCCCAGCCGCGCGCCGCAAGGGAACGACGGTCCGCTCCGGCCGCAAGAAGTGAATCAGCGCGCTTCCAGCGGCTCCCAGCCGGTCACGCCCGGGTTCTCGACCGCGCTCCATGTGCCGGACGCGACGTCGTAGACCTGCACCGTCGCCGGCGCGCGTGCGCCCGGGTCGAACAGGATGAGCCGCTCCCCCCGCGGCGTGGCCGTGAACCTGCCATCCTTGACGGAAGGCGTCGCCAGGGGCGCGAGGCGTCCGCGCGCGAAGTCGGCGCGCGCCAGAGACAGCGGCCTGCCGCGGCCGGCAGTGGCGGCGACCAGCACCTCCCCCGCCGGTCCGGCGAAGACCGCGCTGGGCTCGAGCCCGCCGGTCGCGAGCGGGCGCACCGCGTCCGTCGCCGGGTCCCACAGCAGCAGGCTGTCGCCCGCGACCACGCCCCGCAGGCGCGGGCTCCGCGCCTCGAGCACGGCACGGATGGGCGCCGAGGTCCGCAGCACCACGCTCTCCGGAACGCCGCCCTCGTCCTCCGCGCGCCGCCGCAGCTCGCGCTCCGCGGCCCAGGTCACGGCCCGGCGCGCGTCGTCATAGCCGATCCACACCACCGGCCCCGCCGTCTGCGCCTCGATCGTGGCGTCGGGGTCGTGCGCGCGCACCGCCCTGATGGCGCGGCCCTCGGCCCACCACACCGTGCCCGGGCTCGCGGTCCAGCGCCGCGCCGGGCCGAGCCCCGAGGTCGTGAACACGCGCCAGCGGTGCGGGAGCGGGTAGAGCAGGTAGGCACCCGGTTCGGCGCGCCGCTCCCTGACCAGGCGCGCGCCGCCGCCCTCGAAGAGCCGCGGGTCCGGCAGCCCCTCCATGGTCGGCGCGGCGCCCGACCCCCGGCCGAGTCCGCCGAGCCCGCCCTCGTCCACGAAGGTCTGGCGCTCGCGCAGCACCAGGGCGTCCACCAGGTAGATGGGCGCGGGCTCGAGCCGCCTCAGGCCCACCGCGAACGCGCCGCTCACCACGAAGGCCGGGCCGCCGTCGGCCGGCGCCGCCGCGATGCCGTCGTCGTAACCGAACACCACCGCGCGGGAGTCCGGCGTCCACTCGAGCGTGTTGCTGCACAGCCGCCGCATGAGCGGCGTGGGCCGGACGAAGCGCCCGCCGCGGATGTCCGGGTCCTCGATCGTCGGCACGTCGGGCTGGTACGCGAGGCGGTCGTAGCGGCGCGGCTGGAGTGCGAAGTAGCGGACGCGCGGGCGGGGCGAGCCGTCGGTCCACAGGCGCGTGGTGTCCGCGTCGTGCACGCGCGTGAGCCACGCCACGCGGCGCCCGTCGGGGCTCACGCGCGCGCGCACCACGTGCTCGGCGCCGGCGGCGCGCCACAGCGTCTCGCGCGAGGCGAGGCTGAACGGTGCGCGCAGGAGCGAGCCGTCCGCGCCGAAGAACACCACGGTGTCGCTCTCGGCCGCGAACACCCGGCTCCAGGGCTCGCAGCGCGCCGGCGCCGCGGCCAGCGCGAACGCCGCGGCCAGGAGCAGAATGCGTCTCATTCGCCCTTCACCGCGGCGGGCACCGCGTCCGCGGCCCAGCGCCACGCCGCCTCCGCGGCGGCCGCGTCGCCGGCGGCGACCTGGATGAAGTCCGGCGCCCCGCCGCCCTTGCCGCGCGCGCGCTCGAGCAGAGCGGGGAGCAGCGCCTTCAGGTCGGCGCCGCCGCCCTTCGCACGCCCGATGAGCACCACCGGCTCGGGCGCGGCCGCGCCGGTCGCGATCCACGGCGCGCCCGCCTCGAGGAGCTTGAGGGCGAAGCGCCGCGCCTCCTCGCGCGGCCGCTCGGCGTCGAAGTGAGCGACGCCGCGGGGCGGATCGCCGACGCGCTCGCGCGCCTCGGACTCGATGAGACGCAGCGTGATCTGGTCGAGCCGCTTCCTGAGCTCGTCGCGCTCGGCCGCCGCCCGCTCCAGGTACGCGATGAGCTCGCGGTCCTTGAGCGTGCGGCGCCGCGCCGCCTCGAGCAGCGCCTCGGTGCGCCACGCGTGGTCGCGCAGCGCGCGCGCCCCGCACAGGAACTCGAAGCGCAGGTTGCCGCGCACCTTCTCCCAGCGCACCACCTTGATGGCGCCGACCTCGCCGGTGCGGCGCGTGTGGGTGCCGCCGCACGCCGAGGCGTCCCAGTCCGGGATCTCGACGATGCGGATGCGGTCGCTCACGGCCGGCGGCTTGCGCAGGCGGAAGCGTTTCACCCCCTGCTCGTCCACCCAGTGGCGCTCGACCGGGCGGTCGTCCCACGCCACGCGGTTCGCGGCTTCCTCGATGCGCTCGATCGCGCGCCAGTCCACGTCGGCGAGCGCCACCTCGATGACGCTCTTCTCGGTGCCGAGTGACGAGGAGAGCGTGGGCGCGTCCATCACGCGCTCGAAGGCGGCGGAGAGGATGTGCTGGCCGGTGTGCTGCTGCATGTGATCGAAGCGCCGCGCCCAGTCCACCTCGGCCTCCAGCACGCCCGCGACCGGGTCCGGCGCGTCCACCACGTGCCACACCCGCCCGTCGTCGGCGGCCTGCACGTCCAGCACCGCGGCCGCGCCGATCCGCCCGCGGTCGGCCTCCTGCCCGCCGCTCTCGGGATAGAAATACGTGGCCTCCAGCTCGACGGCGGGCCGGCCCGCGAGCATGGAGGCGTCCACCACCCGGGCACTGAAGCGGGTGGTGTAGGAATCGTCGTAGTAGAGACGGTTCGAGGTCATGCGCCCTTCCCGACCGCCTGTAATGCCACGCGCTTGAGCCCGTACTGGCGGAGCTTCCGCCACAGCGTGGTGCGCGAGATCCCGAGCTGCCGGGCGGCGCTGGTGGCGTTGCCGCGATGGTGCTCGAGCACGCGCCGGATGTGCTCCTTCTCGACCTCGGCGAGCGACCAGGCGTCGCGGTCCGGGAGGAGCGCCCCGGCGGCCTCCGCCCCGGCCTCCGCCCCGCTGCGGCGCGGCAACAGCCTCGGCGATCGGATCGCGGTCGGGAGGTCCGCCGGCACGATCACGTCGCCGTCGGCCACCGTCACGGCGTGCGCGACGGCGTTCTCCAGCTCGCGCACGTTGCCCGGGTAGTCGTAGCGCTCGAGCAGGGCCCCGGCCTCGGGCGAGAACGAGAGCCGCCCGCGCCCCTCGCGGGCCGCGATGCGCTCGAGGAAATACGAAGCCAGCAGCCCGATGTCCTCGCGCCGCTCGCGCAGCGGTGGCAGGTCCACCTGCACCACGTTGAGCCGGTAGTAGAGGTCCTCGCGGAAGCGCCCCGCCGCCGCCTCGGCGTGCAGGTCGCGGTGGGTCGCCGCGATCACGCGCACGTCCACCATGCGCAGCGTGTTGTCGCCGAGCCGCCGCACCTCGCTGCTCTCGAGCGTGCGCAGGAGCTTGGCCTGGGTGGTGAGCGGCATGTCGCCGACCTCGTCGAGGAACAGCGTCCCGCCGTCGGCGCTCTCGACCAGGCCCGCGCGGTCGGCGGTGGCGCCGGTGAAGGCCCCGCGGACGTAGCCGAACAGCTCGCTCTCGATAAGGGACTCGGGGAGCGCGGCCACGTTCACCGCCACGAACGGCCCCTGCGCGCGCCGCGACTGGAGGTGGATCGAGCGCGCGACCAGCTCCTTGCCCGTTCCGCTCTCGCCCAGCAGCAGGACGCTCGAGTCGGTGGGTGCGATCTTGGAGACCAGCCGGAAGATGCGCTGCATCTTCGGGCTCGCGCCCACGATGTCGCGGAGGAAGGGGTCGCGTCCGGACCCGGCCCGTGCGGACCGGGCTTCCGGGCGGGCCGGTCGCGTGCTGATGGACATGGGCTGGATCCTGCGTCTTCGCGTGGGTGGCCTGCCGCTGTTTCAAAATGCCACGCCCCGGGCTGGGGGTCAAGCCCGGGCATCGCGGGAGAGGTCCGGAGCCGGCGGCCCCGGTCAGGCCCGGCCGTCGCCCTCGCGATCGGTCCGCGCCGGCTCGACCAGGGTGAGCGTGGGCTGGCCCCCCGGCCGGGCCCAGTGCGTTGCGGGCGGGATCCCCGCGGCCTGGGCCGGCTCCGCCCCCTCGACCTCGGCTTCCTCGACCTCGGCCAGCCGCAGGTAGAAGAAGGTCCAGGCGTACTGGAGCACCGGCCACAGGGACGCGGCCAGCATGAGCCCCACGACGCCCCAGGTGCGGAGCGACAGGCGCCCGATGGCGAGCGACAGCACGGCCCCCACGAACCAGGTCGCCAGCACCAGCAGCACCGACACCACGATCATCTCGAGCCAGCGCTCGAAGCGGCCGCGGCTCAGGTGGAACGAGCGGCGGAACGCGCCGGCCAGATGCCGCTCGTTCAGCACCACCGCCTCGGTGCTGAAGGCGAGCCGGTACGAGAGGAAGATGCCGGGCAGGATGAAGAACGTGTAGGCGAAGCTCACGGCCACGTTCCGGACGCACTCGGTGAGGTAGAGCCAGGGCAGCCGCCGCAGACCCAGCTCGTAGCACTCGAGGACGGGCGCGGGCGTCGCCGTGGCCGGCGCGTCGAACACGGAGCGGGCCCGGAATCGCAGCATCGCGTCCACCGCCCACCAGCTCACGGCGGCCCCGAGCGCCGCGCCGCTCCACAGCAGGATCGCGGTCGGGGACGGCTCGGCGTCTCCCGGCGAGGACAGCACGACCAGCGCCAGGATCCACGGAGCGCGCACCAGCAGGGGCACGACGACGGACTGGAGCGGGTCCCGCCGCAGCGCCAGGTCGAACGCCAGGGCGAAAGCGTGGCGGGTGGAGATGGGGCGGCGGGCGTGCAGGTCGGAGGGCATGTGCGTTCGGTTCGACCGGTTGACACTAGGCAGGCCCATTCCTAGTGTCAAGCCGTGCCCCGCCGACTCTCGCATCTCGACGCCTCCGGACGCGCGCGCATGGTGGACGTGAGCGGCAAGCGCGTCACGGCGCGGGTCGCCGTGGCCCGCGGCCGCGTGTACATGCACCGCGCCACGCTCGAGCTGCTGCGCGGCGGCGCCACCCCCAAGGGCGACGCCATCGCCACCGCGCACCTGGCGGGCGTGATGGCCGCGAAGCGCACCAGCGAGATCATCCCGCTCGCGCATCCGATCCCGCTCGACGCCATCGAGCTCGCCTTCGACCTCGACGGCGACAGCTCGTCGGTCGGGATCGAGGCGCGGGTGCGCACGCGCGCGCGCACCGGTGTCGAGATGGAGGCTCTCACCGCCGTGACGGTCGCCGCGCTCACGCTCTACGACATGCTCAAGGCAGTGGACCGCGGCATGGTGATGGGCGAGTTCGCGCTGTGGGAGAAGCGCGGGGGGCGCAGTGGCGTCTTCCGCCGCCGCTGAGCCGCGGCACCTCACGTACGAAGAGGCCCGGGCGCGCGTGCTCGCCGCGGTGGTGCCCGCGCCGCCCGAGCGTGTGCCGCTGCTGGAGGCGCGCGGCCGCGCGCTCCGGCGGGCGGTGGTCGCGCCTCACCCC
>ERZ1292640.1373-Hain-H43-02um-R1-1373-length-20180-cov-6_pt1 | contig 20180 bp, 19 predicted proteins | sample MGYA00564404_ERZ1292640 | MGnify/ENA primary metagenome ERZ1292640 (study PRJEB36523, sample SAMEA6512636) | groundwater metagenome | collected 2019-01-08 | study: AquaDiva: Metagenomics assemblies of 32 groundwater samples
GATCGATATAATCAAATTGTAATATCGCTCCCCATGTTTTGGTAAAAAAGCGCCAGAAGTTTTAACTATCTGGCGCTTTTTTTTTTAGTTATTATTTCCTGATTTGGCCAGCAGCACATCCAGTACACGCGTGCTCAGAATTCGTTTCAGCATACCAAACAAATAAGCGGGAAATGTCACATAGTAGCGTGGCTGAGGATTGTTTGCTTCCAGCGCATGGATAACCCGTTTAAGTACGGCTTCGGGCGGTAATGTAAAGGGAACGACGGGACCCTGCTTGTTGAGGCGCGCCAATACCCCCTGGTATCTTTCACGGTGAAAACTGTTATCGACATCGATATACTTCGCCAGCGCTTTGACCGCATTCATGCGAAACTGACTGGCAATCGGTCCCGGTTCAATCAGGCTGACATGGATATTACTGCCTCTTAATTCCAGACGTAGCGTATCGCTTAGCCCTTCAATGGCATATTTTGAAGCATTATAAGCACCCCGGAAAGGCAAGGAAACAAAACCCAGCACCGAGCTGTTCTGAATAATCCGCCCATACCCTTGGCGGCGCATTACCGGTATCGCAAGATTAGTGAGTTCCTGCCAGCCGAAAACATTGGTTTCAAATTGTTCGCGCAGGGCATCACGGCTCAGATCTTCCACAGCGCCCGGTAAGCCATACGCGCCATTGTTAAATAAAGCATACAGCTCACCGCCTGTACGGCGCATGACTTCTTCAAAAGCAAAATGAATCGAGTTTGAATCGGTTAAATTCAGGCGAAAGCTCTCCAATCCTTCAGCCAGTAGCATCTCGACACTTTCCCGTCTTCTGGCCGTGGCAAACACACGATATCCTCGTTCATGTAGCGCCTTGGCGACGCAGTAGCCAATTCCGCTTGAGCATCCGGTAATGAGTATGGTTTTTTTCATCTGATCCGGTTCACCTGTAAATGTGTAATTTTTGGTTTTACCATTTTCTATGGCTTGACAATTGATTCGATGCAAAGATAGCATCAATCTATGATATAAATCCCACGGCAATAGAAAATAACATAAGTAAAGATTATCAATGTCAAAAATTTTATTCAGGCTGAATGGTGTTTCAGATGACGAAGCCAATGATGTGCGTGAATTATTAGCCCATAATGCTATTGATTTTTATGAAACATCGCCAGGTAATTGGGGTGTTTCAATGCCGGCAATATGGCTCAGGGATGCCCATCAGTTCCAAAAGGCGCGGTCACTGCTTGATGCCTATCAAAATGAGCGGGGAATCAGGGTGAGAGAAGAATACGCCCGCTTGAAACGGGAAGGGAAAAATAAAACCTTCAGGGATGCCGTTATACAAAATCCTGTCCGTTTTACCATCCATTTAGCGCTTGCCATGCTGGTCATTTATTTGTCCATTACACTGGTTTTTGATCTCGCAAAATAAAGACATTGACTATACCCTATCAATATTCATTGGTTAATCCGGTATGATAGCCATCTGAACCCTGTTTTATCCAGAACCATTCCAAGAAGGAGAAAAAACGTGAAATACACTTTGAGAACCATTGCTGCCGTACTTGCCCTAACACCGCTCTATGCTTACGCCGGCGGAGATCCTGAACATGTTAAATTTCCCGAAGGTTATGAAAAAACCTTCACAAAATATGCCACCATGAATCGTGCCAATCAGACCCAGGTCGCCAAGCTGTATGCCAACGATACGGCAATTTCCAGTTATACCCAAGGCAACAAAAGCGCTTCCGGTTCTGTCGTTATCATGGAAATCTATACCCCAAAAAAAGACGCGGATGGCAAGCCCGTCCCGGGTAGTGACGGCCTCTTTGAGATAGACTCACTGGCAGCCGTGGCTGTCATGGAAAACAGAGATAACTGGGATGCCGCTTTTCCAAAAGAAAATCGTACCGGTGATTGGGGATTTGCTGTTTATAACCCGGATGGTACTACGAAAAGCAATGATCTGAACTGCGTACAATGCCACACGCCTTTACAAGGGCAGGATTACTTGTTTACCTATCAGAAACTGGTTGATTTTGTGAAGAAAAAATAAATCCAAATACTCTGGGCAGATGACTTTGCCGTTTATCTGGCAAATCATCTGCCCAAGCCCTCGCCATGCTTTCTTCAAAGCATCAATCCGGCATCAAAATCGAAGTATTATTCTGCCATACACACTGCGCGGGATTTGCGTGTTGAATATATCCAGTGAAAAGTATTCCTGATGTTGCTTATTCAAAATATTCAGACCGACCACCGAGAGTTCAAGTGTCTGTGATGGCATCCATGCCAGCCTTAAATCCAGATCTTTACCAATACCGATCAGGTAATTAAGCAAGAAACTGGTATTATGCACTGTATCTCAAAACCTATTCGCCAGAAAGACTTGTTTAATGTGATTAGTAGTATTTTAACGACTTCTTCATTAAAAATACCTATGAAAGAAAACCAACTGGATACCACCGCGCTTGTGCAGAGCACGATACTCCTGGCCGAGGATAATCCCATCAATCAACAGGTCGCTCGTGCCATGCTGGAGAAACTTGGTTTACAAACAGTACTGGCGGTTAATGGCCAGGAAGCTGTCGATCTGGCAAAGAAAGGTCATTTTGATTTGATTTTAATGGATGTTCAAATGCCTATTATGGATGGCTATAGAGCAACCACATTGATCAGGCAATGCGCAGATAATCTGCAGCACATACCCATTATCGCGCTTACCGCTAATGCAATGTCTGGCGACCGGCAAAAATGTCTTGATGCCGGTATGAATGATTTTCTATCCAAACCTTTTACACTGGTTCAGCTGAAATCAATTTTGGAACGCTGGCTGACTGTTTCAAGAAATAGCAACAATACATCTAAAACCCTCACCGGCTCTGATAAAGAAAATATCCCGACAGGCAAGCCAATCCTCAATTTAGACAAACTGGATAGCTTGCGCCAATTGGATCCAGAGGGTGAAACCGGGTTTCTGAAAAAACTGGCCTCGATTTATCTATCGTCTGCACCATCCTATTTATCTCAAATCGAGAAAGCCATACAAACCAGAGATGACCATGCATTAAGAAAAGCGGCGCATACCTTTAAATCCAGTGCCGCCAATATCGGCGCAGAAACACTTTCTGGACTCTGCCAAAAATTGGAAGACTATGGAGAAAACCATCAAATGGATGAAGCTTCCAGGCTGCTGGCCGAAATGCAACATGAATTCCAGCAGGTTACTATCGCGCTGGAGGAATTATTGCTAAAGCTATGATCCACCAAAACAGCTTGTTTGTTTTGTATAGAAGTACGCTATAAGCATCAACAAAGGAAAATGTATGAGAGATGTTGTCATTTTGAGTGGTGTGCGTACAGCGATTGGCGATTACGGTGGCGCACTCAAAGATGTTGCTGCGGCTGATCTAGCGGCAAAAGTAGTGCATGAGGCCCTATTACGCGCCAAAATTGACCCCAATGAAGTCGGTCACCTGGTTTTTGGCAATGTCATACACGGGGAATCCCGCGACATGTATTTAGCCCGCATTGCCTGCATCCATGGGGGTCTACCACAACGTACTTCAGCACTGACGGTCAACCGGCTATGCGGAAGCGGCTTACAGGCGATCATTTCAGCCAGCCAGAATATTTTGCTCAATGACACCGATGCCGCCGTCGCCGGGGGCGCGGAATCCATGAGTCGCGGAGGGTATTTGCTGCCCGCCTTGCGTTGGGGTCAACGCATGAATAATGGGGAAACCGTGGATATGATGGTAGGCGCATTAACCGATCCCTTTGATAACGTGCATATGGGAATTACGGCTGAAAATATCGCCTCCCAATGGCGGATCGGCCGCGAAGAGCAGGACAAGTTTGCGTCGGAAAGCCACCGCCGCGCCCTGCATGCCATCAAAAATGGCTACTTTAAAGAGCAGATATTGCCTATTGAAATAACGACGCGTAAAGAAACGATTATTTTTGATACCGACGAGCACCCTCGCGAAAATACCGGTATTAAAAGTCTGGCCAAATTACGGCCTGTTTTTCAGAAAGACGGCACTGTGACGGCAGGCAATGCCTCCGGCATTAATGACAGCGCTGCTGCACTGGTTCTGATGGAAAGCCATAAAGCGGAAAAATGTAACCTGGAACCGATGGCACGGCTGGTTTCCTACGGTCATGCCGGTGTTGACCCAAAATTCATGGGCATCGGGCCAATAGCCGCTGTACAAAGTGCTTTGCAGCGCGCAAATCTTAAGGTGACAGATCTTGATGTGATTGAATCCAATGAAGCTTTTGCCGTGCAGGCCTGTGCCGTTGCAAAAGAATTACACTTTGACCCGGAAAAAACCAATCCTAACGGCGGGGCTGTCGCATTAGGCCATCCCATTGGTGCTACCGGCAGCATTCTGGCGATCAAGGCCATCTATGAACTGCACCGTTGTGGCGGACGTTATGCTTTGGTAACCCTATGCATTGGCGGCGGTCAAGGCATTGCGGCTGTGTTTGAACGGCTTTAATTATGCGAATAGTTCTTTTATTTCTATTACTGGCGGTATCCATTCCAGTTTGTGCTGATACGACGGCACAAATACGCCAACTGGAGAAAACCTTGATCCGCATACAACAAGAATCCCAATCGACTTATCAACAATTCCTGATGATTCAGGAGCTACGCCGTAATGAAATTTCAGAAGCTCCGTTAATAACACTGCCCGCCACACCCGAAAAAAGTATACCGATCCCAAAATATGAGGAATTCGTTCAGCAAAGACAGGAAAAGCAAGACCGGATAAGAAAGTATACGGTTGATCTGGATCGCTTTTATACCCGCTATAAAGAACTGGAGGATGAGAAACAAGCGATTCTTGAGCAAATTAAACACCTGGAACAAAAACCGGAAGAGTAATTTTCTATAATGGCCTTTTAATCCGGCTTCTCTTTCTGATTTTTCCATTGGTCATAACAATCAAGACTACAGTAATACACGACATAATCAGTCGCTTCTTCACTCTTCGCTTCGGATACGGGTATCTCTTTCAAACATACCTTACACGCAACTTTTTCTGGTTCAAGCAATTTCTTTTGTTCAATCATTTCAGATCCTTTTTTAAAATTACACGGATTGACTTAAACTTCCCAATCGAGCTGCTCGACGGAAACACTTGCCTTTGCATTATAAAAAAAGTTCTAAATATTCATGTGATTTAAATCAACACCATCGATTATTTGTCCTCAAAATTCTTATACCAGATATCATATATTTCATCCGGCCATAAAGATTTTATCCAGACAATCACATCATCGACCTGCTGCTCCGTCAATTTCCCTTCCCAGGCCGGCATGGATCCAATCTCTGGAGGAGTACCTTTCAGGATTGTTTTCTTTAAAACTTCTGTCGAGTGATGCCAGGCATGCGCTGAACCGTCCAATGGCGGCGGGGGATATTTGCCATCCGGGCCAGGTTTGCGCCATTCGGAGGTTGCTTCCCCATTGAGTCCATGACAACCCGCGCAATGGGCAACATAGACACTTTCACCGCGTTTTATTTGCACCTGATCAAAATCCCGTTCTACCCAGCCCGTTCTGCTATTGATCGAAGGCTGCCCTGATAAAGCGCCAAGCGGTAAAGAGTCGCCACAACCCATTATCAATGCAGCTATGCCAAGCAACAGGAAATTATGGTTTGTCATGGATATGAGATAGAAGGCTACTTCAATCGCATGACGGAACCGCTCTTGTCGGATTCTGGTGAATTAGCAGGTTCCGATTGCATGGCTTTTTTGGCCAATGGATCATAGCGGTTATAAATGGTCGTGTCCTTACGTTCCTCGTCACGTTCCTTGATCAAAAGAACATTATAGGGATCGACACGATCGCCTTCCATGCCAGGGGTTCCATGCGGCATATCGGGCACAGCCAAACCAATCGCCTTGGGTTTTTCTCTGAGCAGCCGGATGATATCCGGCGCCGGCACATGCCCTTCAATGGCATACCCGTTGACCAAGGCCGTATGACAGGAACCCAGCGTGCTCGAAATACCCGACTTTTTTCTTATTTCTTTATTGCCAACATCATGCGTTTTTACGGTAAAACCATGATCCCGCATATGATCGACCCATTTGGCGCAGCACCCGCAGGTTGGGCTTTTATAGACTTCGACTGTGGCAGTGGCGGCTGCTTGTGAGGCAACACTCAACAGACTGACAGTAATGATTGATCCAACCAATAAGGCGCTTACTCGTATTTTCATTTTTTCTCCACAGTTATTTTTCCGCGCATTTTCTTAAAATGGCCGGGTAACGGACAAGCAAAATCAACGATTCCAACACCGTTAAACCGCCAGATTAATTCCTTCTGTTCACCCGGTTCAAGTTGTATCAAATGGGCCTCCGGTTGGCTCATATCAGGAAATATGCGCCTCATTTTCGCGGCCTTTTTTAGCTCAGGCATCGAGCCCATCAACATTTCATGCTTGTTGTTGCCGCCATTTTTTATCACAAGCCGAATCGTCTCGCCTTCACTGACCGTGAACCCGGAAGGCAAAAACATATTGTCTACCTGAGTCAGCTTGATAATGCGCGACACTTCGTCCGCATCGCCTGGTCTGCCAATGTCCATTTTTATGGGACTATGGGATTGATTCGCATTTGAGAAACTATGGGTCGAAAACAAGACCAAGGTTACAAATGATATAATCAAAAAGAATCTGTTCACAGGATTCTCCCGAAAAGTTATGTCCGAACCCCTTTACAACCCATCATTAGAATCTATCTATGCTAAATTGTTCCATTCCTTTTGTCTAATATTCTGCCATAAGATCCCTAAAACCTGCTCTGTAAAAAAGAATCTCCTGTCAATCCGCCAAAATCATGCAAAAAAAAGAACTCTATAATACCAACAAGCTCCATAAACGCTTAAGGCGGCAGGTTGGAACGGCTATCGCTGACTTCAATATGATCGAAGCCGGTGACCGGATCATGGTGTGCTTATCCGGTGGCAAGGACAGTTATGCTCTGTTGGATATTCTGCGCAATTTACAAGCCCATGCACCATTAGCGTTTGAATTGATAGCGGTCAATCTGGACCAAAAGCAGCCTGGTTTTCCTGAACAGGTTTTGCCCGGCTACCTGACTGGCATTGGCATGCCTTTTCGTATTGTGGAACAAGACACCTACAGTGTCGTAAAACGAGTCATTGCCGAAGGAAAAACCACCTGCAGCCTGTGTTCCCGCTTACGCCGCGGCGTGTTATACCGCGTCGCCAGTGAATTGGGCGCCACCAAGATAGCGTTAGGCCATCATCGCGATGATATTCTTGAAACTTTGTTTCTGAATATGTTTTATGGCGGAAAACTTAAAGCCATGCCGCCCAAACTGGTCAGCGACGATGGGCAACATATCGTCATTCGGCCGCTGGCTTACTGCAAGGAAAAAGATTTGGCTGCTTACGCTGAAATTGCAAATTTCCCCATCATTCCCTGCAATCTGTGCGGGTCACAAAAAAACCTGCAACGCCAGGCCATCAAAGAAATGATGCAACAATGGGACAAAAAATTCCCTGGCCGGTTGGAAACCATGTTCCGATCCATACAAAACATTCAGCTATCGCATCTAGCCGATACTTCCCGCTACGATTTTTTTAATTTGAAAGCGCAAGGCCTACCGGTTATCGATGGCGACACGGCATTCGACGAAGAAACATTTGAGCCAAACATTGAAGAAATGCTCATTCCCGATGCAGTTGAAGCAGAAGATAGTCCGTTAGCTTCAGGATAATCAACGGCGCTTTCCATGGGTATCAGGCGGCACCCATTTGAAAGTCATAGCCACCAGACCGGCAAACAGAATATAAACTACTGTCAGCGCACCTTCCGGCACGTCGTAAAACATGATTTGGTGGAGCCAGCGCTGAATAAAACCGCCCTCTGTTTCTATTTGGCGCAATGTATTTTCCCATACCGTTAACGGGCAAACAACGCCCATCAGGGATTCCGTCACGACCAGCAAAATGGCCGCAAGATGTAAATAACGAAACCAGCGGTTTCTGATAAACGTTAACTTGAACCATGCACCCAGCCAGATGACCGGCAGGCTTCCAACCACAAACAGCACATAAAGAAAATGAATGATCAGTACGATGTCGGCCGGCAACATACTTCAGGCGAATGTCACAGTCTGGCCTGTTTTTGCGGCTCAGATTGAGGATGGTCTTTTAAAAGCGGAATTACCGCTTTTTCCAATTTCTTCTGATTGACACGGCCCAAATAGGTTTCAACAATTCCCCCGGAACGATTGATCACCACGGTATAGGGTAGCGCGGACTGGCGGTTTCCCGCCGCCTCTAACAATGACCAGGTATTCAAACTACCGACCAATACCGGATAATTGATGCCAAACTCCTGACTGAACATTTTCACCTTGTCGGCCTGATCAATCGCAATGCCGACAAATACCAATCCCTGATCACGAAATTTTTCCTGTGTCTCAATAAACTCAGGGATCTCCTCCCGGCAAGGCGTACACCAGGTCGCCCAAAAATTCACCACGATGACATTACCCAACCATTGAGAGACGGTTTGATTTTCCCCCTGAAGATCCGGCAAATTTGCGGCGAAAATAGCTTTTGCCCCCTGCTGGCTGGCCTCACTGGAAAGAACAGATGGCGAACCACCCATGAGTTGGGTCCGCAACATGAAGCCCGTCGTTATTGCCAGTGCAGCTAACGCCAAATAGATTAACAGTTGTCTCACTTTCGCCATCATGATTCCTTTAAATGAAGCAATGAGTTGAATTACTCATCTTTATCTTTCTGTTGGGTATTTAAATCAGCACCGCATTCAGCACGGTCAGAAAATCATTTTTGTTGAGAAAGCCAATGATTTTAATATCAGGAATGTCATTGCCTTGACGGTCAATAAACAAAATACCCGGTGGTCCAAACAATTTAAAACGCTTGAGCAAAGCCGCATCATCGGGCGTTCCATCGGTTACATCAATTTGCAGCAGCACAACGTCCTTCAAGCGGGATTGCACTTTGGCATCGGACAGCGTAAAGCGCTCCATTTCCTTGCAGGAAACACACCAATCCGCATAAAACTTGATCATGATGTATTGATCTTTGGATTGCCGGATCTGTTCATCCAATTCCGCAATAGTTTTTACCCGCTGAAAGGGTAAAGACTGATACGCAGAAAATGCGGCTTCTCCATTATTACTTGTACTCGTATTTGCCAGGCTGATTTTCGACAGCGGTTGCAGGACATCACGGCTGCCGGACAAGACACCGATCAATAAGGCCATGCCGACAAGCAAAGCAATGACGCCCACCCCTTTGAGAAACTTCCGCAACCCTGTCGATCGTTCAGGCAACGGATCAATGGCATGCAAATAAATAGCCGAGATGATCAACAATGCAGACCACAACAACATGTGAACCACTTCGTTGATGACGGGAGAAATCAGCCAGATCGCCACAGCCAGCAATAACACGCCAAAAAACTGTTTGATCGATTCCATCCATGCGCCCGCTCTGGGCAATAAAGCACCCGCCGATGTGCCTAACAGCAACAACGGAGCACCCATACCCAAAGCCATGACAAACAGCGCTGAACCGCCCAACAGAACATCACGAGTTTGGCTGATGTACAACAATGCGCCAGCCAGTGGCGCCGCGACACACGGCCCGACAATTAATGCAGACAGCGCACCCATGCCGAATACACCGGTTAAATGTCCGCCTTTCAAGTGCCCGGCCTCCTCAGATAATTTGGTCTGCAGTGAACCCGGCATTTGCAATTCGTAAAATCCAAACATAGAAAAAGACAACAGCACAAATATCACCGCAAATGTGCCCAACACCCAGGCGTTTTGCAGCGCTGCGGACAACATGGCACCGGATAAACCCGCTGCCACACCGGCTATGGCATAAGTGATCGCCATACCCAGCACATAAGCCAGCGCCAGGATAAACCCATGCCCTTTGGTCATATGCTTGCCTCGATTGGCAATAATCCCGGACAAAATAGGGAACATCGGAAACACGCAGGGTGTAAACGCGAGCAGCAGGCCAATGCCGAAAAACCCGGTCAAGATCAACCAGAAATTACCGCTTTCAAACATGCGATCAATTTTGTACGCTTCGGTTTCGATCGCAGGCATTCTGGATGGCATCTGAAACAATTCAGCCGTCGCATCCCTCTCCGCTGCACCAATGGCTGTTTTCATTGCAGGTAATGTCAAATCGATGACTTTGTTAATGGGCGCGTAACACACCCCGACCGGGTCATTGCAACCCTGGTACGTGGCATCCAGTGTCAACGCTTGTTCACTCGCAGGATCCTCGCGTTTTAATGAAATGACAGCCTGAATCGGGCTGTAATAAACTTCTGTCTGGCCAAAAGTCATGTCCTCTTTCATTTTACCCGGCGGCAGGGTGATTTTTTCAATCACAACGCCATCCTGTTTCGCCTCAAAAGCGATTTTGTCGCGATAAAGATAATAATCCTTTGCCGGGGTCAGATTGGCAATCAGTGTATGGCCATCGCGTACTTCCACTGAAATCTTGAAGGCTTCATCCGGCGGCAAAAGTTCTTGCGGGTTGCTCTGGCCCAGATGGATACCCAGTTCCTGCAATTTTGAAAACAAACTAAAAGAGCCGCTTTCCTGGGCGGAAACATTAGCACTGGTAAGACATATTATCAGTAACAAAAATTGGAATAATCGCATCGGTATTCTGTGTTATTTAATCAGGTATGGGTGTCTCGTGGGCGATCCACTGCAAATAAGCCGGTAATCCGCCCATGATAGGAACCATAATCACCTCCGGAAGTTCATAAGAATGCATCATCTTGATCAACTGTTCAACCTGAACATAATGTTGCCGCTGGGTTTTGATCAAGACGGGTATTTCATCCGCCGATTCAACTTGACCCTGCCAGCGATAAACCGAAGTGCATGGGCCCAGCACATTAACACACGCGGCCAAATGTCGATCAATCAACGCCTCGGCCAATGCTAGGGCACCTGTTTTATCGGGAAAATGGGTGATGATAAGAATGGGTTCCATTAATAGTTAAAAAAATAATTATTATTGAATGCTTCTAAAAATCCAGAGTTCGCGCCAAATGCAAGGCGTGGGAAAAATTTTGCAGCGCAGCATATGGATGATATGTAAATAAAAAGTTTTTCACGCAACCGCCGTTAGAATGTGGAATCTGGATTTTTAGAAGCGCCCTATTATCAGTCAATTCATATAACTATAGAAGCCCCATTAATTAATTGGATTATTCTGAACATGTACAGTACATTACTACATGTTTTCAAATGTATTAAATCATTCTGGTCGATATGAATTGGAATAATTAGTGATGGACTTCGGCTAATGATTACAGCTTTCCAGGCAAAATACTTTGCGCACGAACTAACACGCCGTTTTCCAACAGATAGTCCTGAGAAATTGGCAGGCGCAGTAGCCAGCGCTCAAGTGGATATCAACCCGCACCAAGTCGATGCGGCCTTGTTTGCTTTTAACTCGCCACTTTCCAAAGGTGCGCTACTGGCTGATGAAGTGGGATTGGGCAAAACCATTGAAGCCGGGTTGGTGCTGTCTCAAAAATGGGCGGAGCGTAAACGGCGCATCCTGATCATCACACCATCAAATCTACGTAAACAGTGGCATCAGGAGTTGACTGAAAAATTCTTTCTCCCCTGCTGTATCCTCGAAGCCAAATCCTATAATGCTGCGATCAAACAAGGCCAGTTTCGTCCATTTGAATCACCTGAAACCATAATCTGCTCATACCAGTTTGCAAAAAGTAAGGCAGCGGATGTTCATGCAATACCCTGGGATTTGGTTGTTATTGATGAGGCACATAGACTGCGCAATGTTTATAAGCCATCCAACGTCATTGCAAACACGTTGAAAATGGCACTGGCGGGTAAACATAAGTTACTGCTTACGGCAACACCGCTACAGAATTCACTGCTAGAGTTGTTTGGATTGGTGAGTTTTATTGATGAACATACTTTCGGTGATTTAAAAAGTTTTCGCGAGCAATTTGCCAATCTGAACCAGGATCAAGTATTTCAGACACTCAAGGCTCGGCTCAAGCCGGTTTGTCATCGAACCTTACGCCGCCAGGTGACTGCCTATATCCCTTACACCAAGCGCCTGCCGCTGGTGGAGGAATTTACCCCGGAAGAAAGCGAAGATCGTCTTTACCACCTTGTCTCAGAATACCTGCAACGTGACAATCTGCAAGCGCTTCCATCAAGCCAGCGTTCCCTGATGACACTGGTGTTACGCAAGTTGCTGGCCTCATCCACCTTTGCCATTGCGGGTGCGCTGACTTCGATTTCAACCCGACTCAAACGCAAGCTGCGCAAACAGGAACCCGCAGAATCGCTCGCAGATCAACTGGATCAGGATTATGAAGCACTCGATGAAACCGCCGAGGAATGGACGGAGGACGAATCGGTCGAACTTCTCACCGAGAATGATCGCAAGGCTCTCGAACAGGAAATTGCCGAGCTTGATGCCTTCGCCGCGCTTGCTATTTCAATCGACCATAACGCCAAGGGTAAGGCGCTGCTAAAAGCGCTGGGCATTGCATTTGCCAAAGCAAAGGAACTTGGCGCAGCCGAGAAAGCCATCATCTTCACCGAATCACGCCGCACACAAAACTATTTATTGCGCCTGCTGGCAGATAGCCCTTTTGCCGAAGGTATTGTGCTTTTCAATGGTTCTAACACCGATGATCGTTCCAAGTTAATCTACAATCAGTGGCTTGATCGTCATCAAGGCACCGACCGGGTGACAGGGTCGCGTACCGCCGATATGCGCTCGGCACTGGTAGATTATTTCCGCGAACAGGGACGCATCATGATCGCTACGGAAGCAGGTGCCGAAGGCATCAACCTTCAATTCTGTTCACTGGTCGTTAATTATGATCTGCCATGGAATCCGCAACGGATCGAGCAGCGAATCGGGCGTTGTCACCGTTACGGGCAAAAGCATGATGTAGTGGTCGTTAATTTTCTCAATCGCAAGAATGCTGCGGACAAGCGCGTTTTCGAATTATTGGCAGAAAAATTTAAACTATTTGAGGGTGTTTTTGGTGCCAGCGATGAAGTGCTTGGAGCTATTGAATCGGGTGTTGATTTTGAGAAGCGCATTGCAGCCATCTATCAACACTGCCGTATGCAGGAAGAAATTCAAACAGCTTTTGATCAGCTTCAGCTGGAATTGAGCCTGGAAATCAATGAATCCATGACACGCACGCGCCAGCAATTATTGGAAAATTTTGATGACGAGGTGCGTGAGAAGCTCAAAGTGCGAGACGAGGCATCAAAAGCTTACCTCAATCATTACGAATGCTTGCTGATGCAGCTTACCCAATATGAACTCAACGGCCGCGCTGAATTCCTAAATGATTCCTCGTTCCGCCTGGAGAAACAGCCTTTCCCGGAACAGGCTGCAACAATTCCGATTGGGTTATATGAACTGCCGCGGCGATCGGGTGAAGCGCATCTTTATCGCCTCAACCATCCACTCGCTGAAACACTCATTGCACAGGCCAAAATGCGTAACCTGCCTCCAGCAGAAATTCATTTTGATTATCAGCAGTACGATGGCAAGGTTACATTACTAGAAGAATTCATTGGCAAGTCTGGCTGGTTAACTCTCTCGCTTTTTAGCGTTGAATCACTTGATCAAGCGGAAGATCATCTCATTTTCGCAGCGGAAACCGATGACGGTGAAATATTGGATGAAGAGGTCGCTGCACGGTTAATGTCACTACCCGGAAATGTGATCAACCAAGTTCAGACTGGTTTAGAAAACACATTGCTGGAAGCACAAACCCAGAAGCGCCAATTAGAAATACAGCGCAATATTTCAGAACGCAATGCCCGTTTCTTCGAGGCTGAAGCAGACAAGTTGGACGGTTGGGCGGATGACTTGAAAGTTGGATTGGAAAGAGAGATCAAAGAGATGGATCGCCAAATCAAGGAAGCACGCCGTGCTGCTATCACTGCACTCACATTGGAAGAAAAGCTCTCTGGACAAAAACTGATCAAATCGTTAGAAGCGCAGCGCAATCTAAAGCGGCGCTCGCTCTTTGATGCACAGGATCAGGTGGACAAGCAGCGTGAAGAATTGATTTCGGTAATAGAAGGTAAAATGAATCAACACACGCACATTCAGGAATTATTTTCGATTCGTTGGTTTGTGTCATAGCTAAAGTCATTCTTTATGAGTGATAATTTCATCTTGTAAGTTGTTGGGATAGGAAAATGAAGAGCGAACCAGTTACAGGAGTGCAACCAGAGGTTATGCGTTGGGCAAGACAATCAATTGGGTTGTCGGTGTCTGATGTCGCATTACGTATGAAGCGACCTATTGACGATATTGAGTCTTGGGAAACAGGGAATGCATCTCCAAGTTATTCACAACTTGAAAAACTGGCGTATCAAATTTATAAGCGCCCTTTAGCAGTTTTCTTTTTGCCTGCCCCTCCCGAAGAGGTAAGTCCAGCGCGAGAATTCAGGACACTGCCTGCGGAAGATTTGCAAACGCTTACCGCTGACACACACCTGCACATCCGCCGTGCCCACGCTTACCAGCTCGCGCTACGGGAATTATTTGGCACTCGTAACCCCAGTGAACATTGCATTTGGCAGAAGTTGTCGTTATCCCGTGCGAATTCTGTCGAGGAACAAGCAGCAGCGGTTCGCAGCTATCTGGGCATCGTTCTCGAAGATCAGGTGCGCTGGCAAGATGAAGATCATGCGCTAAAAAAATGGCGGAAAGCGATAGAGGACAAAGGCGTATTCATTTTCAAGGAATCCTTCGTACAGAAGGATATTTCAGGATTTTGTCTTGTTGACAGCCAATTCCCGGTTGTTTATTTGAACAACAGCACGACCAAGACAAGACAAACTTTTAGCTTGCTCCATGAGCTTGCGCACCTGTTGCTCAGTGTTAACGGGTTGAGCAAATTCGACCAGCGATATGTTGAGCGTCTGCCGGATCAAGAAAAACAGATTGAGCGGTTTTGCAATGCAATCGCTGCGGAAATCCTGATCCCATCGCCTGATTTTCAGATGCAGGCAAAACAGTTTCCGGCAGACATTGAGCGTACATCCGAACAGCAGTTCTCAGACCTCGCTGCGCGATACGGCGTCAGCCGCGAAGCTGTGTTGCGCCGGTTCTTGGATCAAGATCGCGTCACCGCCGCGTTTTATGAGCAGAAGGCCAAAATATGGGCGGCACAGCAGAAAAAAGGATCAGGCGGCGATTGGTACGCATCCCAGAATGTTTACCTGAGTGACCGTTTCGCGAGAGAAGTGGTCAGCCGCCACTACAAGAATCAGCTTAGCGTCGAACAGGCCGCAGATCTGCTGGGGATCAAACCTAAGAATTTTGCTGGACTGGAGCAGCGCATTCTGCAAGGGGCTGCTACATGATCTATGTGTTCGATACCAGTTCAATTCGTTCACTCCAGCACTTTTATCCAAGCGTGTTCAAAACCATCTGGGATGGCTTGGATAGCCTGATCCAGCAGAAAACTCTCATTTCGACCCGTGAGGTCTGGAATGAACTTGAGCGGCAAAACATAAGCGCGGATGTGCTGGCGTGGGCGAAGCAAAACAAGCGAATTTTTACTACACCTTCCTCGGTTGAGCTTCAATTTGTTGCGCAGATATTCCAGATTAAGCATTTTCAAAACCTGATCGGGGAGCAGCAACGGTTGAAAGGAACACCCGTTGCCGATCCCTTCGTTATTGCCTGCGCCAAAATCAAAGGTGGTACGGTCGTTACGGAAGAACAACTGAAACCTAATGCAGCCAAAATTCCCAACGTGTGCGCGCATTTCAATGTTTCCTGCATTAACCTTGAAAGATTTATGCAACAGCAAGGGTGGGCATTTTAAAACAGGCTCGAATATAGACGTAATAAAACAAATAAGCCCAAGCGGGGAATTTAAATGAGCACTAATCACAATAAATATGAACGTGGCGCCGAATGGCGGCGCTGGGATTTGCACGTTCATACACCGGCAAGCTATCTCGGGAATTCATTCACTGGTGTTACTTGGGATGATTATGTGGTCGCGCTTGAGGGTGCAGCCAATCAACACAAAATTGCGGTAATAGGCATAACAGACTACATGACGATTGATGGGTACGAAATCCTACGCACCAAACAAAGGGATGCTTCGAATCCACGCTTGGAATCTGTGTTGCTGATACCCAATATCGAATTTCGATGCTCGCCTCAAACAAAAGAAGGGCAAGCACTTAATATTCATCTGCTGGTAAACGTCAACGAGGATGATCACATCGAAAGAATCAAGCGGTCGTTAAGAAACCTGAAGGTTTCATACAAGAACCAAACCTATGGCTGCATCAAGGAAGAGTTAATTGATTTTGCCAAGGCACAAAATCCAGCGCTTAACGATGATGCGGCATATAAGTTTGGCATTGAGCAGTTTAAGCCTTCTCATACCGAGATTTTCGCTTGGCTGGATGCGGATGGCTGGCTGAAGGCAAATAGTGTTGTAGGGGTTGCCAATGGGAAGGATGGGATAAGCGGTTTACCACTGGACAGCTTTGCGGCAACACGAGATGAGCTTCTTGGTCGATCAGATTTTGTTTTCAGTGGCAATCCCGCCGATAGATTGCATTACCTTGGGCTGAAACCGAGCATGCCTGCTGAGGAGATCAGGCGTCAATATAATTCTCTAAAACCATGCTTTCACGGTTCTGATGCACACGCCGTAGATAAGCTCTTTGAGCCAGATTTAAAGCGCTATTGTTGGGTCAAGGCTGATCCAACATTTCTCGGTTTGCTTCAAACTATTAAGGAGCCTATCGAGCGTACATACATTGGGGAAATGCCACCAAAACTCGGCGAAGTGGCTGGCCAAAGAACATTTTTTATTGATCGTGTTGAAATTCAAAAGAACGAGGAAAGTTTACTTGGAGAGAGTTGGCTAGATAAAGTTAGCGTTCCACTCAATAGCGACCTAGTTGCAATTATTGGAAATAAAGGTAGTGGCAAAAGCGCCCTTGCAGACGTAATTGCCCTGCTTGGTAACTCGAAGTCGGGTAGCAAATTTTCATTTCTGCAAAAAAATAGATTCCGGGGTAAATCGGGAGACCCTGCGAAGCAATTCACGGGGACTATTTCCTGGCTGAGTGGGGTCACCAATTCGCGGAATCTTAACTCCGAACCGGAAGCCGGGAGTATCGAGCTAGTTCGCTATATTCCACAAGGCCGTTTTGAGGATCTTTGTAATGACCACATTTCCGGGAAAACGAATCTATTCCAGACGGAGCTTCAAAACGTCATTTTTGATCATGCGAGTGATGAATTACGTTTAGGGGCTCTTGATTTCGACCAACTGGTCGAACGCCAAGAAGGTGGATTCCGAGATCAACTTATCGAATATCGGAAAGAACTCACAAAAATAAATCGTGATATTGAAAGCCTTGAGGCGCAGAGTCAACCACAAGTTAGACGTTCTTTGGAAGAGTTCCTCGAATTAAAAAAGAAACAGATCGAAGAACACAATGCAACAAAACCTGCGCCTCTGCCGAAACCATCCGAGCAATTGTCACCGGAACAGCAGGATGCGGCGACAAAATTGGAAGCTATCGCGCAGCAGATCAAGGGTTTTGAAGAAAAAGCTGTTGCTGATTCGGCAGCTATTTCTTTAATTGCATCCAAGCGAAAAGCTGCACAGTCAATTCGAGACAGAATTCGATTGCTTGATCGTCAGGTTTCTCAGTTTCAGATCGAAACAGAATCTGACTTCCAAGTCCTGGGCTTGAAACTAAACGACTTGGTACAGTTTTCTACCAAGCTTGAATCATTGGCAGAAGTGGAGTCTGGCTGGGAGGAACAGCACCAAATATTAGTTGCTGCTAGGACGACAAACGCAAGTGAATGCGAAAGATTGCTCAGCGAGCAGGCCGCGTTAAAAACAAAGTTAAATCAGCCGCAGCTTGAGTACCAGCAAAATTTGAAGGCGATTGAACAATGGTCGTCAAAATTGCAAGAATTGACTGGTGCGGCGGATGCGCCTGAGTCGCTAAGTGGGCTAAGTCAACGAATATCACAACTCGATGAGTTGCCGCAGCAACTTCTTGCTAAAAAGGCAAGACGTAAAGAATTGACTGGGGAAATATTTGAGGCGCTTGATGCACAGCGCGCAGCTCGTGAACGGCTGTTTAAGCCTGTTCAGGATCTGATTCAAGGTAATCAGCTTATTCGGGATGATTACAGGCTTCAATTTCAGGCGACTCTGGGGGGGACTATCGACGTATTGTCGTCAGAGCTGTTTGATTTAATCAAGAAAACCTCCGGGGAATTTAGTGGTGAGGACGAAAGTTACGCGGCAGTTAGGCGTTTGTCTGAACAGTATGATTTGAGTAAAAAGGAAGATGCTCTGGGATTTGTTGATGCTCTGGATGAAAAAATCAACAATGCTGCATCCAAGGGGAATTCAAGCGTAATTGGGATATCCTCAATTCTCCGGAAAGATCGTCAATCGAGCGCGGTCTATGACTTGCTTTATGGTTTAAGTTATCTGGAACCTCGTTACACCTTGCTATTTCAAGATGCGCATATTGAGCAACTCTCTCCGGGACAGCGAGGTGCGCTTCTGCTGATTTTCTACTTGCTGGTAGACAAAGGCCGAAATCCAATCATTCTCGACCAACCGGAAGAGAATTTGGATAACGAGACAGTGGTAAGCCTTTTGGTTCCTGTGCTGACAGAAGCTAAGCGGAAGAGACAAATCATCATGGTGACTCACAACCCTAATCTTGCTGTCGTGTGTGATGCGGAACAAGTCATTTATTCGTCCTTTGACCGCAAGAACGGATTCAAAATTACTTATCTTCCTGGCTCCATCGAAAACCCTGCGCTAAACACACATGTAGTTAACGTGTTGGAAGGTACTAAGCCAGCGTTCGATAATCGAAGAATCAAATATCACTGACATTATGGCGACGAAACAGAAACTCGAACTTACCTGGATCGGCAAAGAGAACCGGCCCAAGCTGGAGCCGCGCATTTTGCTGGAAGACCCTTTGATGAGTTATCACGCGAAGTATCGGGTGACGGATAACGACATCTTCGACAACCGGCTGATCTTCGGCGACAACCTGCTGGCGTTGAAGGCGTTGGAGGCGGAGTTTACGGGGAAGGTGAAGTGCGTGTTTATTGATCCGCCGTACAACACTGGCAGTGCATTTACGCATTACGATGACGGAGTGGAGCATTCGATCTGGCTGTCGCTGATGCGCGACCGGCTGGAGATCATCCGGCGGTTGTTGTCGGAGGATGGTTCGTTGTGGATTGCGATTGACGACAACGAGGCGCATTATCTGAAGGTGCTATGCGATGAAATTTTCGGACGCCGCGAATTTTTGGCGAATTTAGTTTGGCAGTCAAAGGATACGCCAGGCAATAACAGCACTGGCATTGCACAGACGCACAATCACATACTGGCCTATCGGAAATCTGAAGCGTTTAGTCCAAATCTGTTGAGTCGAAATGAAAAGCAAATTGCAACATACAAAAATCCCGACAATGACCCCAATGGCCCTTGGCTTGGCACACCCTTGACTCGGGCAGAGCATCGCGACCGTGACTACTACGCCCTATGCAACAAGGCTGGTCGAGAGGTATGGCCTCCCAAAGGCAGCAGTTGGCGGAGACCCCCGGATAAACTGAAGCAGTTGGAAGCGGAAGGAAGAATCTACTGGGGAAAGGATGGCAACTCCGAGTTTCCGATGGAAAAGAAGTACCTATCGGAAGTTAAAGAGGGTGTAGTAAATCAGACATGGTGGCCATACGATTTTGCCGGAAGCACACGGAACGCGAGTGCCGAACTTAAAGGAATATTCGGAGGCGAGAAATCATTTGATACGCCAAAGCCTGAAAGGCTTCTCCATCGCATTTTGGAACTCGCCACCAACCCCGGCGACCTCGTCCTTGACTCCTTCGCCGGTTCTGGCACCACTGGTGCGGTCGCCCACAAGATGGGCCGTCGTTGGATCATGGTGGAGCTGGGCGAGCATTGCCACACGCACATCATTCCGCGCCTGCAAAAGGTGATAGATGGCGAGGACAAGGGTGGTATCACCGAGGCGGTGAACTGGCAAGGCGGCGGCGGCTTCCGCTATTAC
>ERZ1292640.1374-Hain-H43-02um-R1-1374-length-20176-cov-6_pt1 | contig 20176 bp, 15 predicted proteins | sample MGYA00564404_ERZ1292640 | MGnify/ENA primary metagenome ERZ1292640 (study PRJEB36523, sample SAMEA6512636) | groundwater metagenome | collected 2019-01-08 | study: AquaDiva: Metagenomics assemblies of 32 groundwater samples
TGCCCACCGGCCCCAAGGGCAGCAACGCGCTGAACGTCATTTCCACCGACTGATTGATAAAGAGAGAAATACCATGCCTACCAATCGCCAGATCCTGCTCGACAACCGCCCGCAAGGCGAAGCCAGCACCAGCAACTTCAAGCTCGTCAGTACCGAGACGCCTGCGCTGCAGGACAGCCAAGTGCTGGTGCGCCACCACTACCTGAGCCTGGACCCCTACATGCGCGGCCGCATGAACGAGAGCAAGAGCTACGCGCAGCCGCAGCCCCTGGGCGAGGTGATGATCGGCGGCACCGTCGGCGAGGTGGTGGAGAGCCGCCATCCGAAGTTCAGCGTCGGCGACCAGGTGGTCGGCATGGGCGGCTGGCAGGAGTACAGCGTGGTCGATGCCTCGCAACCCGGCGCCTTGCGCAAGGTCGACACCACGCACGTGCCGCTGAGCCATTACCTCGGCGCGGTGGGCATGCCCGGCGTGACGGCCTGGTACGGCCTGGTGAAGATCATCGACCCCAAGGCGGGCGATACCGTGGTGGTGAGCGCCGCCGCCGGCGCGGTGGGCAGCGCCTACGGTGCACTGGCCAAGGCGCGCGGCTGCCGCGCGGTCGGCATTGCCGGCGGCAAGGACAAGTGCGACTATGTGGTGAACGAGCTCGGCTTCGATGCCTGCATCGACTACAAGGAGCACAAGGACGCGTACTCGCTGGCGAAAGCGCTCAAGCAGGCCTGCCCGAACGGCATCGACGGCTACTTCGAGAACGTCGGCGGCATGGTGCTCGACGCCGTGCTGCTGCGCATGAACGCGCATGGCCGCATCGCGGTGTGCGGCATGATCGCCGGCTACGACGGTCAGCCGCTGCCGCTGGCCAACCCGGCGCTGATCCTGGTCAACCGGCTCAAGGTGCAGGGTTTCATCGTCAGTGAACACATGGAAGTCTGGCCGGAGGCGCTCAAGGAGCTGGGCACGCTGGTCGCCACCGGCAAGCTGCGGCCGCGTGAATCCGTGGCCCAAGGGATCGAAGCGGCCCCGGAAGCCTTTCTCGGCCTGCTCAAGGGCAAGAACTTCGGCAAGCAGCTGGTCAAGCTGGGCTAACGGGTGCCGCGGCGCGGCAAGGAGGTCACCATGCACGCTACCCACGAGGTCCTCAACCAGCCGGCGCCCCTGGTCGGCTACAACCTGTTCGAGACCAACCCGCCGCTGCGGGATGCGTTGAAGTTCAACGCCCCGCAACTGGACACGGCCGCGCTGCAGGCGCTGGGGGCCGGGCTGGGAACAGCGGAGATGCAGGCTCATGCACGGCTGGCCAATGTGCACACGCCGCAGCTGCACAGCCACGACCGCTTCGGCCGGCGCATCGACCAGGTGGAGTTCCACCCGAGCTACCACGCGCTGATGGCGGCCGCCACCGAGGCCGGCTTGCATGGCACGCCCTGGGCAGGCCAGAGTGGTTCGCCCCACATGCTGCGGGCGGCGGGCTTCATGCTGTTCACCGAGCTGGAGCCGTCCATCCTGTGCCCGATCTCCATGACCTACGCGGCCACGCCGGCGCTGCGCCGCAATGAGGCCATCCATCGCGAATGGGGGCCACGCCTGACCAGCCGCGCCTATGACCCGGTACTCAAGCCGTATAGCCAGAAGCTGGGCGTGACCATGGGCATGGGCATGACCGAGAAACAGGGTGGCTCGGACGTGCGCGCCAATACGACGCGGGCGCTGCCGGATGGTAGCGATGCCTGGGGCCAGCGCTACCGGATCACGGGCCACAAGTGGTTTTTTTCGGCACCGATGTGCGATGCCTTCCTGGTGCTGGCACAGAGTCCGGCCGGCCTGAGCTGCTTCTTCCTGCCGCGCGTGTTGCCGGACGGTTCGCTCAACGCCCTGTACATCCAGCGCCTCAAGGACAAGCTGGGCAACAAGGCCAATGCCAGCTCCGAGGTGGAATTCGTCCAGGCCACCGCCTGGCTGGTGGGCGAGGAAGGGCGTGGCGTGCCGCAGATTCTGGAGATGGGCACCATGACGCGGCTGGACTGCGCCCTGGGCACCAGCGGGCTGATGCGCCAGGCGTTGAGCTTGGCCTTGCACCACACGCGCCAGCGCCAGGCCTTCGGCAAACGCCTGGTCGAGCACGACCTGATGCGCAATGTGCTGGCTGATCTTGCTATAGAAAGTGAAGCGGCTTGCGCATTATCCATAAGGATTTCACGTGCATTTGACCATCATAACGAGGCGCATGAGCAGCTCATGGCACGCCTGCTGACGCCGATCGCCAAGTTCTGGATCTGCAAGCGCGGCAGCTACTTTGCCCAGGAGGCGATGGAGTGCCTGGGCGGCAACGGCTATGTGGAGGAGGTCGGTGAGGGCGTCATGGCGCGCATCTACCGCGAGATGCCGGTCAACTCGATCTGGGAAGGCGCCGGTAACATCATGGCGCTGGACCTGCTGCGGGCTTTGCGCAAGGGTGATGTTGCCAGCGCCTTGGCAGCAGAACTGTTGCCCGCCAAGGGCATGCACGCGGCGCTCGACCGCCTGGCGCAGAGCTTGCCGCAGCGGGTGGAGGCGATGGCCAGCGAGATCGAAGCGCGGCGCCTGGCACAGGACGTGGCGTTGGCGGTGCAGGCGGCGCTGCTGGCACAAAGTGCGCCGGCCGAGGTGTTTGCCGCCTTCTGCGATTCGCGCCTGGCAGGTAACTGGGGCCATACCTTCGGCAGTCTGGGCGCCGATACGGCTTTCGACAAGATTTTGCAGCGCGCCCTGCCTGCATGACAACGAGGACGACAAGATGATCAGTGATTTCAAAAACAAGACCGCCGTACTGACCGGCGCCGGTTCCGGCTTCGGCCTGGAGTGCGCCCGTATCGGTGCACGCCTGGGCATGAAGCTGGTGTTGGCGGACGTGCAACAGGACGCGCTCAACAAGGCCGCGTCCGAGATGACGGCCGCCGGCGTCGAGGTGCTGGCCTTGCAGGTCGATGTATCGGATGCGACCCAGATGGAGCATCTGGCGCAGCGGGTGCAGGAGCGTTTCGGTGCGCCGCATTTCGTCTTCAACAACGCGGGCGTCGGCGCTGGCGGCCTGGTTTGGGAAAACTCGGTGCAGGACTGGCGCTGGGTGCTGGGCGTCAACCTCTGGGGCGTGATCCACGGCGTGCGCCTGTTCACGCCCATGATGCTCGAAGCCGCCAAAAAAGACCCGGCTTACCAGGGACACATCGTCAATACGGCCAGCATGGCCGGTCTGCTCAACGCACCCAATATGGGCGTCTACAACGTGAGCAAGCACGCGGTGGTGAGCTTGAGCGAAACCCTGTACCAGGATCTGGCACTGGTGACCGATCAGATCGGCGCCTCGGTGTTGTGCCCGTACTTCGTGCCGACGGGCATCCATCAGAGCGAGCGCAATCGCCCAGGGGATCTGTCCGCCGCCAAGCCGACGCGCAGCCAGCTGATCGGCCAGGCCATGAGTGACAAGGCCGTGAGTTCCGGCAAGGTGACGGCGACCGAGGTGGCGCACAAGGTATTCGATGCCATCGCCGCCAACCAGTTCTACATCTACAGCCACCCCAAGGCCATCGGCGCGGTGCAGACGCGACTGGAAGACATCGTGCAGGCGCGCAACCCGACCGACCCGTTTGCGCACAAGCCGGAACTGGGCGAGGAATTGCGCCGCGCCTTGCGCGCGGCCTGAAGTCGATGCGCCTTCGACGGCGCAAGAGTCAGTGCACCTTTCGGCGCGGGACGTCGGTGTCTTCCAGGATCAGGTCAATCCTGCCCAGCGGATCACCGGACTGTCCCATCAACTGAAGCAGTTGCAGCAGTTTCTCATCCTGGATGAAGCTGGCTGCTGAAGCCGCCTCCAGCAGCCGTTCCGGTGGCTGCGGGCGGGCGACCACAAAGCCCTGCACATAGTCCACCCCGATCTCGGCCAGTGTCTCGACCGTAGCGGCATCCTCGGCCCATTCGGCGACGGTCTTCATGCCCAGGTTGCGCGCCAGATTGACGATGGCCTCCACGATCGAGACATTGGCCGGGTGCTGGTTCATGTTGACGATGAAGCTGCCGTCGATCTTGAGCAGGTCGGCCGGCAGTTCCTTGATGTAGGAGAACGAGGTGTAGCCGGCGCCAAAATCGTCGAGCGCCACCCGGGCGCCGTAGCCGCGCACCTTGTCGATGAAGCGGCGCGTATTGCTCAGGTCGTGCAGGGCCACGCTTTCGGTGATTTCGATGCTCAGGAACCCGACCACATGGCTGTTGTGGCGCAGCATGTCGAACACTTCCTGCATGAACTCCTCGTCGTTCAGTGAGGAGCCGCTGAGGTTGACGCACACAAACTGCGTTTTCTGCAGGCGGGCGCGGTGCTGGTCGAGCCAGGCCAGCGTCGTGGAAAGCACCCAGCGGTCGATCATGCTCATGCGTCCGCTGTGTTCAGCCGCCGCAATCAGGCGGTTGACCGGAATCAGCTTGCCGACCCGGTCACGCATGCGCAACAGCACCTCGAAATTCAGCGAATCATTCGGGCGTGTCAGCGACATGATGGGCTGCATCTCGACAAACAGTCCCTCCAGCGCATTGCTGCCCGACAGGCGTTCGACCAGGCGGATTTCGGCCTGATGTTCCAGGAACGCCGGGGCGTCGAGTTCGTAGACCACCAGTCCCTTGCCGTGGCCGGCCTTGGCCTCGCGGCAGGCGCGATCTGCGGTGGAAATGGCATCCTTGAGCGGGGTGCCGCGGGAGACTTCGATCAGTCCGATGGACCCCCGGACATGAAACGCCTTGTCGCCGACCCGGTAGGGCGTGTTGTCGATGCGGTCCACAATGCCGCGGCAAATCACGGTAGCCAGTGGCATCTTGGTATCGGGCAGCAGGACGACGAATTCGTCGCCACCGATGCGGCCCATGCGCATGCCGCCCGATAGCAGACCCATGACGCGCTGACAGACCTGGCGCAGGATTTCATCGCCGGTGTTGTGGCCGTAAAGGTCGTTGATCAGCTTGAAACGGTCCAGGTCCAGATAGGCCATGGCCAGTGACTGGTGGTCATCCAACGAGGCAATGGCATGGTTGAACACTTCCTCGATGCCACGCCGGTTCAGCGCCTTGGTCAGTGAATCGTTGTTGGCCAGGAAACCCAGCTCGTCGGTGGCCAGCGATTTCTCCGTCACATCTTGCAGCGAGCCTTCGATCTTGTCGTGCACCAGCGTGGCCTTGACCAGGTAGCGCCTGTTTTTTTCTTGAGGTGGCCGGTCTGCACTGCGAACCTCGATTTCACCTTCCCGCTGCTGCTTGAGCAACTGGTACAGGGCCGTCCAGGAGCCGTTGTTGAAATACTGCTCCCACGAATTCTGGCCTCTTCGAAGCACATAACGTCCCAGCATCTTGTGCATGGCCGGATTCGCGCTCATGAAGTTGCCCTGCAGATCCAGCGTGAACAGTCCGATCGGCATGACATCGTAGGTGTGCTGCAGTTCAGCTTGGGCGGCCAGGCGTTGCTGGTGTTCGTGCCGGATTTGCTCCGAAATGGCAAGTGAGGCCAGCAGACTGGATGCAAATGCCACGGCGACGCTGTTGGCAGAGTTGTCTATACCTTTGGTGCCATAGGCCGCGGCAACGATCTCGAACAAGCTGGATAGGAGGGTTACCGCCAAGGATGCCCCATACAGGAACGCCGCCCTTGATCGCGTCTTGTAGACGATGGCCAGCAAACCCAGGAGCATCAGTGGCAACAAGAGCCCGCCGATCATCCACATCGCTGTCAGAAAAGTGCTGCGGGGCAGCACGATGGCGGCGACAAACAAGCCGATGCATAGCCATTGCCCGATGAGAACGGCCATCTTGGCGTACGGGTTGGCGAGGTGTGTTCGAAACAGGTTCTTGAACAGGGTGATGGTCAAAAGCCCCCAGGCAGCACGCGTCAGGGATCGCCCGGTCGATAGCCACTCGTCAGGGATCGCATGGTTGAGCCATTGCTCATCCCATCCGGCAGAGGTGGCGCTGACCCTCAGGGTCACGATCAACCAGGCTGCGAAGATGATGTTCAGGGGTTGGCGATAGATCAAGGCGGTGATGACGACGAACACCACCAGGACCAGCATGCCGCCATCGAGCAACCCTGATTTTCGATGGAAGTCTCGACTGGCGATGTCCAGTTGGTCGCTGGACCACAGGTTTGCGCTCAAGCGAGCGGGGCCACTGAATGAGCTTCGGCAAATAACTTGCCGTTCCTGCCCGTCCAACTTCAAGCCGTAGCCGGCTTTGACGCGGTACAGGCTTTCGTGTGGATTCAGGCTTTTTGAGGAACCAAGTGGTTCCAGCGTGGCGCCATTCCAGCAGGTCATATCAACGGCATGACGCGAAGGAAACTCAACGGTGGATAAAGTGCCTCCAGCCGGGGGCAGATCAAAACTGAACCACACCGGACGCTCAGAAAGATGTGGATTGAAGTACCTCGTGACGGGTGCCTGCGGTAGCTTCTGCTGAGCTTGCAGGATCGTCATCTCACCGTCTGTCTGGATCAGTACATGCAGTTCCAACGACTTGTCGGCTTTGGTGGTATAGAGATCCTCCCAGAACAGCAGGGCTGCCAGAGAGAGCAGGGTGATTGCAAGAGGAATGGCAAAAAACGCAAGGGCATCTGGCACCCATTTCAGGGCGTCTTGAAGCAATCCTGTCCGGAGCTTGCGTATCGGGGTGATTCGACTCAAAAAAATGATTCCTCTATGCGCCGTGATTCTTTGTTTGGGGCCTGCTGTTTTTCTCGTGGCGAATACCACCCCCGTCGGTGCCGTAGGATAACGCGATCCAGCGCCAAGCGGGGGCTAGGCCGGCTTGTATCAAGCCCAGGCGCGCATGGATGGCTTCGTCATCGTGTATGTCGATGGCGCGATCGACGGCTCAGCCTTGATGGCCTGCCCGTTGCCGACATGGATGTCAGGGTGGCGCGTATGGCAGAAGAACCCCAGCAAAGGATGCTGGGCTTGCGTATAAGCGGCCTCGAGGTTTTCCATGTCCAATCCGAGTACCCGATGGGGAACGTTGTTTTCTCGGGGCAACGGAATGAAAGTCTCGCCTTCCAGCAGATCGCGGAACAACAGTTTTTCATAGGATCGATCAAGCGGTGGCCTTGCCGCCAGCACGGACCATTGAAGTTGGTTCGCAAAGCTATACATCAAGCAGGCCTTGATGAGGGCCATCTTGACCAGTCGGCCCGGACTACCGGGGGCAACGCTCAAGCGGCGCGCTTCCGCGAGCCTTTTCTCCTTCAACCAGGGCGGCAGATCCACAGATTGCTCCAAATTCAGCGGTCTGTGCAGGTTGTTTTGAATACGTGCCGACCCTAATGGCGATCCATCCAATTTGGACTCCGCCAGCAAGATCATGACGTCGTCCTCCAAATCGTCGGCTTCCGGTGATCGGAGGGCATCCGCAAACAATGGCATGTGACGCGCATACGCGGCATGCCGGACTTCAAGGGCTTTTCGCAAGTCTCCCTGATCGCGTATCGGTCGAATGATGAAGGGCAGGTATTCTGTGGTCTGGCGCGAGGCAAGGCCAGTGCCTGCTAAATGGGGTGTCTGTTGGTCAGCGTACTGTGATGATGGCGCGGTAAGCTTGGTCGGGTGTTTCATGATGGCTGCTGATGATTTAGGTTGAACACAACAGGCGAAGGGCCTGCATCCTGGATAAATCCACAGCCACTGTAGGTTTTTGTCCTACAAACTTAAGTCAGAATTTGTCTGAATCTCGTGTAGGAATTTCACTGACACAACCGGCGAATTCCGCAAAACTGAAAATAGGTGAACGGTTCTGAGGGCTGACTGGCCGGCAATCGACAGGACGTATTGACAAGCTGCAGAGCGTGACTTGAAATATGTAAAAGAATGTGACAGCCCGTCCTGGCTCAACACATCAGCTGAGGGCATTGCATATGAGCACGTCTGCCTGCGAAGAATTGCCAGCGCTGCCAGCTGTCAAGGTGTCATTTCAAAGTTCAACCGCCAATGCGTGGGCCGGGAGTTTTTTGCGTTCACTGAATGCCGAACTCGACCTGCGCCGTGAGGCAGATGCTCGACGACTCATGCCACGGGTCTGCCAGACAGCCCAAGCGCTGTTCAATGCGCAATGCCATGCACTACCCGATTCGCAGTCCTACACGGCATTGGGCATGTGCGCGCTCATGCTGTCGGCCTATCGGGAACTGTCTGCCGAACTGGGAAGCACCGGCCAGGCGTTCGATCTTGTAGCGCGCGGCTTTGATCTGGCCTACCAGGCCTTCATCCAGAACATCTGCAAGCCGCTGCTGCTGAATGCCCATCGTTCGCCCCGGATGCTGGCCGGCATGAATTTCAAAGCCTGGAGCGAGCGCATGTACGCCCTGGATCGCAACCGGCAGGACCTGGCCCGCAGTGCCGACACCACGGGCTACCACCACTTTTTCCTCCTGCATGACGTGCCTGAGCTGGCGCAGATCATTCAGCGTGCCGATCAGGCCTGGATCGAGGCGGTGGCCGCCTATGGGCAGTCCCACTTGGGTGAACGGCGCAGTACCCGCGCCAGCGACGACACGGGTTTTGTCCCCTTCCGCTTTGCCGCCGGCGGGCGGGTGCGACCAGCCCGCAAACCGGAGGTGGTTCTGGAACTGCAAATCAACATGGCGGTGGATCGGCGCGGCAATCCGGCTGCCGCCGACCGGCGCCGCCACTGGGACGGTATTGACCGACGCCAGTCGGCACGCCGGCAGGACGACGGCCGGATCTGCTTCTGAGCCCCAGACGTCCTGCTTCCGTTTTCTCTCTGAGCACCAGGGCAACTGGCCCGGAATCGGCCTTGCCGCTCTGTGGCACACTCGCGGACTTCGTTTCGTTTTGATGAGCCGGCAACTGACCGGCGGTTCGTAGAGTCATGCAGAAAATCATCGCGCAGATCGCGCAGGAACTCCGGGTACTGGACAGACAGGTTGCGGCCGCCGTGGCCTTGCTCGACGGAGGTGCCACCGTCCCCTTCATCGCCCGTTACCGCAAGGAAGCCACCGAAGGGCTGGACGACACGCAGTTGCGTGAACTCGAATACCGCCTGGGTTATCTGCGCGAGCTGACCGAGCGGCGCGAAGCCATTCTCAAGAGCATCGAAGAGCAGGGCAAGCTCACCCCCGAACTGCAAGCGGCCCTGCATGCCGCCGCCACCAAGCAGGAGCTGGAAGACCTGTACCTGCCCTTCAAGCCCAAGCGCCGCACCAAGGGGCAGATCGCGCGCGAAGCTGGCATCGAGCCCTTGGCCGACAAGCTGTTTGCCGATCCGACGCTCAACCCGGCGCAAGAAGCCGAGGCCTTCGTCAAGCCCGAGAAGACCGAGGCCGGCGACGACTTCACCACCGTGGCCGCCGTGCTCGACGGCGTGCGCGACATCCTGTCGGAGCGCTGGGCCGAAGATGCCGCGCTGGTGCAGGGGCTGCGCGAGTGGCTGTGGAGCGAAGGCCTGTTCAAGAGCCGCCTGATGGATGGCAAGGACGAAAACAACCCGGATGTGGCCAAGTTTCGCGACTATTTCGACTACGACGAGCCGATCGGCCGCGTGCCCTCGCACCGCGCACTGGCGGTATTCCGCGGCCGCGCGCAGGACATTCTCGATGCCAAGCTGGTATTGCCGGTGGAACCGGAGCCCGGCAAGCCGTCATTGGCCGAGGGCAAGATCGCCCTGCATCTGGGCTGGAGCCACCAGGGCCGCCCGGCCGACGACCTGTTGCGCAAATGCGTGGCTTGGACCTGGCGCGTCAAGCTCAACCTCTCGACCGAGCGCGACCTCTTCGCTCGCCTGCGCGAGGAGGCCGAGAAAGTGGCCATCAAGGTGTTTGCCGACAACCTGCGCGACCTGCTGCTGGCGGCGCCCGCCGGCCCACGTGTGGTGATGGGCCTGGACCCGGGCATCCGTACCGGCGTCAAGGTGGCGGTGGTCGATGCCACCGGCAAGCTGGTGGAGACCGCCACCGTCTACCCGCATGAGCCCAAACGCGACTGGGAGGGTTCCCTGTATACGCTGGCCAAGCTGTGCGAGAAGCATGGGGTCAACCTGATTGCGATTGGCAACGGCACCGCCAGCCGCGAGACCGACAAGCTGGCTGGAGACCTCATCAAGCAACTGGCCAAGCTGCATGACGGTGCCGAAATCCAGCGTGTGGTGGTGAGCGAAGCCGGTGCCTCGGTCTATTCCGCCAGCGAATTTGCGTCGCAGGAGATGCCCGACGTGGACGTCAGCCTGCGCGGCGCCGCCAGTATTGCGCGCCGGCTGCAGGACCCGCTGGCCGAACTGGTGAAGATCGATCCCAAATCGATCGGCGTCGGCCAGTACCAGCACGACGTCAACCAGAGCGAACTGGCGCGCACGCTGGACGCTGTGGTGGAAGACTGCGTGAACTCGGTCGGCGTTGATCTCAACACCGCCAGCGTGCCGCTGCTGTCGCGTGTCTCGGGTCTGTCGGGGGGCGTGGCCAAGGCGGTGGTGCGCTGGCGCGAATCGAATGGCGCCTTCAAGAGCCGGCAGGACCTGCTCAAGGTCACCGGCCTGGGCGCCAAGACCTTCGAGCAGAGTGCCGGTTTCCTGCGCATCCGCGACGGCGACAACCCGCTGGACATGACCGGCGTGCACCCGGAAACCTACCCGGTGGTGGAGCAGATCATGGCCAGGACCGGCAAGCCGGTGGCCGAGCTGATGGGGCGGGCCGAGATGCTCAAGACCCTCAAGCCGGAGCTGTTTGCCAACGCGCAGTTCGGCGTCATCACGGTCAAGGACATCCTGGGCGAGCTGGAAAAACCCGGCCGTGATCCGCGCCCGGATTTCAAGGTGGCGCGCTTCAACGAGGGCGTGGACGACATCAAGGACTTGCGCGAAGACATGGTGCTCGAAGGCACGGTCAGCAACGTGGCCCAGTTCGGCGCCTTCGTCGACCTGGGCGTGCACCAGGACGGCCTGGTGCATGTGAGCCAGCTGTCCAACAAGTTCGTCAACGATGCGCGTGAAGTGGTGAAAACCGGCGACATCGTCAAGGTGAAAGTGCTGGAGGTCGATGTGGCGCGCAAGCGCATCAGCCTGACCATGAAGCTCGATGCCGCACCGGCACGGCGCGATGGACCGCGCGAGAACCGCTTCGAGGGCGCCGGGCGGGGCCAGCAGCCGCGCCGCGCCAACGAGCCGGCGCCGCAGTCGGCCATGGCGGCCGCCTTCGCCAAGCTCAAACGCTGAAGCTGGCGGGCCGAGGCAGGCGCCTGCCCCGGGACGGTCGGCAGGCCATAATTGCGCCATGCGCAGGAACAACAATCAACGGGGAGGGTCGTCATGGAGCTGCGCGCCTTGCTGGCGCAGTCCATCGTGCTGCCCAGCATTCCCCGGATCATTGCGCTGCTGCTGGGCGAACTCGACCGCGAGGAGCCCGACCTGCGTAAGGTCTCTCAGCTCATCAGCACCGACCTGGCCCTGACCACGCGCCTGCTGCAGGCGGCCAACACGCCGCTTTTCAAGCTTTCCGGCAAAGTCAACAGCGTGCCCGAGGCGCTGGCCATTCTGGGCCTGCCCCATATCCGCGCCATGGCGGCGGAGGCCGCGTCAGCCGCTTCGCTCAAGGCGGTTCCGGGCATCAACCTGCAGCAATTCTGGGCCTACAGCCTGAACGTGGCCAAGCTGTCGCGTTCGCTGGCCGGCGTGGTGCGGCAGAACCAGGGTGCCGCTTTCACCTGTGGCCTGATCCATGCGGTGGGCGAGCTGGTCATGCATCTCGGCATGCCGGCCGAGATTGCGCCGCTGGACAAGGAGGTGCCGCCGCTGGACATCAAGCGCGCCCGCGCCGAGTTCAAACAGTTCGGCTACAGCTATGCCCAGGTCGGCGCTGCCTATGTCCGGCGCTGGCAGTTTCCGCAGCCCATCGTCGATGCGCTGGAGCACCAGTACGCGCCGTTTGAGAGCCATGTCTACGAGCCGTTGGCCGGCGTCATCCACCTGGCCACTTGGCGTGCCCGCGCTCGCGAGGCCAACCTCAGCGAGCGAGCCATGGCCGTGACCTTTCCCGGCGAAGTGGGTGATGTGCTGGGGCTGGACATCGACATGGTGTTGCAGCAGGACCCGTTCGACTGGTCGGCCTATTCCTGATTCCTGGCGCCAGCCTTCTTTTCCTGATCGTCCCCATGAAAGCGCTTCGCATCTACGCCGGTCCGCAGGCCCGGCGACACCTGGAACAGCAGGGCCTGCAGGCCCGCGATGTGGTCACCATACCGGCCGCGGCCGGTGGCCCCAAGGGCCTGATACTGGGCGCGCTCGACCGGTTCATTTTCGGCGACTGGCTGGCACCGACGACACACCCCGTCGATCTGGTGGGCGCCTCGATCGGCGCCTGGCGCATGGCCACCGCCTGTCTGCAGGACCCGGTGGCCGCCTTCGAGCGGCTCGAGCATGACTACATCCACCAGCACTACGAGTTGCAGCCGGGGCAGAAGCGCCCGCCGCCCGAACTGATCAGCGAGCGCTTCGGCCAGAATCTGCAGGCCTTCTATGGTGGGCGTGTGCAGGAGGTGCTGAACCACCCGCGCTATCGGCTGCACATCCTCACCTCGCGCGGCCGTCACCTGCTCGGGCGCGAGCACGGGCTGCGCACGCCGCTGGGCTACCTCGGTGCCTTTCTCACGAACACCGTCCATCGCAAGGCCATGGGGGCCTGGCTGGAGCGCGTGGTGTTTTCCACGCCGGGCGCCGAGTTGCCATTCGCCACCGGCGACTACCGCACGCGCCGGGTCGCCTTGAGCGAAGCCAACTTCATGTCGGCCCTGCAGGCCAGCTGCTCCATTCCTTTCGTGCTGAGGGCGGTGCAACACATTGCCGGCGCCCCGCCCGGCGCCTACTGGGATGGCGGCATCACCGACTACCACCTGCATCTCAATTACGCGGCGGCACCGAATGCTATTAATTTGGAAGCGTCTGGCGCAGATGGGGAAAGGGCTGGAGGCCAAAATGGCTTGGTGCTTTACCCGCACTTCCAACAGGCGGTGGTGCCGGGCTGGCTCGACAAAGGCCTGACATGGCGCCACCACGCCACGCATCATCTGGATACCATGGTGCTGCTGGCGCCCGACCCGGAATGGATCAAGACGCTGCCCAACGGCAAGCTGCCCGACCGCAATGACTTCACGCACTACGGCAACGACCTGGCCGGCCGCGTCAAGGCCTGGGGTACCGCCGTGCAGATGAGCCGCCAGTTGGCGGACGAGTTCCAGGCCTGGCTGGCCAAGCCGGACCTGGGGCAGGTGCAAGCCTTGTGATTTGAACGAGGAGGCGACGACGGCCAGACAATCACTGTTTGGGTCCAAGGTCTATGGTCTGCTGAAGCTGGGGGAGACCATCACACGCTGCCGTCACGCATGCACTGAACCACAATCAACCATTTCAACCGAGGAGCCACCCATGAAAAACCTGCTGACAGGCCTGATTGCCATCACCCTCCTGGCCGCCTGCGCGCCCGAAGTCGGTAGCAAGCAGTGGTGCACCAACATGCAGGAAAAGCCCAAGGGCGACTGGACAGTCAACGAGGCGACCGATTACGCCAAGCATTGCCTGTTGAAATGAAATAAACCGCGCCCGTTGTCGGCAGGGCGCGGCCCGGATCACATGGCTTGCTGCAGCATGTCGCGGTAGTCGGCCGCGCTGGCCAGGCGCGGATTGGTCTTGTGGCAGTGGTCGGCCAGGGCGCCGGTTATCACCTTGTCGAACAGGCTCTCCGTCACCCCCATTTCGCGTAAACCGCTGGGCAGGCCGAGACGGGCGTTCATGTCCTTGATGGCGTCGCCGATGTCGCCCGCCGAATCGAGGTTCATGGCCTGCGCCATGCGCACCAGCCGGTTTTCTTTCTGCACCGATTCGGCGCCGGCGTTGAAGGCGATCACCGCCGGCAGGAACATGGCGTTGAGCGTGCCGTGGTGCAGGCGCGGGTCGACGCCACCCAGGCTGTGGCTCAGGGAGTGCACGCAGCCCAGGCCCTTCTGGAATGCCATGGCGCCCTGCATGGAGGCGCTCATCAGGTTCAGGCGCGCCTCGCGGTCGCTGCCGTCCTTGGTCGCGCGTTCGATATGGGCCCAGGCCCGTTGCAGCCCGTCCAGTGCAATGCCGTCGGCCGGCGGGTTGAAGGGCGCGGCCATGAAGGTTTCCATGCAGTGGGCGATGGCGTCCATGCCGGTGGCGGCGGTCAGCTTCGGCGGCAGGCCCAGCGTCAGCTCGGGGTCGCAGATGGCGGTCTTGGGCACCAGGTGCCAGGAGTGGAAACCCAGCTTGCGGCCGTCGTCCACGATGAGAATGGCACCGCGTGCCACCTCGCTGCCGGTGCCGGCCGTGGTCGGCACCGCGATCAGCGGCGCCACGCGTTCGCTGATCTTCGGCGAGCCGCCTTCGATGGTGGCGTAGGTCTTGAGTGGGCCGTCATGCGTGGCGGCAATCGCCACGCCCTTGGCACAGTCGATCGAGCTGCCACCGCCCAGCGCAATCAGGCCGTCGCAACGGTTGGTCTGGTAGACCTCGACTGCCGCACGCACGGCGGCCTCGGTCGGATTGGAGGGGGTCTGGTCGAACACGGCGGCGTTCATGCCGGGCAGGGCGTCGAGTGCCTTTTGCAACAGGCCGGCAGCGCGTACGCCGGCATCCGTCACGATCAGCGGGCGGCTGATGCCGCTGCGCTCGCACTCCTGCTTGAGCAGCTGGACGGCGCCGAAATCAAACTGGACCTGGGTGATGTAGTAGATGAGTGCCATGGCGCGGTATCTCCTCGGTGTACGATCAAAAATACTTGTCCAGCCACTTTAGCAAGCAATTCGCCTTCCATGAGTCACCAACGCAACCCGCGCGCCTTGCTCACGCCGGCCATGCACCATGTGCTGGAGCGCATGGCGCGCGCCCCCCATCTGCCGATGCACGCCCTGACGGCCCAACAAGCCCGCGCCGCCTACGAGGCCGGCGCCGGTGTGTTGGACATCCCGCCGCACAAGCTGGCGCGGGTCGAAGACCTGGCCATTCCGGTGCGCGACGGCAGCACCATTGCCGCCCGCTTGTACGCACCGGATCACGCACCGTTGCCTTTGCTGGTCTATTTCCATGGCGGCGGCTTCACGGTGGGCAGCGTGGCCACGCATGACAGCCTGTGCCGGCACCTGAGCCACCTGGCCCAATGCGCGGTGGTGTCGGTGGACTACCGCCTGGCGCCGGAGCACAAGTTCCCGACCGCCGCGCATGACGCCTGGGACGCCGTGCAGTGGCTGGCCGGGCAGGGCGCGGCACTGAAGGTGGACAGCCGGCGGCTGGCCGTGGGCGGCGACAGCGCCGGCGGTACGCTGGCCATCGTCTGTGCTCTCCTGGCGCGCGATGCCGGCCTGCCGCTGGCCCTGCAGCTGCTGTTCTACCCCGGCTGCGCCGCGCACCAGGACACGCCTTCGCACAAGACCTTCGAGAAAGGCTTCGTGCTGGAGGAGCCGCACATCACCTATTTTTTCAACCACTACATCAACTCGCCGGCCGACCGCGATGACTGGCGTTTTTCGCCGCTCAACGCGCCGGACGTCGACGGCGTGGCGCCGGCCTGGGTCGGGCTGGCCGAATGCGACCCGCTGGTGGACGAGGGCGTGATGTACACCGACCGGCTGCGGTTGGCCGGCGTGCCGGTCGACCTGGAGATCTACCGCGGCATGGTGCACGAGTTCATCAAGATGGGTCGCGCCATTCCGCAAGCCTTGCAGGCGCATGCCGATGCGGCGCGCGCCTTGAAACACGCCTTCGGGACCCATTGACCATGCACAAGACCCTGCCAACCCGTGCCGACTTCCGTTTCATCCACCGCTTGCGCGTGCGCTGGGCCGAGGTGGACATGCAGAAGATCGTTTTCAACGCCCACTATCTGATGTATTTCGACACGGCCATCAGCGACTACTGGCGTGCGCTGGCCTTGCCGTATGAGGCGTCCATGCAGCGGCTCGGCGGTGACCTGTATGTGAAGAAATCGACCTTGGAATACCACGCCTCGGCCCGTTACGACGACCAGCTCGACATCGGCCTGACCTGTGCACGCATCGGCAACTCGTCGATCCAGTTCACCGGCGGCGTCTTTCTGGGTGAGCAGCTGCTGGTCACGGGCGAACTGCTTTATGTGTTCGCCGATCCGGCGACGCAGACCTCCAAGCCGGTGCCATCGGCCTTGAGAGATGTACTGAGCGGCTTTGAGGCGGGTGAGGCCATGGTCGACATCCGGCTGGGCGCCTGGTCCGAGCTGGCGGAGGGCGCGCGGCAAGTGCGCACCGAAGTCTTTCTGCAGGAGCAGCGCGTCCCGGTCGAGATGGAATGGGACGAAGCCGACGCGAGCGCTGTCCACGCGGTGGCCTACAACCGTCTGGGCATGCCGCTGGCCACCGGCCGGCTGCTGCCGCACGCGCCCGGCGTGGGTCGGATCGGCCGCATGGCGGTCAGCCGCGTGCTGCGCGGTGCCGGACTGGGGCGGGACATCCTGCAGGTATTGCTGAAGGCTGCCGAACAGCGCGGCGATCGGGACGTGATGCTGCATGCCCAGCGCAGTGCCGAAGGGTTTTATGCCGGCGAAGGTTTTGTGTCGCGGGGGGCAGCGTTCGACGAAGCGGGCATTCCCCATATCGAGATGGTCAAGCCCCTGGCGGGGCAGACAGCATGAGCGCCCCCCCCCAAGAATCTCCAGCCAGCGTCCGGAGGTCTGGTTGGGGCGCCTTTCCGGCATCCTTGCCACTGCGTCCGGGCGATGGCGTGGCCTTGCTGCTGGCGGCCCTGATGCTGCTGGTGCCGGCGGTGGGCGTGCCACATGAGTACATCCTGCAGGACACCTTGAAGTCCATGATGGTGGCGCTGGGTGCGCTGGGCGCGGCCTGGCTGCTGCTGTGGCAGAACCGCCAGCACCGCGGGGTGATGCAGTGGCACGGCCTGCTCTGGCTGCCGCTGCTGTTGATGGTGTATGCCCTGGGCAGCATGGCCTGGTCGCATACCTACCTGGCCACGGTGGAGGCGGTGCGCTGGTTTGTGTTGGCCCTGCTGCTGTGGGTTGGTCTGAATACCTTGAGCCTGGAGCGCCTGCCTCTGCTGGCGACGGGCATCCATTGGGGAGCCGTGCTGGCCTCGCTCTGGGTTGCGCTGCAATTCTGGTTCGATTTCCGGCTGTTCCCCCAGGCGGCGATCCCGGCTTCCACATTCGTCAACCGGAATTTTTTTGCCGAGTTCGTCGTCAGCACCTTGCCGTTTTCGGTGCTGCTGGCGGCTCAGGCGCGTGGCACCGAGCAGATTGCGCTACGGGTCTTCACCACGGCCTTCAACCTGCTGGCGGTTCTGATGACGGGCACCCGTTCCGCTCTGGTGGCTGTTCTGCTACTGATGCTCGTACTGCCGGTCATTCTTTTTCTTTACCGCGATCGCTTCGAGTTTTCTGGATGGCGTCGTTTCCAGAAACTGCTGGCGGTGCTGATCCTGCTGGGAACGGTGTTCGGGCTGGGTTTGATGCCCACAGGCAACCCGCAAATCAACGCCGAGAAATTGGGCGATACAGCGCTGCAGCGCAGTTTTTTCAGGGCTTCTTCCCTGGCAAAAAAAAGCGAGTACACCTCCGGCTCCGCCAGCTTCCGGCTGGCCATGTGGCAGGCGACCGGCCGCCTCATAGGCGACCACCCCCTCACCGGTGTCGGCGCCGGTGCCTGGGAAGTGGCGATTCCGCCCTACCAGACCCAGGGCACCCAGCTTGAAACCGATTACTACGCCCACAACGAAATCCTCCAGCTGCTGGCCGAATACGGCCTGGTCGGCTGGGCGTTTCTGCTGGCCCTGGCGGGCTATCTGCTTCGTGCCGCCTGGGTGACCTGGCGCCTTGGCCGGCGCGAACCAGGCGGCCAGGAGGCGCCTTGGCGCGCCATGACGCTGGCCGCCTTGCTGGCCTTCCTGCTGGTGAGCAATGCCGGTTTTCCCTGGCGCCTGGCCAGCACCGGCGCGTTGTTTGCCCTGTGCCTGGCCATTCTGGGGGCGTCGGATCTGCGGCTTGCACAGGGGCAATGCAATTCATGGATCCCACGCCTGCCGTGGCGGCCGCGCATGCGCCAAGTCATGCTGGTGCTGCTGACAGCCTGCATGGCACTGACGGTCTGGATCTCGCTACAGGCCGCAGCCTGCGAGTCGCGCCTGGTGGGGGCACTCAAGCTCGCGATCGGCATCAACCAGTCCGGCGACCCGATGAACCCGCGGCATGAGGTTCGCAAAGCCGAGATACTGCGGCTGGTGCGCGAAGGCATTGCCATCAATCCGCACTACCGCAAGATCACGCCGATGGTGGCCGATGAGCTGGTGCGCTGGGGCGACTGGAACAATGCGCGCTGGATCTGGGAGTCCGTCGTGGCATCGCGGCCGCAGGTGGCGGCATTGCTGGCCAACATATCGTTGGCTTATGCACAGACAGGTGAGTTGGACAAGGCCCGGGCTTATTACGAGCGGGCCCGGGCCATCCAGCCGCAGGCACCGGTCGTGCGCTCACTCGAGGTGCTGCTGCTGGCGAGAAGCGGGCAGGACGTCCAGGCGGCCCAGCTGAGCCGTGCCTATCTGCAACTGGAGCAGGTAGAACTTGACCTGGTCAACAATGCCTATCTGCTGGGCTTGCGCACCCGGGACTGGGACCTGTCGATCGAGGCGCTGCAGCAGCGCCGCCGCCGCTGGCCGAAGCTGGCGGTGGACAGCTGGTACAAGCTCGGCCAGCTGTATGCCCGCCCCGAGTTGCACGACGAGGCCCGAGCGCTACAGGCTTTTCAATCGGCATTGGATGCGACGCCTGCATCGTTCAGGGAGCAGGTGCGGCAGGCCATTCCGCAACCCTATCGGTCGAAACTCCGCTAGCCGCATCTGCCCGGCGGCTTCAGATGTCCTCCAGCAAGGGGTAGGGCAGGGGCAGCAGCTTGATGGCCGGGCCATCGGCCTGGCCCAGCCGCAGCCCCGGGCCGGCCGCAGCACTGATTTGCAGCGAGACGATGGCATCGAAGCCGCCGCCGGGTGCCGCCGCCGCCTGTGCCACGGTGCCGCAGGGCTGGGTGGTATCGGCGAGATCGAACACCTCGGCGCCGGTTTGCAGTGGGGCAGCACAGTGCGCCAGGTAGGCGCGGCGTTTCAGTGTGCCGCGAAACTGGCTGCGCGCCACGATCTCCTGGCCCGGATAGCAGCCCTTCTTGAAATTGACGCCGCCGACCGACTCGTAATTGAGCATCTGCGGCACAAAGGCTTCGGCAATCGGCGCCGTCACGGTGGCCACGCCGCTGCGCACCTCGCTCCAGAGCCAGGCGTCCGGGCTCAAGGCGTTGCCGGCGGGGGGCGCCTCCGTCGCTGGGGCAACCCACAGCGCGCGCGGCACGCCGTCGGCCGGGTACAGGCGAACCAGCGTTGTGGTGCCTGAATCGGTCTTGGACCATGCCGATGGTGCGAGAGGCGCTACATTTTTAATAGCATCCCCCGCCAGGCCGTAGAGTGCGAAGTCCGCCGTCGCATCGCTGAGCTTGACCTTGGCGCGCAGCACGAACATGGACAGGCGTTTCAGCGTCGGCGCCAGCAGGTCACGGCTGCAGAGCAGCAGAATCTCGCTGTGGCTGCGCTTGAAGCCGATGAAGCTGGCTTGCATGCGGCCCTTGGCCGAGCAGAAGGCGGCCAGCCGCGCTTCGGACAGGCCGAGCAGGGCAAAGTCCTGTGTCAGCTGGCCGTGCAGGAACTTGGCCGCGTCTTCGCCTTCGGCGCGGATGACGCCGAGATGGGGCAAGGGGGCAACACCTTGCAGGGAACCGTTCAGTGAATCGCTCATGGGCTGAATTATCATCGTCCATCAATGTCATGGAGGAAGTAGGGCTGTGCGTATCTGGTTTGTGGGGTTGCTTGTAGCGGCCGGTGTGTTCGCCGGTGGTGCTGCCTGGTGGTTGAACCAGCCGCTGGGACTGGCTGGCGACCCGGTCGATCTGGCCATCGAGCCCGGCACCTCGGCGCGCGGCGTGGCGCAGGCCGCGGTGGATGCCGGCGTGCAGGTCGAACCGACGCTGCTGTACTGGTGGTTCCGCCTGTCCGGCCATGCGCGTGAAATCCGTGCCGGCAGCTATGAAATCAATGCCGGCACGACGCCGCGCAGCCTGCTGCGCAAAC
>ERZ1292640.947-Hain-H43-02um-R1-947-length-24023-cov-7_pt1 | contig 20157 bp, 20 predicted proteins | sample MGYA00564404_ERZ1292640 | MGnify/ENA primary metagenome ERZ1292640 (study PRJEB36523, sample SAMEA6512636) | groundwater metagenome | collected 2019-01-08 | study: AquaDiva: Metagenomics assemblies of 32 groundwater samples
TCCCGGAGGAAATCTACAAATCCGGCATTCTCGACCTCCAGGATGTCATCGCGCCACATGCGCTGCGTGTCAATTCGCGCGAGCTTGACCTCGGAGAGAAAATCGCGCGCACGTTTTTCGTCATCTCCTACCCGCGCTTTCTCACCACGGGTTGGTTCGCTCCTATCATCAACATGGACAAGGTCATCGACATTTCTATTTTCATCCACCCGATGGATACGAATGAAATGCTCCGCAAATTCCAGAAGAAAGTCGCCGAGGTGCAGAGCCAGATATCCACGCGTGAGCAGAAGGGGATGGTGCGCGACCCGATGCTCGATACCGCCTATTCCGACCTCGAACAGCTGCGTGATTCGCTGCAGCAGGCGCAGGAGCGCATCTTCGAAGTGGGACTCTACCTCACCATCTACGGCAATACCCGAGAGGAGATAGACAAAGTTGAGACCGAAGTACGTTCCATCCTCGAGTCGCGTCTCGTCTACATCCGCCCCGCGCTTTTCCAGCAGGAACAGGGCTTCCGGAGCGTGCTACCGCTTGCGACGGACGAAATCAACGTCCATACCAAACTCAATTCCGCACCGCTCTCTTCGATATTTCCGTTTATTTCCTTCGACCTCACCTCCGACCGCGGCATCCTCTACGGCATCAACCGCCACAACTCGTCGCTCATCCTCTTCGACCGTTTCTCCCTTGAAAACTACAACTCGGTGACGTTCGCAAAATCGGGCGCGGGTAAATCCTACACGACCAAGCTCGAGATTCTCCGCAGCCTCATGTTCGACACCGAGGTCATCGTCATCGACCCCGAACGTGAGTACGAATACCTTGCCGAGACGGTGGGCGGGCGCTATTTCAACATCTCGCTCTCTTCGGAGCACCACATCAATCCTTTTGACCTCTCCATCCCGCGCGAAGATGAAAATCCGTCCGACGTGCTGCGCAACAACATCATCACGCTCGTCGGCCTTTTCCGCATCATGCTCGGCGGCCTTACGCCCGAAGAAGATGCGGTCATCGACCGCGCTATCACCGAGACGTACGCGCTCAAAGACATAACCGCTGACGCGAATTTTGCGCTTGTCGAACCGCCGCTCCTTTCCGACTTCGAACTTGTACTCTCGGGCATGGAGGGAAGCGAATCGCTCGTCGCCCGCTTATCGAAATATACCAAAGGCACGTGGGCGGGATTTATGAACCGCCCGACCAACGTAGACATGAACAAAAAGCTCATCGTGTTCTCGGTGCGCGACATGGAAGACGACCTGAAACCGGTCGCGATGTACATCATCACGCACCATATTTGGAATGCCGTGCGCAAAGAGCTGCGCAAGCGCCTGCTCGTCATCGACGAGGCGTGGTGGATGATGCGCTCCGAAGACACCGCATCGTTCCTTTTCTCCATCGCGAAGCGCGGACGCAAATACTTCCTCGGCATTTCGACGATTACCCAGGACGTCTCGGACTTTTTGAATTCACCGTACGGCATCCCGATGATAACCAACTCATCCATCCAAATGCTGCTGCGCCAATCGCCGACATCAGTGGACCTCGTGCAACAGACTTTCAAACTCTCCGACGAAGAAAAGTACCTGCTCCTCGAGTCCGACGTGGGGGAGGGGATTTTCTTCGCAGGCCTCAAGCATGTCGCCATCAAGGTCATCGCCTCATACACTGAAGACCAGATAATCACGTCCGACCCGTCACAGATTCTCGCTATCAAGAAGGCCAAACAAGACCTCGCCACAGCGAACGAAGGCGGCCCCGGCACGGCCGAAGTCGCCGCGGGCGCCGCAGAACAGGCCGAACGTATGCAATCGACGTCCGTAAATTTCAGCCCTGCTGAAGCTCCCGCCGCCGCACCGAAACAATGAGCACGCAACATATCAGTTCGACAACCGGCAAAGCCATGATTGTTGTCGCCGCGGTGATTGACCTCATCCAGTTCCTGCTTGTGCTTATCCCCATCATCGGCTGGGTTATCGGCTCCATTATGAGCGCACTTACCGCCTTTCTTTTCGGGATGTGGTTCTCAGCCCGCGGCGTCAGCTTGATGAAGCCCGAACGGGTGCTTGGTTTCGGCGGGACCATCCTCGGGGAGGTCATACCGTTCATCGGGGGAGGCGGCCCGTTCTGGACGTGTCTCATCACCTATAACGTTCTCCGGGAATGGATAAGACCTTGAGGATATATAATGAACGTGTTATGGCGGCGCGTATCCAATTTCTCTTTGTAACACTCGCTGTGTGCGTTTTTTCATTGAGCGCTCTTCCCGCATATGCGCAGTTCGGACTTAACGATCCGGGCAATGCGCTCTCCATTCAGTTTTCGCCCGCCACACCGGGCCCCGGGGATACCGTGACGGTATCCGTGCAAAGTTCCCTCCTCGATATCCGCGACAGTGACATTCTCTGGGAGGTGGGCGGGAAAAAGATCGCCCAGGGAAAGGGTGTGGCGTCCGCACCGGTTACTGCGGGCGCCCTCGGCGAAGCAACGACGGTTGCGGTGACCGTCGCGGCGCAAGACGGCATGAGCGCCACGGCGGAGGCGGTCATAATCCCGACCGAGCTTGACCTCCTCGTGGATTCCGATTCGTACACTCCCCCTTTCTACCGCGGAGCGCCGCGCCCATCGGCAGGCACCACACTGCGGCTTCAGACTTTTCCGCGGTTCAAGCGGGGGGGCGTTATGATTCCGGCAGAACAACTTATCTATACCTGGCGGCGGAACGGTGAAGTTCTCGGCAGTATCTCCGGGCGCGGCAAGGCGGCGGCGGTCATACCAGTCGAACATCTCTTCGGCACGGATACCATATCCGTCGAGGCGCGCTCGGCGGACGACCGGCTCGCACACGTTTCGTCGGTTTCAGTAACCATCCAAGAACCGACTCTCGAGCTCTACGAAGATCATCCCCTCTACGGCGTGCTGTACCACCGGGCGCTCCCGAATTCGGCTTCGCTAGCCGGGTCAGAAGCGACATTCGCCGCAATCCCGTACTTCGCGCAGGCACGGAACATCTATGACCCCGCGCTGCAGTTCGATTGGCGTGTGAATTCGACGGACATCCCCGCGAATCTCAAAAATCCGGGCGAACTTACCATCAACGCGGAGAATTCCTCCGGAATCGCATTCATCGAGCTCGCCGTCACGCATGCTACAAATTTCTTCTTTGATGCCAAGGGCACGTGGAACGTGACCTTTTCTTCACCGTGGGCCGGTACATCCGACCAGTTCGGTAACCTGACACAATAATATGCCCAGACACTAATTTTGCCGATGCCTCTTTATGAAAAAAACCGATTACATCAGGAATATTAGCAACCGTCAGTATTCTGCGCACGGCGCTTATGCCTCGGCGCGGAATGTCGGCAAATTTAGTGTACGGGTATGAAGACACGCGCTATTGTTGAATATCTTCTGGCAGCCGTTTTGGTCCTCATTCTCGGAAGTCTCGCCGGATGGTATTTTTTCCTGCGCACACAAACGAAAACCACGGTCGAGCAAGGTACCGCGCGCGGCTTCGGCATTGCAATACCCGAAGGGCGTGCGAACGGAGATATCCCCGCCGGTTTCGCGCGCACGGATGGGGCCGCGCCCGCCGGACGGACATCCGAGCGACCTGCACAGTTGTGGCAGGTGGAGGAAAAGCCGACCGCCGGGCATGCGTTTGTAGGCAGCGCGGGCACTCTCCGGCTCCGCTACGTAGAACGCGCGGGTGGCTACGTGTTCGATGCGGATCCCGGGACGGGACTGCGTACGCGGCTCACCAATACACTACTGCCGAAGGTCTACGAGGCGCAGCTCAGCGAAAACGGCCATGTCTTCGAGCGTTCGGTTGACACGCTGGGCAACATAACGACTTTCGCCGGCACCGTCTCAACGAGTACCGGCGCTTCGAGCGCGTCATCCTCTGCGATGACGCTCCTCGGCTCGTACCTCGCAAAGAACATCGCGAATCTGACCACACACCCCGTCTCGGGAGCGCTTCTCTATACGGTCGCGGACACAAACGGGGGAACCGTCGTGAGCTCCGAGTGGGACGGGCAGAAGCCAAAGGCGCTCCTCCAATCGGCAATCTTGAGCTGGCGGCCGGCGCTTTCGGAGGATGGCCGTATCTTTCTCGCTCAAGCAGCCGCGGACGGAGTCCTGGGGTACGCATACGAGCTGAAGAAAGACGGGACTCTGAACCGCCTTCTCGGACCGGTCCCCGGCCTTGTCGTGCGTGTGCGGCCGGGGTCAAAGGCGGAGACCGACGCCCTTCTGTGGAGCCAGTCGACGCGCGGCGAACTCCGCCTTTTCGTCCGGGTCGGCCAGAATGCGACAGCTGTGCAGCTACCCGTGCGGACGGCAGCGGATAAATGCGTGTGGCTCCCGGGCAACGATCCCGTCGCATACTGCGGTGTGCCCCAAGGCTCGGTAGGGCAAAATTTTCTCGATAATTGGTATCGGGGCTCTGCGCATTCATCCGACTCCCTCTGGCGTATTGACGCGGGTGCGGGCACTGCGGAGCTCATCTTCACACCGCCCTCAAATACGCCGATAGGCATCGAGAACATTACAATCGACCGGGAGGGAAGTGTTCTTGCCTTTACGAATGCGACGGATAAGTCGCTCTGGCTCTTCCGCCTTGCAAAATAACTATGCCCAGACACTAATTTTGCCGATGCCTCTGTATGAAAAAAGCCAATTACATAAAAAATATTACCAGCCGTCAGTGTTCTGTGCGCAGTGGCTATGCCTCGGCGCGGAATGTCGGCAAATTTAGTGTATGGGTATGACCACATTCTCCCGTCACCGTGTGTATATACTCTCTGCTCTGCTAACGCTCGCGAGCATCTGTCTGCTTATTCCGTTCGTTGTGCACGCGCAGGGATTTGTACCGCTTGCGGATGTGCCCGCAAACTCGAAGTTCGGCCAACTCACCCGTTCACGCGACTTCGCAGGATTTGTTAACGGCCTGTTCAAATTCGGCATCGCTATCGGCGCGATTGCCGCCGTCATCCGGCTTGCCTACGCCGGATATCTCTACATGGGGCAGTCGGACATGTGGAGCCACAAAGGAGAGGCGAAACAAATCATCACAGATGTGACCATCGGTTTGCTTTTGCTCCTCGGGATTTATCTCATCCTCTATCAAATAAACCCGGACATACTGAAGTTGACCGCTTTGCAGCGTATTACACCCGTGTCGCAACCGGGGCAACAATAGGTCCCGGCTCTTGCGTCAGGCTGAATACTTTATAACGACCCGCCTGTTTCTCCCTTCTCCTTGAGACTCTGTTTTCACATTCGGAGCATCCTGCAGGGTCGTGTGGATGATGAGGCGTTCGTATGAGCTCATCGGCGAGAGTTCGACGTCATATTGAAACGAGCGTGCGCGTTCCGCCATCATGAGCGCTTTTGCCTGCAGGTCTTTTATCTGCTTCGTGCGGTAGTCGTTGACGTCCACGAGGAACATCGGCGTCCGTTCCGCTGTCTCACCTTCGGCCGGCGCGGGTATGCCGTTCTCGAAGATCTTTTTGACGAGAAAATCGAGTGCGTACACCGTATCGCCGTGCGCGCCGATGAGCGTCCGGGCGTCGTCGGTGCGGATGGCAAATATCTCCTGACCCGCGACCGAGCTGCGCTCGATACTCGAGTAGGGGATACCCGCGGCCGCGAGTAATTCTTTCAGGATGTTTTCGACTTTATCCATTGGAGGACTATACCCCGCAGCACAACTCTCAGCAAACTGTACTTACATAAACAACGTTGAGTTGGCTACGGGGCAGGCCACAGAGCCTTCCGCCTTCCAAAAACTAGATTTTTTGATTGAAACGCCGGCCCGTGGCGTACTCCTGCAGTATCATCGCCACGTTGCTCGTCACCCAGTACAAGGGGGCGGCGGCGGGAATGGTGTAGGCAATAACTCCGATGATAATAGGGAGCACGTAGCGCGCCTGAAAATCAAAACTTTTCGCCATATCGCCGGAGAGCGACGCCTCGACGGGAGTGGACTCAAGGGCTTTTTGCCGCGGACCCATCGAGAGCCGCGTGTAGATGAGCTGGGTAACGGCGGCGAGTACGGCGAGTACGATACTCCGTTTCGACATATCAAGCACTCCGAGAAACTCCATGTTGACCGAGGCGGGCACCTGGACGAACGAGTAGACCAGCGAGATATCGATGTCGGGGAATCCGCCCGCATAAAAAACCCAGTAGAGTCCGATAAGGACGGGAAACTGGATGAGCACGAGCCCGATACTTGCGAACGGGTGTATCCCGCGTTCTTTGTAGAGCGCAAAGATGGCCTTGCCTTGCTCTTCGCGGTTGTCTTTGTATTTCACCTTGAGCTTGTCTATTTCAGGAGCGACTTTTTTCATCGCCATCTGCGCTTTGATTGCACGGTCCGAGAGAGGGAAAATTATAATACGCACCACAATGGTGAGCGCGATGATGGCGAGCCCGATGTCGTGCGTGGGAATAACGCCGACGAGAAACGCCAGACCGTTGTAGAGCGGGTCATAGATTGCCGCGTGAAAGAGGTTCGATATCATTGGGAAAGATTGTATCGCGTATAGGCAATCTACGCTACGCGCTCAAGTAGCTTTCGAATATCCTGTTGAATGTCCTTGGATGATGCGGAAACGGACTCACGTTTTGCATAGAAAATAAGCGCCGCCGGCTCTTTCATCTGCACGAGAAGGGGACGCAGGCTTTCCCGGCAGCGGCGTTCTATCCTGTTGCGGTCGACCGACCTGGCAGAGACTTTTTTAGAAACGACACAAGCGGCGCGCGGGCCCCCCAAGAGGGGGGAGGGCGTCACGGTCAGGGAAAAGTACGTGCCGTGTATGCGCCGCGCCGCCTTCGGTAGACGTATGAAATCGGCGCGGGAGAGCCGGTATTTTTTTGGCATGTTAGATGTTGTTGACGAACATAGTGAGTCTACAACATCTTACACCCGCCCAAATTTTGCCTCAGCAAAATTTAGGCGGGTTAAGAAAAATATAGTCGCTACGCTCATTATTTTTCTAAACAGTGAGCTTCTTGCGGCCCTTCCGGCGGCGGCGAATCAAGACATTCTTGCCCGAGGTGCTCGCCGAGCGTGCGCGGAAGCCGTGCGTGCGGGCGCGTTTGCGTTTCTTCGGTTGCCAATTCCGTTTTGTTGACATGCCGACCACTATACTCATTTTTCCAACTAACACAACCCAGAAAAACGCAGGCAGCGGGCCACCTCGAACCTCGCGCAGAACTCCCATTCAACTTTGAACGCGACGGTACGCCTTTTGCCGTGTCTCGCAGGCCGACGGGCCGAGAGGCAGCGCTGCCGCAGCAGCGGCAGACAGCGACGGCAAAAGGCGTACCGTCGCGCGAAATCTCTCTCCCCACCCTATCCACACCTTATAAACAGTGGCGTAGCCGAGCGGGAAGCTTTCACGGAGAAGCGTCGCGCGTATAATGTGAACCTTGGTCGCGCATGACTAACCTTTCTATGAGTAACCGTGAATTATGGCAGAACGCACTCGTGCAAATCGAGCTGGGCACGTCTGAGGCGTCATTCCGCACCTGGTTCCGCAATACCGACATCGCAAGTAGGGACGGAAACATCGTTCATGTGGCCGTTCCGTCGAAAATCGTCAAAGAGTGGCTCATGGAGAAGCATCACAAGCTCATTATGAAAGCGCTCCGGGGTCTCGACAACTCCATCCGTACCGTTGAATACGCCGTTCACCGCTCCGCGGCGGCGCCGACCGAGCGGAAAATGCCGCGTCCGCAGGTGACTGAGAACGCCTCGCTCGACCTCGGCAGTCTTTACATCGATAAACGCGATAATTTGAACCCACGGTACACGTTTGAGACGTTCGTCGTAGGTCCCTTCAATGAGCTCGCTCACGCCGCCGCAAAAGCCATCCTCGATCGGCCGGGCCTCGCGTACAATCCGCTTTTTATCTACGGCCAGACGGGACACGGCAAGACACACCTCATCCAGGCGGTGGGAAACTATTTCAAAAAAGGACACGCGAACAAAAAAGTCCTCTACGTGACGTCCGAACGCTTCTCTATCGACTACATCAACGCCGTCCGCGCCGGGCACGCCAACAATTTCAAGGACCAGTACCGCCAGTACGACGTGCTCATCATGGACGACGTGCAATTTATCGCGAATACCGAGAAAACGCAGGAGGAATTGTTCCACCTCTTCAATGCGATGCGCGATAACAACAAGCAGATAGTATTTTCGAGCGACAAACACCCCGCGCTCTTGCCCGGCCTCGAAGACCGCCTTCGCGGCCGCTTCGGAGCAGGTATGATTGCGGAAATTCCCGAGCCTGATATGGAATCGCGTGTGGCCATCATACGCGCCAAGATTGAGCAGCACGGCTTCTCCATACCGGAAGACATCATCCAATATATCGCTGAGAACCTACGTGGAAACATCCGCGAGCTTGAGGGGGTGCTCAATATGATCGTCTGTAAATCGCAACTGAAGGGTAAGGCGGTGACGCAGGCGGACGTCCGCGCGCTCATCAAACACAACGTGAAGCCCAACAGGGGAGTTTCAGTCGACGAGGTCGTGCGGCGCATCGCCTCATACTACGACGTGCCGGAGAAAAGCATCTACGAGAAGACCCGGAAGAAAGAAGTGGTGAAACCGCGGCAGATAATTATGTACATGCTGCGCGAGGAGTTCAGCGTGTCGTACCCGTCTATCGGCGAGAAGCTCGGCGGCCGCGACCACACCACCGTCATCCACTCATGCGAAAAGATAAAAGAGGAAATAAAATCCAATCCGTCGCTCGAACAGGAGCTCGACCATATCCGCACACTTATCCATGCGTAGTGGTGTGTACAGCGCGTGCATTACATTCTAACAACCCCTCACTTATCCCCTCCGAAAAAATATGTATCTACCCAATCACTTCCTATCAGACCGTACGACTGAAGTTCTCAACACCCCACTTCATCAAAAATACACAAGAGCTTTCACCTCAAATCCATTTCTCCCCACTATCCCCAGCACTAATAGTAGTAATAGTATTTATATATAAATCTTTAGATATGAAACTGACAACAACAAAAGAAAAAATTCTCCACGCAGTGCAGTTGACGGAAAGGATAACAGGAAAGAAAGAATCCCTCCCCGTCCTGTCTTGTGTGTTGCTCGACGCGAGCGCCGGAAAAGGGGGGATGGTCGTACGGGCAACGAATTTGGAGGCGGGAATCGAAGTAAGCGTCCCGTGTGATATTGAGGATAAGGGAATCATCGCCGTATCGGCTTCGGTGCTCTCACAAACACTCCGCTCGATATCAGGAGAGAAAATAGCGCTCAAAACTGAAGAGGGAAATTTAGTGGTTGAATCCCGTGGTACAAAAACACTCATAAAAGCGATACCACACGAAGAGTTCCCGGCGCTCGGAGGAGGGTCGGATACGAAAGGAATGGCTGTTTCCCGTGAAGAATTAATGCGGGGTATCCAATCTGTTTCATACGCCGCGTCACCCTCGATGATACGGCCGGAATTGGGGAGTGTGTATGTGCTTCTCAAGCCGGGCGCCATCATCTGTGTTGCTACTGACTCGTTCAGGCTCGCCGAGAAAACAATTTCAGGGGTAAAAGGGAAGAGCGAAACGGAGCTTCTCATTCCACTCAAACATGCGCTTGAGCTCGCGCATGTACTGGAGCGCATCGGCGCGGCCGAGGTGAGTCTCTCGGCGGATGAATCGCAAATGTCGGTATCAGCCGACGGGGTGCGGTACGTCTCGCGCGTCGTCGACGGCACCTTCCCGAATTACAAAGAGATCATGCCCAAAGCGTTCGAAACGGAAGCGACGGTTCTCAAGAATGATTTTGCGGAGATGCTCCGCAAGGCGCGCGTTTTTTCAGGAAACGACCAACACGTTGGCCTTCACGTGTACCCGAAGCGGAAGATTTTCAGCGCGACGGCGCGCAGCGCCGAGGTCGGGGAAATGTCCGACTCCATCGATGCGGCGATTTCCGGCAACGACCTCGACATCAATTTCCATATCGGCTACCTCGCTGACTGCCTTTCTATCATTGAATCCGATTCGATTGTTCTCGGTTTTGCGGGAGCAGGAAAGCCGCTCGTCATCCGCGGCGTTTCTGACCCCTCGTTCACGTACCTCGTAATGCCGTTGAACAGATAGTAGTTTGTAGAACGTAGTTCGTAGAAATGCAGGAGCGAATTCCTTACTACGAACTAACTCACTGCACCGAGAACGTAATCGTTTGTTCTTCGGTCGTGCTGTCGGCATGTGTTGCGAGAGCGCGCAGGGACACTGTGCCCGGAGCAGCCGGCCGGTAGGACACGATGTACGGAGACTGGCCTGATGTCCCTATGAGGGCGCCATTGGCAAAATACGAGACGCTCTGTATGGTCTGCGGCTGCGACGACTCGGCCCCGAAGGTAACCGCTGCGCCGAAGGGGAGGGTCGCGCCCGCTTGCGGGGAGACAATGCGGAAACCGGCCAACGTTCCGGGCGTGCTTGTTCCCGGCGGGCCGGGTGTGGTGCTCGCCTGCTGCCCCGCCCAGGCCGCGACGGAGTAATCCCACCGGACGAATTGCGGGTCGCTTGCGGGATTTGCAGGCCGTCCGCCGCGTGGGTTGTCCTTGTCCACCCAATACAGAATATCGTGGACACCCTGCGACGGGTCGGTGTTCCAATTACCCGCGAGGACGGCCGGCATCGTCGCGACATCCGGATCGGGTCCCGGATCGGGGAAGGTGTCCGACGGGGAAGAATATTTCGAGAGTGCGTAGGCCATGAAGTCGTGCCACATCGGCGCAACGATGAACGACGCCGGGTTATTGACCATCGGCGAACCGTTGTTGTTGCCCGTCCATGCGCCGACACTGATGCTCGGCGTGTATCCGATAATCCACGCGTCATCGAAGTTGTCGGTCGTACCCGTTTTCGCCGCGACCTGGTAATTGGCAAAGTGGAGCGGAGAGTTGAGTCCGAATTCCGGAGAGCGCGCGACGTTGTCCGACAGGATGTCGTTGATGAGCCGGGCGATGCGGGGTTCGAGCACGCGGGAGCTTTCCTGCTGGTAGGTTTCGAGGATGTTTCCCGCCGTGTCCTCCACTCGCAGAATACCTGTAGGCGGGTTCTTGACGCCGTCGTTGGCGAAAACTCCGTAGGCGCCCGTCATATCAAGTAGCTTGACCTCGCCGCCGCCGAGCACGAGCGGGAGACCGTAATGATCGGGAGAGAGATTGAGCGTCGTAATGCCCATGTTGTGCGCCGTATCAATTGAATTCCGGATACCCGCGAGGTAGAGGAGCTTGAGCGCGGGAATGTTTTCAGAACGTGCGAGCGCCGCACGCAATTTCATCGGCCCCTCGAAGCCGCCGTCAAAGTTGCCCGGCGCGTAGCACGGATACTTGCTGTTGGTGATCTCCGACGGCTGGCATGCCGTCGAGAATTGAGTCGGGAGGTCGAAGATGACCGTATCGGGTGTGTAGCCTTTTTCAAATGCGGTGGCGTAGACGAAGGGTTTGAACGAAGACCCCGGCTGGCGGTTCGCAATGGTGACGTTGACCTTGCCGTCTATCGTATCGTCGAAATATCCCTTGGAGCCGACCATCGCGAGAATCTGCCCTGTCTTCGGATCTACTGCGACGACGCCCTGATTCGACGCTCGCAAACTCTTCAGCAACCCCGGCGCAAACTTTGCGACGCTCGCCTCGGCGTGTTGCTGGAGATCGTAATCGAGCGTCGTCACGACATGGAGGCCTCCCTGGGAGACCGCATCAGCGCCGTATTTTTGCTCAAGATATTCCTGGATGAAAAAGACGAAATGCGGCGCCTTGATACCCGCATTTTTCGGGTCGTTGAATTCCACCTTCTCACCCACGGCCTGGTCGTACTCTTCCTGCGTGATGAGATTATTTTCATGCATTTTCTGCAGCACGAGATTTTTACGCGCATCAAGCGCGTCGCGGTGGTTGCCGTACGGAGAGAAGTAGGTCGGCGCCTGCGGGAGCGCGGCGATGTACGCGGCCTGTGCGAGGTCCACATCCTTCGCGGGGACGCCGAAGAAGTATTGGCTCGCCTCCTCGACGCCGTAGATGGTGCCGCCGTACGCCGTTTCGTTGAGGTAGGTGGTGAGTATCTGGTCTTTGGTATAGACCCGTGTGAGTCGGAGCGCGAGGATAATTTCTTTGACCTTGCGGGTGATGGTCTTGTCCTGTGTGAGGAGCGCATTTTTCACGACCTGCTGCGTGATGGTCGAACCGCCCTGGCCGCTCAAGAGATTGCCGCGCGTGATGTTGGTCCAGATGGCGCGCATGAGAGCAAGCGGCCTGAAGCCGGCGTTCTCGTAGAAGGTCGCATCTTCGATACCGATGGCCGCCTTCTGGATGTAAGGAGATATTTCTTCGAGCGGCACCGAGGTGCGGCGCATAGCACCGTGCACATCGTAGAGCACGATATTGCCCGTGCGGTCGTATATCTTGGTGGATTGGGCGACTTGGCGGTTTTCAAAATTATTTATCGCCGGTATCGGCATGATAGTCGCCCAGACAATGCCGCCGCCGACAATCACCAAGACCGTGACTGTGGCGATGATGAGACCCACCTCGAGCCATTGCGGCATGCTGCGGAAGATAACTTTTATACGTCTGAAAAGACGTCGTGGTGCGGCCATATGTTCTCGGTATTGTATTCTTTTTTGCTGGTATTCGCCATAGAGCCGGTCGCGTTTGCTGCGCCAGGCTTCATCTTAGACGGGCGCGGGACAAATGTGTTACAGCGATGGCAATAGCATCGTACTCGTCGTCGTGTCGTATTTCTTTTTCTATCTTCATAAGTACGTGGAGCATCCGGGCAACCGCCTTTTTGTCGGCGCTGCCACTACCTGCCGCCGCGCTCTTTACTTCACCGGGCGTATACTCAAAAACCTCAATTCCCGCGCCCTGCGCGGTATTGATAAGCGCGCCGCGCACCTCCGCGACCCGCATCGCCGTCTTCTGATTCGTCTGAAAATACAATTTTTCCATCGCCAAACAATCCGGCGCGTGCATTTTGATGAGCCGAGCGCATTCATCGGCAACGATGGCCAACCGTTCGGAAAAATCCATTTTTGCAGGAGTTTCAATACATGCGGAATATAAAAGCACCTCCCTGCCACTTGCCCCGAGCATAGTCGAGGGGTTTTTCTCCACCACGGCCACGCCGCATCGTCCGTACCCAGGGTCAATCGCAAGGACCTTCATGCTCGAAGTGTAGCATCGGGAGGTGATACGATAATGATATGAAAACAACTGCCCTGCGAAGCGCTCTCTTTTTGCGCAATCTAGTCTTCGGCGTGGAAGACGGTCTCGTCTCCACCGTCGGGCTTCTTTCGGGCATTGCTATCGCGGGCGTGCCGCGCGGCACGATATTTTTGACGGGCGTCGTCCTCATTTTTGTCGAGGCATTCTCGATGGCGGCGGGCAGCTTCCTTTCCGAGGCATCGGTAGAGGAGATGGACGGCGGAGCGGACGATACGCGGGGCTCGATTGACGCGGCGATTATCATGTTTGCGGCGTACTTCGTTGCGGGGCTTGTCCCCCTCCTACCATATCTCAAATTCGAGGTCGCACAGGCGTTCCCGCTTTCCATCATCTGCTCCGTCGTCGCGCTGCTTCTGCTTGGCTACTGGAGCGGTCGAAGGACCAACGCCGCGTGGCGCAAGGCAGTGCGCATGGCGCTCGTCGGCGGACTCGCGATCCTCGTGGGAGTCTTCGCAGGCAGTCTGCTCGCCTAGCTACTCCGCATTCGTGTACACCCCCTGCACGTCGTCGTAGGCGTCTATCTTTTCCATTATTTGCATGAGCTTCGCGTCGTCTTCCGGCGAAAGGGGGACGGTCGTTTTCGGAGTGTAGCCTTCCGCCGTCTTCTCGAATGCCCACAACGCGCTTCCCTGGGAGGCAAGTGCGAGGCCGAGCTCAGAGAGAAGGTGCTTCATTTCTTGCGCCGTGCGGTTGCGGCTGTCGGTGAGCGCGTCGATAACGATTGCGCAACCGCCCGGTCCGTACGTTTCATACGTTATTGCGTCGAGTGCCGCCGCATCCTTAGAGATACCTTTCGCAATCGCGCGGTCGATGCTGTCTTTCGGCATGTTTTCTTTTTTTGCCGTCTCGATGATGCTGCGCAAGCCCGGCAGCGTCACGTCCCCGTTCGCTTTTTTACTTTCTACCGCGATGCGCTTCGCAAGCTTGCCCCACACCTTGCTTTTGTTGGCATCCGCCGCGCCCTTCTGCCGTTGGATTCGAGACCATTTGTTGTGTCCTGACATGGGGCTATATTACACCCCTTTCAGCGGAGCGCGCTGTAGCACCGCGGCGTCGAAACGTACTCGTTTCGACGTGAACCTTCTTCTATCGGCCTGCGGCCGACAGTCGAACCGCCTTCGGCGGCACCTCGCGGTGGGTTCACCTTCGGGTGTGGTCATCCACACCCTTATCCACTCGAAATCCACTATTTTCGGGCTTTGCCGCTTTGCACACGATTTTTTCCATACGGTAGTATTTTCTCTATCGATGCGCTTTACCGTGCGTCGGTCGCTTCCGAAGAGATTGCAGAAATGTAGTCACCCCCGGAAGCAGTTCCCAGGATATATCGAGGCGCAAGCCTTTGAGACAGTGCGGGAACAGGCGGCTAGAGCAATGAGGTGATGTGCTAGGTACGAGGAGATCGTATCAAGTCGAATCAGGCAGATCATTGATCCGAAATAGCCGTAAGCCACAAAGCTCCCGAAAGGGAGCTTTGTGGTTACCGTGCGTTCTGTACCCGTATAGTACACGGCATTAGGAGCACAATTGCCCTTATCCCCAAAAACGACTCCAAGACTCTCGGCTCGGATTGGGAACGAGACTTGACTTATCCCAATTATCCCTATAATATTGGGATAGGGTACATATCAAACCCAATCTTATGGAAAAGAAAGATGAACAAAAACCGGCAAAAGTTAACAAATTACCGCCGCAAATATCTCGCGGAGACATAGTCGATGAGTTAACAGCTGCACACGCAGCAGTCGGTGAATTGAAGGGGCTTTTGACAGCGTTACCTGACCCGGACATTCTAATCGCGCCGTTCAGAAAGCGTGAGGCCGTGGCAAGTTCGGCTATTGAAGGAACGCGCGCAACGCTTGAAGATGTATTGAAGGTGGAGGCTTCAGATAAGTCAGAACAAAAAGCAGGCGAAGATGGTCGTAGTGTCGAGTCGGAACAACGCTTTCAAGATGTAATGGAAATATTGAACTATGAACGTGCCATGGAAATTGCTTTGCGCGAGTTGGCAAATAGGCCCATAGGTGAGAATCTACTAAAAAAAACGCATGCCGTGCTCCTACACTCAGTCCGAGGTGCGAACAAAGACCGCGGCAATTTTCGGCGCGAGCAAGTACGCGTAGGGGATTACATACCTCCGGTCTACGTAGATATCCCAGAGCTGATGAATAATTGGGAAAAATATCTAAATACCGATATCGAAAAAGACCCCCTTGTGCGTATTGGGGTTGCCCATTATCAATTTGAAGCCATACACCCATTCTTGGACGGAAATGGCAGAATCGGACGCCTGATTGTGCCGTTATTCCTCTGTCAGACGAAACTCTTGCCAACCCCCGTCTTGTATGTGAGTCATTATCTTGAGCAGCACAAAACTGAATATCAGCATCTTATCCATAAGGTAGACACCAATCAAGACTGGATAGCATGGATGAAGTTTTTCCTTGTAGCGACGGCCGCTCAGGCTCGAATGACGGGGGAACTAGCTAACAAAATACAGAAACTTTACGAAGACTTAAAAGTGGAAGCGTTGCCGAAAATTCGTTCGCGGCATGCAATAACCGTTCTTGACCTACTCTTCAAGTCGCCAATCGTTTCTGCGAATAAGGTGCGAGATGCTATTCATGCAAATAGCAAAAACACAGTTTATAATCTTCTTGAAAAATTTGTTGAGACGGGAGTGCTACGCTCATACGGGTCTTACGGCAGAGAGAAGTTTTACAGATTTGATGCATTGCTTAAAATAGTACGATCCTAGTTCACCTAAGTAGCTTTTCTGTTCGTATGGCGAATCGGCGCCCATGCGTCCGTAACTTTTTGGTACTGTTCTTCCGCCAATCTTCACGTTGCTTCCTGTAACGTTCATCAAATACGCTAATTTATATTGCTTATGGAAGCCGTCTACCCACATGAGACCGGAAAGGAAGTGCGCCCGCTGTATCGCGGCACGCAGGTCGTCTGGTACATCTTTTATGTAATCGAAACGCTGCTTCTCTTCCGTTTCCTCCTGCGCCTCATCGGCGCAAATCCCGAGGCTGCCTTTACCCAATTCATCTACGCACTTAGTCTCCCGTTTGCCGGGCCGTTCCTCCTTGTCGTGCCCTCGATGCGGGTGGCGGGAAGCGTCTTCGAGTGGACGACGCTCCTCGCCATGCTCGTGTACTGGGTACTCGCGTGGGGGATAGTGCGACTCTTCGTGATGGGCAAGCCCGTCTCCCGCGCGGAGGCGGATGTGAAATTGCAAAAACAAGACGCCTCGTAAAACTATCAGAATCATGAAGTAAGGGCTTCGTTCCTGAGCCTGGTTGTATTAGACTGCCCACGGGACTGCTCTCTATGTTCGCGAGCAGCTCCCGCAGTGAGAAGGAGACTCCAAAATGCGCGCCACCATGTTGATGTTGGTGTTCGCTTTGGGAGGCGTCAACACAACACTAGCGGCGGAACAACCGCCGAATGTCATCGTTGGCGAGTCGGCACGTGCGCCCATCGGCTGGGTCGAATTCTGTGCCGAATACAGGCCGGAATGCGTGACCAGGCCTTCGGTGCCGCGCGATGTCGTGCTCACGTCGAAGGCCTGGGCCGACATGGTCAAGGTCAACGCGTGGGTGAACGATTCCATCAAGCCGGTCACCGACCTCGAGCACTGGGGCGTGGTCGAGCGGTGGAACTACCCGGACGATGGCAAAGGCGACTGCGAAGAGTACGTGTTGCTCAAGCGTCGCATGTTGATGCAGGCGGGTTGGCCAAGGGAGGCGCTGCTCATCACCGTAGTGCGGGATAAAAAAGGTGATGGCCACGCCGTCCTCACGGTCAAGACCAATCGCGGCGAGTTTATCCTCGACAATCAGGAAGTCGAGGTGCTGCACTGGTCGAAGACCGGCTACCGCTTTGTAAAGCGGCAATCGCAGTCTGACCCCAACGCATGGGTCTCGCTGGGAGAACCAGTAGCCGCTACGGGCGGTCGCTGACGAACTTCGGGGGGCCAGAAGGCACCCCCGATTTTTTTATAACAACGGCTTTTGTGCGGACGGCGCATCGGCTCCCATGTGCTCATATCCTTTTTTCGTGACGGTGCGGCCGCGCGGCGTGCGCTCGATAAGGCCCGTTTGCATCAAGTATGGTTCGTTCACCTCTTCTATCGTCGCCTCTTCTTCCGAGAGCGCGGCCGCGATGGTCTTGAGCCCGACAGGGCCGCCGCCGAATTTCTCGATAAGAAGCGTCAAGATGTCGCGGTCGGTCTGGTTGAGCCCGCCCTCATCAATTTCGAGAAGCGCGAGCGCTTTTTTCACCGTTTTCAGGTCGAGAGTCGCCTCATTGACCGCGGCGAAGTCGCGCGCACGTTTCAAAAGGTAATTGGCGGTGCGCGGCGTCGAGCGTGCGCGGCGGGAAACTTCTTTGAGAGAATCCGCGTCGATGGTTATCTTCAATATTTTTGCCGAGCGCCGCAAAATCTCCGCTATCTCATCGTCGGTGTAGTACTGCAGACGGAAGGTGCCGCCCGAAAAGCGCGAGCGCAGCGGCGCAGAGAGCATCGAGATTCTTGTTGTTGCCGCAATCAGAGTAAATGGAGGGAGTTCGAGCTGAACCGTGCGCGCCGACGGCCCTTTGCCGATGACGATATCCAAGACGCCCGCCTCCATGGCGGGATAAAGGACTTCCTCAATCGTACGGTTGAGGCGGTGGATTTCGTCGATGAAAAGCACGTCACCGGGTGAGAGATTTGTGAGTATGGCGGCGAGGTCGCCGACGCGCTCGATGGCAGGGCCCGATGTGCTACGCAAATTCGCGCCGATTTCTTTGGCCATCAGGTGCGCGAGCGTGGTTTTGCCGAGCCCCGGCGGGCCGTAGAGAAGCACATGCTCGGGCTGGTGGTTGCGGCCTTTGGCGGCCTGCAAAAGGATGCGGAGATTCTCTTTGATGGCCTCTTGGCCGACATATTCCGCCCACGAATCAGGACGGAGCGCCTGGTCGAGCGAGCGGGGTGATTTTTCTATTGTTTTTTGGTCTTTGTCGGTCATATGAGGCTCAGTTACGCCGCAATCGCGGGGGAACGGGGGCTCGAAGTGGGCACTTGACTTTTGTATTATATATGCTACACTGTCTACCAGTATCTGTTTTGTGATGGGGTCACGATTCTCTCAACGATAGTAACTTTACCGAGGACGCGGCGGTTTCCCGCCTTGGCGGGATTGCTTCCGCCATCCTTAGGTCCGCGTTGCACCTTTCTCCCGAAAGTGTCGCTGAGAGAATCGAGCCCCTAGTCAACTACTTCAACGATAGCATCCGATTGCCGCAATGCAACCTGCCTCGACGGCAAGGCGGGTGGGGTTTTGTGGTCTAACGCGGTGACCCGAGGAATCCCTTCACACGCTCCCATAGCTGCTCGGGCGTGAATTGCATTTTTTCGAGGTAGTCCGAGGCACCCGCCTGCTTTGCCCGCTCCTGCTTTTCTGTATCGCTGCTGCCGGCGCTTCCCGAGAAGATGATGACGGGGATACTCGCGGTCGCCGGATCTTTTTTGAGGGTCGTCAGCGTCTCAAAACCGTCCATGCCCACCATCGCCATATCGAGGAGTACGAGATCAGGACGCTCTTTCCGCGCGAGCTCGATGCCGCTCCTGCCGTCACGCGCTGAGAGTGTCTCACAGCCGTGTTTTCTGAAGGCGTTGGTGATGATTGACGTGAAGAACGTGTCGTCATCTATCATGAGCAGTTTTTTCTTCTCCGGCATATCAATTACCAATACTTTCCAACATCACGGTGTCCTGCAAATCGACGACGCGCGCGAGTTCTTCGAGCGCGGTCACACCCTGCAATACTTTCACGACGCCGTCCTGGCCCATGCGGCGGATTTTCTGGTGCGCTGCGGCTTTCCAGATGTCGCGCTCGGATGAGGTGTGTCGCACACAGTCTTCTATCTCGTGGTCCATGAGAATTACTTCCACGACGGCGATGCGGCCTTTGTATCCGAGTCCGCCGCATTTCTCGCACCCTTTCGGCAGCCACATGGTGTCGCGGTTTGCGGGCAGCTCGTCGGCATGCGGAATATTACGCAAAAGCGGCTCCATCAGTTTTTTGTCTTCAGGGCTGATAGGTGTGGGCACGCGGCACACCGGGCAGAGGCGGCGCACCAAGCGTTGTGCCATCGCGACGGTAACCGCCGCGCCCAAGATGTCCGCATTTACTCCCATATCAATGAGGCGGGGGAAGGTGCCCGCGGCGTCGTTGGTGTGAAGCGTGGAGAATACCAAGTGGCCGGTGAGCGATGCATGCACCGCCGTCGAAGCGACCTCGGCATCGCGGATTTCGCCGACCATGATGACGTCGGGGTCTTGGCGCAAAGTGGAGCGCAATCCTTCGGCGAAGCTGTAATCCTTGGAGACCTGTGTCTGGACGAGTCCTGGCAGGTGATATTCGATAGGGTCTTCGATGGTGACCACTTTGATTCCCGGATTCGCGACTTGCCGCAAGAAGGCGTACAGCGTCGTCGTTTTACCGCTTCCCGTCGGCCCTGTGTTGAGAATCATGCCGTTGGGCTTGGCAATCTCGTGGTTGAAAATTTCCATCAGGTATTTATCGAAGCCGAGCGCCTCCATCGGAAGCGCGATGGTCGAAGGATCCAAAATACGCATCACGATGGTTTCCGCATATGCTCCGGGAAGCACGGAAGTACGGATTTCGATTTCTTTTTGGTTAACGACAATAGAGAAGCGGCCGTCCTGCGCCGCGTTTTTTATATTGAGCTTGAGTCCCGAGAGAAGTTTGAGGCGGCTCGAGATGAGCGCGTAGGTCGGTGCGTCGAACATCGTCGCTTCGATGAGCACGCCGTCGAGGCGGTAGCGCATGCGCACCGCCTCTTCTTCCGGCTCCAAGTGTACGTCGGA
>ERZ1292640.1375-Hain-H43-02um-R1-1375-length-20141-cov-4_pt1 | contig 20141 bp, 14 predicted proteins | sample MGYA00564404_ERZ1292640 | MGnify/ENA primary metagenome ERZ1292640 (study PRJEB36523, sample SAMEA6512636) | groundwater metagenome | collected 2019-01-08 | study: AquaDiva: Metagenomics assemblies of 32 groundwater samples
CCCATTCCACCTCTCCGTGCCAGCATGGAGCTCTTCGCCAGCCCGTTGCCTAGCATCCACTGGACTGAGGCGGGCAAAGGTTGTTCCACGCTCTGGCGATCTGAACGCGGCGCACCACCACCCCGGCGGGTCACTCTGGCTGACGACACCACCACGGCTGACAATGCCTATCGGCTGGCCTGTGAAGGCACGGCCTTGCTCTGGCGTGGAGATTTTCACGTCGCCACGCAGTTGCTTCAGGCGCTGGCGCGGCGCGCCGACAAAACCCCCGCACGCAAGCAACGAAAGATAGCAAGAAAATCTGGCCAAGCGACATCCCCTGCCGACACCTTTCACCGGCATCGTCAGGCCCAGTCGCAGCGGGCGCGCATGTTGGGCTTGCTGCTGCTTCCCTTCCATGCGGACTATAGTATTGCACTGCGCCGTGCTCCCGATGCGCGACAAGCCTGCGCGGAAGCCTGGGGTTCAGCAGACGCGGCTGCGGGCGCATCCGTGGCATCCCTGCGCGAGTTGCTGGGCATCATCAGCGCACACGAGTGGCGCAAAAAGGGCGTTGAGATTCCAGCGCTTGGCGATGCGCCAAACAACCGCATTCATCCGCATTACGGAGTGTTCTCTCCGGTACGGGGGGAATACGTGAACCTGGTCGCCACGGCTCCCTTGCCGCTGACCGGGCAGTCCATGTTTGTGGCTTTTGACATTGGCACGGGCACCGGTGTGCTTTCTGCCGTGCTGGCGCATCGCCGCATCGAACATGTCGTGGCGACCGATCAAGACCCGCGCGCGCTGGCCTGTGCGCGTGACAACCTCGCTCGGCTGGGCGTGATTGGCCAGGTACAGGTGGTGCGGGCCGATCTTTTTCCCGAGGGCCGAGCGTCCCTTGTGGTGTGCAACCCGCCCTGGCTACCCGCGCGGCCCAGCGCGCCCATTGAGTCCGCGGTGTACGACGAGGACAGCCGCATGCTGCTTGGGTTCCTGAATGGCTTGGCGGCTCACCTTGCACCGGGCGGCGAGGGCTGGCTCATCTTGTCTGACTTTGCCGAGCACCTGGGCTTGCGCTCACGCGCTGATCTGTTGGCTGCGTTTGAAAATGGCGGATTAAAGGTCGTGGGCCGAATCGATGCCAAGCCACGACATCCCAAGGCGTCGGATGCCAGCGATCCGCTGCACGACGCGCGGGCGCTCGAAGTAACCTCGCTCTGGCGTTTGGCTGCCATTGAATCGCATCCAGCTGCCGAAGCGCCCAGAATCCCCGCTGCGCACTGACGCCTTCGGCAGTCCCGTCGTGGCCGGCATCATCCCGGATTGTAGACCGCCCGCGACTGGCTATACTCCGATTGGGAGCGGATATGCGAACATGTCCTAGCGAGACACCCTGGTGAATAACGGAATATATGCATGGATGAAAGCACGCTGTTTTTGGGCCTGCTTTTTGGATGCATTGGCATGGGATACTTCATATATGGGAAAAAACAGAGGCGCGCAATGCCGCTTATCTCTGGCGTTTACATGTGCGCAAGTCCGTATATCGTGACGAATCCGTGGATATTGATAGCGACGAATATCGTCGCTATCGTGCTGCCGAGATACATAGACATCTGAACGACAAGAGCCATCGGCGACCTGCGTTCTATTTTTTCGCGTCCTTGTAAATCGGGAGGTGGCGGTAGTAGACCTCGAGGGTCATGACGGCGAGCGCGGTGGAGTAGATCCGGCCGCCGGCCGCTCCCCAGAGATCGCCACCCGGGTCCCAGGAGCCGTCGTCCGGGCCGCCGCGGATCTGGGCGGCCACGAGCGGGTCGCGCAGGTTCGCGTTCCAGGCCTTCCAATAGTCGCCGCCCATCTGGAACATCGCCAGCGTCCCGTAGTAGGTGTAGTAGAGGTCCGAAAGATTGGGCTTTCGGGCCTTGTAGTACTCGGCGGCCTTGATCGCGATGGAGGTGTCGGGCGTCATCCCGAGATACAAAAGCGAAAGCATCGTGATCGCCCCCACCGCGTCGATCCCGGCGGTGGTGTTCCGGATGAACTTGTCCCCCTCGCGGGCGTAGAAGATCTTCCAGTCGCCCGCGTTCGAGGTCCCGGCATCCGGGATGACGCCGTCGAAGTGCCGCTTTGCCCCCGCGAAGAGGGACGGGTCGACCGGAAGCTCCGCGAGTTGCGCGGACTTCAGAGCCATCAGGGCCCACCCGGAAATCGAGGTGTCGTTGCGCGCGCGATTTTGGAGGAAGTAGTTCCAGCCGCCGCCGGGGTTCTGGGCCTTCCCGAGATACGCCAGTCCCCGCCGGGCCATCTCCTCTTGGCCACAACCCATCCCGTAGGCCTCGGCGGCGGCGAGGGTGGCGATCCCCTGGGTGTAGTGGCTTCCGGGCCACTTCCCGGTGGTTTTGTCCTGCTTTTGTTCGAGCCAGTAGAGGGTCTCCCGGACAAGCGGCCCGTATTTCGGCGAGGTCGTCGTATGGCCGGCCCCGAGGAAGGTCAGAAGCCCCAGCGACGTCACGGCAACGTCGTAGCCGTCCTGGTCCTCGGGCACCACCTCGGGATGGGGCAATCGCCGCCCCCCGAACCGGCCGCAATCCCAATGGCCGTTGAGATGCGTCCGCGCCAGGAAGGAAAGGCCCCGCTCGACGGCACCTTCGCTCGCGGGCGTCGGGTTGAGCGGCCCGCCGATGGCCAGGCGTTCGGATGCTCCGATCCGGCGATGCCGGAACCGATCCTTGACCGCGGGATTCCCGGCGGGATTCTGGCCGCCCGAGGAAGGGGTGCCGATCCCGAGCACCTCGGCGAGACCCGAGTCGTCGTTCGGCAGGAAGGCGAACCCGGGAGAGGCGCCCGAGAACTCGGGGGCCGGCGATTCGGAACCTGCGGTTTCGAATTCCTCGCGGGGAACCGAGATCGGCCGGGGGGGATCGAGGGAAACGACGCGGACGGATTCGGCGACCGGGAGAACTTCGGGAAGGACCGGCCCTTCCACCGGTTCCGGGGACAGAATCGGCTGCGACGGTTCGGCGGGCGGGTCCTCTGTCTGGACGCGCGTGTCGATGGCATCGATGGAAGGCGGCCGGACCGCCGCCGCCACGAAGAGCGACAGGATCAGGAGCAGGATCGTGTGGAAGCCGCAGGACGCCATCCACGACGGCGCGACGACGCGGACTTCCCTGTCGCTCATGTTCATGGGAACGAACCGTGCGGAGGAAGGTTCAGAAACAGGCCGGGCCGCGGCAGGCTTATTTTCGGACGCGGAAGCGCTTAGCCGGAACCGCCGACTTCGGGGAGCCGGGCGAAGAGACCGCGGACGTCTTCCCGGACGTTTCCGCCCGAACGGCCGTCGCCGAGGCCGCGGACAGCCCCCGGGGAGCGCCAATCGCATTTTCCGATGCCTTGATCCGTGGGGCCAGGTGGCAGACGAGCAGGAACGTCAGCAGGAGCGCCGTCCTCCAGGCGGTTCGGGCGGCAGTCTTGAACAAGGGATCCCTCTTATCTCCTTGGAACGTCGGAGGGTTCAATGCTCATGACGGCCTCGAGACGCAATCCACGTCCCGGAAAGAAGTTACTTCAACAGGACGTCGTCGAAGGAAACCGTGGCCGAGCCCGTGCCCGAAGAACTTCCGTTCAATCCCGGCTTGCCGGTGGTCCTGCTCGTCCAGCCCGTCTGCACGTACGGCCAGGTCGCCGGCTCCGCGGCGCCGTCCGCCCAGACCTTTCCGTAAAGCGTCGTGCCCTCGATCTTCATCTTGAAGCGGTACCACGTCCCCACCGTCCAGGTGAAGGCGTAACTGTTTCCCCAGGCCACGCCGTCATTGAGGAACTGGACCTTGTTCACGCCGTGGAAGAGCAGGTTGTAGCCCTTGCCGTTCGCATCGTTGCGCAGGCTCACCCCCGCGCGGGCGAAGTCGCCAACGTTCCAGACGTCCACCCGCACCTTCGCTTCGATCGTGAGGTTCCCGCCGTAGGCCAGATCATTCACGATTGCCTTCTTCGGATCGCCGGCGGCCGTGCTGGTCTGGCGCAGGATCTGCCCCGTTTCCGACCACGTCCCGCCCTTCAAGAGCCAGGCGGTCCCGAGCGAGTTGTTGTTGAAATCGTCGAAGAAGAGGGCGCCCTGGAGCGTGATGCTGAACGTCTGGGCGGCCGACTCGTCCACGCCGCCGTTCGCGGTCCCGCCGTCGTCCTGCAGCGAAATCGTGACGACCGCCGTTCCGCTCGCGCCCACGACCGGCGTATAGGTCAGCGTTCCGGTGGCCGAGACGGCCGGCTGAACGGTGAAGAGGGCGTTGTTGCTGTTCGTCACGTCGAACGTGAGCGCCTGCGCGCCCTCGTTGGAGGGGCCCGAGCGGACGGCGGTCGCGAAGCCTGCCACCGTCTGCGCCCCGAGGGTCGAAAGCGCCGTCTGGTCGGCGCCCTTCGCGAACGACGGGACGTCGTTGACGGGCGTCACCGTGATCGTGAAGGTCCGCGTGGCGGTGGGATTCAGGAACTGGCCGTCGTTGGCCGTCACGGTGATCGTCGCCGACCCGTTCGCGTTCGCGACGGGGGTGAAGGAGAGGGTGCGGGTCGCGCCGGTGCCGGTGATCGTCGGGTGCGGCACGACCGCGGGAGCGCTGGACGTCGCGGTCATCGTCACGGTCTGGGTGCCGTCCTCGCCCGCGCCGGCGGAGACGTTCGTAATCGAGACGGGCGTCGCCGCGGCGTCCTCGAGAACGGTTTGCGGAGAAATCGCGTCGAAGGAGGGGACGTTGTTCGGAATCGGCGTCCCGACGGTCACGGCCTGGTTGGCGCTGAAATCCCCGAAGGCCCCGACGCCGTCCTTGGACATCCGCCATTGGAAGTTGTAGTTCCCGGCGGAGCCGGGGGCCATCGCGGTGAACGAGAACGTGACGACCTGTCCCGGCCCGATGGAATCGGCGTCGCCCAGGAGGACGCGGCTCATGCCCCAGGACGCGTTGTCCGCGGGATTCTGCGAGGCGAGCTTGAAGAGGCCCGCCTTCGTCCAGGTGGCGGTGCCGGTGTTCTTCATCGAGACCCAGACGGCGGAGGTCTCGCCGGTGGCCATCGCGGCGGGCGGGTTGGAGGCCGCCACGAACGCGGCGGAATTCGCGACGGTGTAGGACGGCGTGCCCTGGATCGAGACGTCGTCGAACGAAACCGTCGCCGAGCCGGTCCCGGAAGAGCTTCCGTTCAGCCCCGGCTTGCCCGTCGTCCGGCTGGTCCAGCCCGCCTGCGTATACGGCCAGGTCGCCGGCTCCGCGGCGCCGTCCGCCCAGACCTTGCCGTAGAGGGTCGTGCCCTCGATCTTCATCTTGAAGCGATACCAGGTCCCCACCGCCCAGGTGAAGGCGTATTTGTTCCCCCACACCACGCCGTCGTTCAAAAACTGCACCTGGTTCACGCCGTGGAACAGGAGGTTGTAGCCGTTCCCGCTGGCGTCGTTGCGCAGGCTCACCCCCGCGCGGGCCGAGTCGCCGGCCGCCCACGTGTCCACCCGCACCTTCGATTCGATCGTGAGGTTCCCGCCGTAGGCCTGGTCGTTGGCGATCGCCTTCTTCAGGCTCGCCGCCGCCGTGCTCGCCTGGCGCAGGATCTGGCCCGTCTCGGACCACGTCCCGCCCTTGATGAGCCAGGCGGCCTTCAGGGAATTGTCGTTGAAGTCGTCGAAGAAGAGGGCGCTGCGGACGGCGATGAGGAACGTCTGCGCCAGGGACGAGTTGCTCCCCCCCCCGTCGTCCCGGAGGATGACGGTGACCGTGGCCGTCCCGTCGACGCCGGCGCGCGGGGTGTAGGCGAGCGTCCCGGCCGCGGAAATCGCGGGCTGGACGGAGAAGAGGCCGGAATTCGAGTTCGTGACGGCGAAGACGAGCGTCTGGCCCGCTTCGTCCGCAGGACCCTTCGAGAGGGCCGTCGCCCAGCCCGCGACCGTCTGCGCGCCGGCGGTCGAGGAGGCGTTCTGGTCGGAGCCCTTCGTGAACGACGGGGCGTCGTTGACGGGGTTCACGTTGATCGTGAAGGCCTGCTGGAACGTGTTGTTCTCGCTCGCGCCGTCGTTCGCCGTCACCGTGATCGTGACGTTGCCGTTCATGTTCGCGACGGGCCGGAAGGAGAGCGTCCGGGTCGCGCCCGTGCCCGTGATCGTCGGGTTCGGGATAACGGTAGGCGCGCTGGAGACGGCCGTCATCGTCACGGTCTGGTAGGCGTCCTGGTCCGCGCTCCCGGCCGTGACGCCGGTGATCGAGAAGCTCGTCGTGCCCGAGTCCTCGTTGACCGTCCGGTCCGTGATGGCGTTGAAGGCCGGGGGGATGTTGGGGACGTCGGGATAGATGGTCACGTCGATCGTGTCCGTGTCCGTCGTGCCCGTGCCGTCCGTCACCGTCAGCGTGACGGAGTAGACGCCCTCGGAGGCGTAGGCGTGGGTGGGCGAGACTCCCGTACCCGTGGCGCCATCCCCGTAGTCCCAGGCATACGAGGCGATCGGGCCCTCGGCGTCCGTGGAGGAAGCCCCGCTGAAGGCGATCGTGTCGCCCACCTCGGCCGAGGTCGGGCTCGCGGCCGCGACCGCGGTCGGCCCGGTGTTCAGAAGGGGCTTGTAGACGTTCAGCCGCCCGCCGGTCGTGCAGCGGGTGGCCCAGTAGGTCGCCGGATCCACCGAGGAGAGGAGCCGGGCGCGCGCGGCGGTGTGGCTCATCCCCGGGAACCGGGCGTAGAGAAGGACCAGGGCGCCGGCGACGTGCGGCGTCGCGATGGAGGTGCCGTTCATCCAGGCGTACCAGGTCCCGGAGGTGTAGATGTTCGTGGAGAGAACCTCCACGCCGGGCGCGGCAAGATGGACGGTGGTGGAGCCCCAGTTCGTAAGAGAATAGTACTCGTCGTTGATGTCCGAGGCGGCGACGGAGATGACGTTCCCGGTCGTGTAGTTGGCGGGATAGACCGGCGTCGTGTTGTTGTTCGAGGCGGCGTTGCCGGCAGCGGCAGCGATCAGGATGCCCGCGGTGTGGGCCCGCTGGACGGCGTTCTGCAGCTCGACCGGGACCGACGACCCCGAAACCGTCCAGGAGGCGTTGATGATCTTGGCCCCCTTGAGCCGGGCGTAGTCGATCGCCTCAATGGCGTCGGCCACGCTGCCCTCCCCGGCCGGCCCCATGAACTTCAGGTTCATGAGTTTTACGTTCCAGGCCACGCCCGCGACGCCCTCGGCGTTGTTCCCGACCGCGCCGACGACGCCCGTGACGCAGGAGCCGTGGCCGCTCTCGTCGTTCGGGCTGCCGTCGTTGCGGAGGAAGTCGTAGCCGTAGATGTCGTCCACGTAGCCGTTGGCATCGTCGTCCACGCCGCCGCTCTTGCCGAGCTCCCCGGGGTTCTTCCAGAGGTTCGCGGTCAGATCGGGATTGGTGAGCGCGACGCCGGTGTCGAGGACCGCCACGACGATCGAGGTGGATCCCTTCGTGAGATCCCAGGCCAGGTTCGCCTTGATCTTCGGGAGCGCCCACTGCGAGGAGTAGAAATCGTCGTTCGGGGTCGTCGCGGCGACGCGCGCGATGACGTTCGCGAAGACCTCGTCGAGACCGGGCGCGCCGGCGAACCGGGCGACGAGATCCTCGGGCTGCAATCCCGGCGGGCAGCGGACCCGCCAGAGATTCCGGCTGGCCGACCGGCGGATCGGCTCGAGCGAGCGCGCCTGGAACCACGCAAGGCTTTCGGGCTCCGAGATGCGCTCGTCGAGGACGAACAACGCCTCGCCCGCAATCATCTCGGAGGTTCCGAGGACCCGGCCGGCGGATCCCACGGACTCGATTTTCCGGATGGAAAAAGGCGGGCTTGAGCGGATCGTCTCCCGAATCGAGACGCCGGGAGCCGCCTCGGCGAGGCCCGCGGCACGATCCCGGGCGCGCTCGATGGCCAGCGCGAAGGGATCGTGCGTCCGCGTGGCGGGGACGGATTCGGCTGCCGGCGAGACGGCGGACGGCTTCGAGCCGCGGCCGGCATCGGGCGGGGAGGAAGGTCCGAAGAGAACGACCCCGAGGAACAGAACGACGACGACGGCGCCCGAAAGGCCCGCTCGACGAAGGCTCATGGAGAAATCTCCCTACGGCCGGGCCCCGTCCCCACCCCCCCCGGGGGCCAGCGAAGGTGTCATTGTATCGCCCGGAAAGCCCTCCTCCAACCCCTCGAGAACAGGAATTCCCCGCGCGGCTACTCGTATCGAAGGGCCTCGATGGGATCCAGACGGGAGGCGCGAAGCGCCGGGTAGAGCCCGAAGAAGACGCCGACCCCGCCGGAGAAGAGGACCGCCAGTGCCGCAGATCCCGGCGAGAGGAACGTCGGCCACTGGAACTGGCGAGAGATGAGCACTGCAGCGCCGTAACCGATCGCCATCCCGACGATGCCGGCGGCAATGGCGATCACGATGGACTCCGCCAGGAACTGCAGGAGGATGTCCTGCCCGCGCGCGCCCACGGCCATCCGAAGGCCGATCTCGCGGGTCCGCTCCACCACGGACACGAGCATGATGTTCATGATCCCGATCCCCCCGACGACGAGGGATATGGACGCGATCGCAACGAGGAGGATCGTCATCACGCGGGAGGTCTGCGTCATCATCGAGGCGATCTCCGCCTGGGTCATGATGTTGAAATCGTCCTCCTCCGATTCCCCCAGGCGGTGGCGCTGGCGCAGGAGCGCCTTGATCTCCCGGAGCGCGTCTTCCACGGCGGCCGCGGAGACGGCCGAGACCAGGAACTGATGCACGCTGTTCAGCGTGGAACGCTGGAAGTAGCGCCGGGCGGCCGTCCAGGGGATCAGGACGATGTCGTCCTGATCCATCCCCATCGCGTTCGTCCCCTTCGCAGCGAGGACCCCGGCGACCCGGAAGGGGAGGTTCCGGATCCGGATTGACTTGCCAATCGGCGAGTCGCTCTCGAAAAGGTTCTGGGCCACCGTCCGGCCGAGGACGCAGACCTTCGCGCCGGCGGCAACGTCGTGCTCGGTGAAGAAGTTCCCGTCGGAGACCTCCCAGTCGCGCACCGAGAGGAAGGCCGTGGAAACGCCGTAGAAATTCGAAGGGTTCCAGTTCTTGTCCCCGAACGCGACCTGCGAGCGCGAGGGATAGATCACGGGAGAAAGCGCCTCGACGGCGGGGACCTCCCGGAGGATGGCATCGCCGTCCTCGGGGGTGAGAGATGCGCCCGACCCGGCCCCGGCCGAAATCCGGCCCATGGACGCCGCGCCCGGGCGGATCATGAGGAAGTTCCGCCCCATCGAGGCGATCGAGTTCTGGACCATCGAGGAGGCCCCCTGCCCGATGGCGACCATCGCGATAACGCTGGCGATTCCGATGACGATCCCGAGCATCGTCAGCGCCGTCCGGACCTTGTTCCGCAGCAACGCCCGCAGCGCCAGCGTGAAGACGGCGGTCAGGCTCACGACTCGTCCCCCTGGATTTCCCCGTCCCGCATCCGGATCCGCCGGCGGGCCCGGGCGGCGACCTCGGGGTTGTGCGTGACCACGATGATGGTGATCCCCTCCGCGTTCAGCCGATCGAAGACCCCGAGGATTTCCTGCTCGGACTTCGTGTCGAGGTTCCCCGTCGGCTCGTCGGCGAGGATGATGGACGGCTTGTTCACCAGCGCCCGCGCGATCGCGACGCGCTGCTGCTGGCCGCCGGAGAGCTGGCTCGGATGGTGGGTCGCACGATCAGAGAGGCCGACGCGCTCGAGGGCGGCGGCGGCGCGCACATGGCGATCCCTCGATGCCTCCCGGCCCGCGTACAGGAGCGGCAGTTCCAAGTTCTCCTGGGCCGATGTCCGCGAAAGGAGGTTGAAACTCTGGAAAACGAAGCCGAACGTTCGGTTCCGGACGCGCGCGAGCTCGTCGCGCTTGAGCCCAGAGACCTCCCGACCCTCGAGGACGTAGCGGCCCGATGTGGGGCGATCCATGCAGCCGACGATGTTCATGAGCGGCGTCTTGCCCGAGCCCGAGGGGCCCGTGATCGCGGTGAACTCCCCCGGCTCAAGGGCCAGCGAGATCTCGCGAAGGGGGATGATTTCCACCTCCCCCACGCGGTAAATCTTCGTCACTCCCTCGAGGGAGATGATCGGAGCGGAGGACATCGAGCCCGGGCCCCTAGTGGTCGCGACCGCCTCCGGGGGGGCCTCCGCGGCCGCCACCCGGGGGACGGGACGGCAGGAAAGGATTCTTCATCCCGCTGGCCGAGTTGCCGCCCTCGATCGCGACCCCCACGATCACGTCCTGGTCCGCCTGGAGCGAGCCGGCGACAACCTGGGTGAAGCTTCCGTCGGTGGCCCCGAGCCGCACGCGGACGGAACGGGCGAGATTCCCGCTGGGCACCCAAACCGTCGCCCACGACTTTGCCCCGCCCTTCCGCTCGCCGCCGCCCTTCCGTTCGGCTTTGCCCTTTCGCTCGCCGCCGTTCTTGCCGCCGTTCTTTCCGCCGTTCTTGGCCTCGCCCTTGCCTTCGACCTTCGGCTCGCCTTCTCCCTTGCGGGCCTCCCCCTCATCCGCCGGGGCCGGCTCGGCCAGTACGGCCGTCTCGGGCGGCGTGTAGCGAAGCGCGGCGTTCGGGACCTTGAGGATGTCCGAAAACCGCTCGATCTCGAAAGTGACGTCGGCGGTCATCCCGGGCAAAAGCTTCGAGGACGGGTTGTCGGCGGAAATCACGACCGTGTAGGTGACGACGTTCTGCTGGGTCGTCGGCTCCAGCCGGACCTGAGCGACCTTTCCGCGCAGCGTGGTGTCCTTGAAAGCGTCCACCGCGAAGGCGACCTCCTGGCCGGCCGCGATCCGCGCGATGTCCGCCTCGGGGACGCTGGCCAGGATCCGGATCTTGGCGAGGTTGTCCGAGATCACGAAGATCGTCGGGGCCGAGAGGCTCGCGGCGACGGTCTGGCCGACGTCGACGTTGCGCGACACGACGACGCCGTCGATGGGCGAGGCAATCGTGGTGTAGCCGAGGTTCACCTCGCTCATCTTCAGGGTGGACCGAGCCTGGGAGACGACGGCCGCGGCGATCTTCTGCTGGGCTTCGAGGGATTTGTAGTTGGAAACCGCCGTGTCGAGATCCGAGTCGGAAATCAGCTTCTTGTCCGCAAGCTCCTTGGAGCGCTCCATCTCGCGCTTGGCCTGTTCCAGCAGCACCTTCGCGCGCTCCTGGTCGGCCTCGGAGCGGGCGAGGTTGGCGCGATCTTGGTCCACGCGCGCCTGGAACGGGGCGGGGTCGATTTCCGCGAGGACCTGCCCCGCCTTCACGAGGTCGTTGTAGTCCGCGTGGAGCCGGGCGATCGTCCCCGAAACCTGCGTGCCGACCTGGACCTGCTTCACCGGCTGCACGGTCCCAGTCGTGTTGACAGTGACGAGGATCTCGCCTTTTTCGACCTTGGCGAACCGGAAGGAGACCGGCTTCTCGCCCCCGCCCAGAAACATCTTCCAGGCGAGCACTCCCGCGACCAGAACGAGAACCAGGATGACGACGACTTTTTTCACGGCCCGCCGCCCTTCTCCCCCTCGCCTTTCTTTTCCTCCGGCTTCTGGTCCTCCGCCTTCTTCTCCTCTGGCTTTTTTGCGCCGCCCTCCCGAATCCCCATGGCTTTCTTCAGGGACGCCTGCGCGATCTGGAAATCGAAGCGGGCCTGGACCTCCTCGCCCCGGGCGTTGGAGAGCGACACCTGGGCATCCGTCAGGTCCACGGAAGAGGACTTCCCGACCTTGTAGGAGGCCTGGACGAGCTCAAGGTTCTCCTCGGCCTGCTTCACCGTGAGGGCCGCAATCTTCTGGCGCTCGCGGGCGTCCTCGAGGGAGGCGCAGGCGCGTCGGACCTCGAGGGCGATCTCCTGCTCCGTGCGGGCGCGGTTCACGCGGGCGACGCGCAGCGAGGCGATCGATTCCCGAATCGCAAAGGTCTTCGCGCCACCGGAGAAGAGGACCGCGTCGAGGACCGGGCCCGCGGCCCAGGACCATCCCCAGGGCGAGGCGACGGGGGACATCGTCTTGCTCGCGGAGAGCGAGCCCTTCAGCGAGATCGAGGGAAAGAGATCCGCGACGGCGGCATCCAATGCGGCCTCCGCGGCGCGCTCCCGGAAGTCCAGCGCAAGCAGGGCGGGATGATCCCGGCGGGCCCGGGCGAACGCCTCCTCGAACGAAGGCGAAGGCTCGTCCCGGAATTCGGGACGCGCCACCTTGTATCGGGGATCCTCGGCCAATCCCAGCGTCCCCTGCAACACCGCGCGGGCCACCGTCAGGGCCGTCCGGACCCGGACGAAGTTCAGCCGGGCGTTGCCGAGGTCCACCTGGGCCTTCGTGAGGTCGTAGCGGACGCGGGCCCCGACCTGGACGAAGCCCTCCGTCTGCTTGAGGCGGACCTCGAACTGCCGGACCGTTTCCTCCGCGACGCGGACCAGTTCCTCCTGCTTGAGCACGTTGAAGAAGGCCTGCCGGAAGTTGAAGGCCGTGTCGTTCTCGGAGGACGCGAGGTCCTGGTCGGAGGCCAGGAGCTCCTCCAGGGCGGCCCGGATATCGGCGCGGGCCTGGCCGAAATCGAGCAGGAGCATGCGCAGCGAAAGCCCCCCGGAGACCTTCTTCTCGACGTCCGTGTGCGTCGAGGGATCGATCGTCCCCTTCTGGCTCCACTGGACGTCGGCCGAGGCGGAGATCTGGGGCCAGAGGACAGACCGGCGGATCCCGGCGCGCGCCGCCGCCGCCGAAACCCGCGCGCGGGAGGCGGCCACGGCGGGGTTGTGCCGCAACGCCAGCCCCAGCCCCTGCTCGATACCAAGGGTCGTCCCGGATCCGAGCCCGAACTCGGCGGCCGTGGGCGTGCGCTCGCCGGGCTCTCGGACGCGGCCCTCCCGGGCGATCCGGGCCGCGCGAAGATCCGCGCAACCGGCGAACACCGCCGCGAGGGCGAGCGCGGAAAGAAGCGTCCGCCGCGAGGGCGGCGAAAGACGATGAATGGAGAGAATTTCAGTTAAGTAAGTATTTACTGACTTCCGGCAAAATGCAAGGGGGATTGCCGAGACCGGAAGCGGCGAAAAGCCGGCATGGGAGGGCCTACTCTTCCCCGGCCCGCACGCCCATCGCGAACCAGAGGACGCCGATCTCGGTTTCGCTCAAGACGCGGTGCAGCGGCCGCGCGGCAACGGCCTTGAGGACCCACGTCCCGCGCTGCTCGGACAGGCGGCTCACGGATCCTGCGGCCGTCCGCCAGGCGTGGTCTCCTTCCGGCCGGCCGAGCACGAAGACCTGCGGCTTTTCCCGGAAGGAGATCGGTCCCTCGGGATCCGAGAGGTCGACCCAGCCCTCGGCCGTCCGGCTCTCGGGCTTGCCCGCGATCCGCCCGCGCCCGAAGAAGATCCGGTCGAACTTCCGAAGCGAACGCGCGAGCCGCTCGATCAGGCCGTGGAAGCGGACGGAGAACTCCTCGGCCTCCTTCTGGAACGCAGCGCGGGCCTGATCGAAGGGGGCCTTCGGCTGGTAGGACGCCGGCACCGCCGCCATCCGCGAGAGCGTCCGACCGCGCGCGCCCGCCCCCTCGGCCAGCGTCATACGAATCGGGGGGATTTCCTTCCAGCGGGTCTCGAGATCGGGATTCGCCGGATCGAGCGAGCCCGTCCGGAGGACGCAGGACTTCTGCAGCGCCAGGGGCTCCTCGAGCCGCTTTTCGAGGGCGTCGGCGGAGGTTTCGATCTTCCGCGTTTGCGCAAGCCCCGCCTGGAAATTCGTCCGCACGCCCAAAAACGAGGCCAGCCCCACGACAAACACGACGAGTCCCACAACGAGGATCGAGGCGGCCGCGATCCTCACGGGGCCTCCCGGACGTCCCCCACCGCGAACCACATGAACTCGATCACGCGATCCTGCGGAACCTGCTCGCTCTCGGAAAACGCCCGGACCTGGAAGCGGTAGCCCTCCGGCCCCTTGTCCACGGAGGAGACGCCTGCAACGTCCTCGGTGGCAGCCATGTATTTCGGGTTGCGCGGATCGGAGCGGACGACCGCGTTCGGAGCGAGGAAGACCGAGGGGGTGTTCTCGAAGGGGATGGGTTTTCCCTCGAAGACGAGTTCGACCGTCTGGAGGGCCTCGCGCCCGCCCTTCGGGATCGTGACGGCGCCGGTCCCGTAGAAGAAGGTGTCGAACTTCCTGTGCTTCTTGCGGAGCCGCTCGATCTCGGAGACGACCTGCTCGATCCGGAGCCTAAACTCCTTGTGCTTCTCCTCCAGTTCCGCCTTCAACTGCGAGAAGTCCGTGATCTTCACGAACGAGGATTCGAGGTCCGCCATCTTCGTCTCCAGCCCTTTGGCGGCGTCCGTGCCTTCCTCTGCCTTCTTCTGGAGGGCCTTCACGTCCTCCCAGCGCTTGTCCAGCTCGTCCTTCAGGACGAACTGCTTGTAGACCTGGAGCATCGGCCGGGTGTCGGTTTCGATTTTCTGGAGGTGCAGCTGGTTTTTCTCGACCTCCGCGATCCCCTTCTCGACCTTGGAGCGCTCGCCCAGGAGCCACACCCCGACGCCGCCGAACGCGAGACCCAGCACGATCGTCAGGATGGGAAAGATGTCGGCGCGTTTCTTCGGAAGGCCCCGGGCGGGGGCCTCCGGAATCGGCTCGTCCTCGGGCAGTCCTTCGGGTGCATCGGCCGGCGGCTTCGGCATGGGGAGAGTTTCCCGCTTCCGGGCGGGGGTTTCAAGGTTCGACCGGGGCGCCCGGAAGGAATCCATCGCCCCGGAGCGGGAAGGCGACGGGTGCCCCCGTCCGGGCCGAGCGATAGATCCCGAGGACGAGTTCGAGGGCGTTCTTGCCCTCGAGGCCGTCCACCGCGGGCTCGCGGCCCTCCCGGATCGCGCCAATGAAGTCCTCGATCTGACGGATATGCCAGGTGATCGGGAACGCCATCGGATCGGAGGCGCCGGTGCCGGCCGCCTCATCCACGTCCCCGGACTCGTCGCCGGGCTTGGGGTCCAGGATCTCCCAGCGCGCGATTTTTCCGCCCTCGATGACGACCGTCCCGCGCGTCCCGCGGACCTCGAGGCGCTCGGGGGCGCCGGGCCAGAAGGCGGTGGAGCCCGAGACGAGGCCGAGCGCGCCGTTTTCAAACCGGAGGGCCGCGACACCTTGGTCCTCCGCCCCCATCCGGTGGTTCGCGGTGTCGACCTGGGCCCAAAGCGAGCGGACCGGGCCCATGATCCAGCGGAGCACGTCGAGCGTGTGGATGGACTGGTTGATGAGCGCCCCGCCCCCGCCGGCCGACGCGCCCCCCTTCCAGTCGGCCGAATCGTAATAGGACTGGGGGCGGTGCCACTGGACGAACGCGTCCCCCTGCAGGAGCTTGCCGAGGCGTCCCTCGTCCACGAGCCTTTTCAGCGCCCGGAAGGACTTCTTCCATCGGTATTGAGAGACGATGGCGAGCCGGACGCGGGCGGCCTTGCAGGCGGCGATGAGGGCGTCGGCGCGCGGCAGCGTCGTCTCGACGGGCTTCTCGCAGAAGACGTGCTTGCCCGCCGCGGCGGCCGCCTCTGCAATCTCGAGATGCGTCCCCGGCGGCGTGCAGACGGAGACCGCGTCCACGTCGGACCGCGCGACGAGCGTCCGCCAGTCCGGCGTCCACTCCGCCCCGTATTCGGCGGCGAAGTTCCGCCCGGGCGCCTCCCGGCGGCTCGCGATGGCGCCGAGCCGCGCGTCGGGAATCTCGCGCAGGCTCCGCGCGTGCGCCGGCCCCACAAGGCCGCAACCGATCATGGCGAAGCGGACGGGCGGCGGCATGCGCCGAGTGTCCCGATTCGACGCCGGAATGGCAACGGGGGCGCGGCACCTATGCGCCCGGTCTCCGCGCGAGCGAAGGAAGGAATCAAACGAATTGGTCTGTGGTACAAACCGGGCACGGGTTCGGGGCGGGGGTTCGTCTTGCGCTCCCGGTCTCCGCACGGTCCACGACAGGCAGACAAATTCATGACGTTGGACCGCGCTCCGACAGGTCGCTGCAATCCATTCCCTTGTATACGACCCGAAACCGGACAGATTTCTTACCAGTTAGGGCACAAACCGGTAACTTTCGTGACCACTTTGGGGGAGGTGGGCACCGATTTGAAATAACCGAACACCTCCTCTTGGGTTTCTCCCCCTACAGCCCGAACGCCTTGCGGAGACCAGTTTCCACGCGAGCCCAGTCCGCCGGGTGGAGGGTGCCGAGGGAATAGCGGATGAGCGTCTTCTCCACAGAAAAGAGGTTTGAAAGGCGAACGGTGCTCGGGTGATGGAGCCCGCCCGCCTGCCAGTGCGACAACGGCACATCGCCCGGCCCCGGCCGCTGGTGGTAGCGGGGCTGGCTGCTGATCGCGCAGACCAGCACGTCGGGCAGTCCGCGATGGAAGGAATCCGCGCTCAACACCAGGGCCGGACGGGGCTTCGAGCCGGCCTGGTTGGAGAAGGGAACGCTAACGACAACGACTTCGCCGCGCCTATAGGTAGTCGTAGAGGGCATCCGGTTCCCCTCCCCATGCCTGCGACAACCGCTTCCGGGCCATTCCCTTCCAGTCCATCTCCTCCAGATCGGCTTCCGTTATGGGCTGGATCATAGCGTAGGGCTTCCCGTGCCGGGTCACGAGGATCGCCTCCCGCCTTCGCTGGGCCCGGGCGAGATACCCCGACAACCGGTTTTTCACTTCCGCGACGCTCGCGAATCTCATGCCACCTCCAATTCTGGCCATAAGTATAGCCATTTTTTCGAGGCCCAGCCGATCCCGCCCCCTACACCTCCAGCTCGACCTTCACCCTCGCCGCGCGGGGGTGGCGCTTGAGGAGGGGGCGGACGACGGATTCGAGGAAGGCGCAGGTCTGGCGGGGGGCCAATCCCACGTAGCGGGCGGGATCCAGCAGGCGGTCCCAGAGGCCGGCGAGCATCGAGAAGGAGGGGTCGGCGCGCAGCCGGCCGATGAGGTCGTTCACGGCGCCCGACTCGCGGATGGCCTTCTTCGCGGCGTGGGCATGGACGCGAATCCGCTCGTGAAGCGCCTGGCGGTCGCCGCCCTTTTTCGTCGCCTCCATGAGGATGTTCTCGGTGGCGGAGAAGGGCAGCTCGCGCTGCAGGTTCGATTCGATGACGCGCGGGAAAACCTGCAGGCCGCGCGAGACATGGACGCCGAGGCGCAGGATGCCGTCGGTCGCGAGGAAGAGATCGGGGATGACGATCCGGCGGTTCGCGGAGTCGTCGAGGGTGCGCTCGAGGAACTGGACGGCGGCGGTAAGGCCGGTGTTGAGCGACGTCGCGAGGACGTAGCGCGAAAGGGCCGCCATCCGCTCGGATAGCATGGGGTTTCGCTTGTAGGGCATCGCCGACGAGCCGACCTGGTGGGCCTCGAAGGGCTCTTCCAATTCGCCCATGTGCTGCAGGATCCGAACGTCCTGGCTCATGCGCGAGGCGGACGAGGCGATCCCGGCGAGGACGTCGGTGACGCGCTGGTCGAACTTCCGCGGATACGTCTGCCCCGTGACGGGGAAGGCCGCCTCGAAGCCGAGCTTTTTGCCGACGAGCCTTTCCAGCGCATCCACCTTGGCGGGCGTCCCGAGGAGCGCCAGGAAGGATGCCTGCGTCCCGGTCGTCCCCTTGATCCCGAGCCAGGGGAATTTCCCGAGGAGCCGCTCCACCTCGCACAGATCGTCGGCGAGGTCCTGCAGCCACAGGCAGGCCCGCTTGCCCACCGTCGTCGGCTGGGCGGGCTGGAGGTGCGTGAACCCAAGGCAGGCCAGATCCGCGTGGCGCCCGGCGAAGCGCGCCAACGCCTCCACCCACGCGGCCAGAAGATCGCGCACCCGCTCGAGGGCCTCGCGCATCGCAAGCAAGTCCGCGTTGTCGGTCACGAGCGCGGAGGTCGCCCCGAGGTGGAGGATCTTCCCCGCCTTCGGGCAGAGGACCGCGAAGGCCTGGAGGTGCGCCATCAGGTCGTGGCGGGTCTCCTTCTCGCGCTTCTTCGCAACTGCGAGGTTGAGATTGCCTTCGTTCCTCTTCAGCTCCGCGATCTGGACGGCCGTGATGGGAAGCCCCAGTTCCCGCTCCGCCTCCGCGAGCGCAATCCAGACGCGGCGCCAGTGCCGAATCCGGCGCTCGGGCGAGAGGGCCTCGACCATCCCGGGGGAGGCGTAACGGGTCGCGAGGACGTCCTCGAAGGCGATGGAGGATTTCATGGCGGCCACAGTCTCCGGCCTTCCGCCGCGGGTTTCAACGGCCGCGTCAGCCCCCGAACACCTCGACGTAGCGCATCCGGAGATCGTAGAGGACGCCCTCGATGGCCGTCGCCTCCTGGACGTCGATGTTCCCGGCGGTCTTCTGCTTGAGAATGTCGAGCAGATCGATGATGTAGCGCGCCTGCTCGGGATCGGGCTCGGCCCTTCCCGTCGCGGGATGCGCGACCTCGCCGAGGGCCATGAGGGCCTGCGTCGCGAGAGTCTCGATGTGGCCGAGAAGCGAAGGCGCGGGAAGGCCCCGGCCGCCGCGAGAGGCGGGCCGCTTGGGGGCAGCGCCCTTCGCGGGGTCGGAACCCTTCGGCGCGGCCGCGCCCTTCCCGGGGGCGCCCGGGGCCTTTGCCGCCTCGGAGGGCCTGGCGAGCGCGACCGGTTCCACCTCCACCTTCTGGCGCTCCTGCTGGATCCGCTGCTTCCAGTCCTCGTCGACCTTCTTCGAGGGGATTTCCTTCGGGGGGACAGGGGGGACGGCGGGCGGAACGGCGTCGTCGGTCATTTCGCTTTTTCCTCCGATGGGTTCGCGGCCAGCGCCTCCTTGGCGAAAGTCCAGAGGGTCCGGGCGTCCGTTCCCGATCCGGCGGCGAACGCCACGGAATTCCCGGTCCAGTGCAGCGCGGCGGCGAGATGGTCGCCGGAAAATCCGCTTCCGATCGTCGAAGCCGCCGGATCGATCCCCTTGCCGTCGGCGCCCTTGATCAGGAGAGCCTCGAAATCCTCCGAACGCGGGAAGCGGGCCTTCAGGACCTGGGAGAACGCCTCCTGGAATTCCTTGGCGTCCTGCGGGGAGTCCCAGACGATGCGCCAGACGAGGCGGCCGTCCTTCCGGAGCGCGTAGCGATCGCCTCCCCACCCCGCCGCGGCCTTCTCGGCGGCCTTCCGGGCCTCGGCGCGGCCCTTCCCGGCGGCGCGCAGGCCCTCCTCGAGGAGGCACTCGATCGCGAACTCGCCCAGGGTGTCGGCGTCCTCGGCCTCCTTTTCGCCGGGCATCGAAACCGCGACGGGCTCGTCGGGCTTTTCGCCGAGGAATTTTTCGGGGTGGAGGATCTGCTCGGAAGAGCGCGGGGGCTTTTCGTAGCAGGCGTCCACGCCGGCCCAGCCCTTGCCCTCCTTGGCCTTCGCCACGAACGTCCCCCCGATGAAGTAGGGGTCGATCAGGCTGCGGCGGAAGAACAGGGGCGCGGCGCCCAGGGCCTTGTCCTGCTCGTCGAGATCCGAGCCCGCGTCGCCGAGGCTCTTCTTCAGGGACTCCTTCATGTCGCCGGCAAGGAAGTCGTTCTTCCAGAGCATGTCCCGGGAGAGGGTCATCTGCTCGGCGAGCTCGGCGTCGGTAAAAGCGCTCGCGCGGCCCGGCAGGCCGAGGAGCCAGCGCATGGAGACGAACTGCGCCTCTCCCTCGACGAGGCAGCGGCGCGCGAACTCCTCGTCCTCGGAAAACTTCCGGGGCTCGACGAACGTCCGGAGGTGGAAGCGCTGGTCCTGGAGGGCGTGGGCGAGCTCGTGGGCGCAGGTGATCCGGCGGAACATGTCGGGGAGGTTCTTCTTCACGAGGAAGAAGCGCCCGGTCTTCGGATCGTAGTAGGCGGCCGCCTCCTTGGTCGTCAGGTCCATCACCGTCCGACGGAGATCTGTTTTCTCGGGGACGAGCCCGATGAGCGCAAGGACCTTCGACTTCGCAACACCCTCGGCCGCGGGAAGGTCCTCGTCGAGGACCCCCTGGACGTATCGGCGGAAGTCGTCCGGACCCTGCTCGGAGGCGATGACGCGGGAGGCGAACGCCGCCTCCCGGACGTTCGCGACCTCCTTGCAGATCGAGTCCACCTCGCCCTGGATCTCCGCGGCGGACGTGGACCGGGAATCGGAGCAGCGGGCGGCGGAGAAGAGAAGGACGAACGCCAGGGGCGCGAGGAGGG
>ERZ1292640.1376-Hain-H43-02um-R1-1376-length-20106-cov-6_pt1 | contig 20106 bp, 15 predicted proteins | sample MGYA00564404_ERZ1292640 | MGnify/ENA primary metagenome ERZ1292640 (study PRJEB36523, sample SAMEA6512636) | groundwater metagenome | collected 2019-01-08 | study: AquaDiva: Metagenomics assemblies of 32 groundwater samples
TGAAAGGTATAACACCTGAAAAAACCAAATTATGGTCTTGGAATAATGTATTGATGATTCTTTTTGCCGTAGGAATTACTTTTGCGAGTTTCATTGGTTTAAATTTCGTAGATAATTTAGACATGAGTAGTCAGTCCGCTGGTGTGGTTTATGGAGTTTCTACAGAACTTAGCACAAATCAGCAGACAAATTCTGAAATTACTGTAGCCATAAAACCAAAAGATCCAGAAAATACCGAGGTTTATCTGCCTGATTGGGAAGCAGCCACTTTGGAATGGGAAAATTACCCGGCAACTAACTGTCTGGCAAACAATGACGACTACAGGTATGCTGAAAATTTACAAAATTGTACTTATACAGTAGGCACAGAGGATTCCCCGATGTGGACAGTAAAGTTGAAAGATGGTGGGTACGGTTTTATTACCGAAGATTATCACAATTATAACGATTATGACTTGAATGAAGCGGGGCCATATTCTGTCGGTTACATAGATTCCAGATTAGGAGATTTGGACGGCAACGGAACAAAGGATGCCGTAGTTATTTTGGATATAAGCTTTCAAGGTAGCCATAATTTTCTCAACATAATTTTCTTAGTGCAGAATTCTGAAGGTAGATTAGACCAAATCCATAATTACATGATGAAAAACAGCGAAGAGATAAGCGGTTTTAATATTTATAATCAGATTCTTACTGTCCATATGATTCTTATGCGAGAGGAAGATGCTTACTGTTGTCCCTCTTTGATTACCACTCAAAGATTTAAAATTATCTGGGGCGATGTCACTGATACTAACAAAAGCAAAAAAAATTATAGATACTAATTTTAGTTAATAAGAAAAATAATTATGAAATTTTTTATAGATACTGCTAATATAAGAGAGATAAGAGAGGCTAATGATTTAGGTATTTTGGATGGGGTGACAACGAATCCGAGCTTGATGGCGAAAGAGGGGATTACCGGGGTGGAAAACATTAACAAGCATTATGTGGCTATCTGCAAAATTGTAAATGGCGATGTAAGCGCGGAAGTGATCAGCACGGATTTCGCTGGGATGGTGCGAGAAGGCGAATTGCTGGCCGCCTTGCATAAAAACATCGTAGTAAAAATCCCAATAATTAAAGACGGCATTAAAGCTATAAAATATTTGAGCGGAAAGGGAGTCAGGACTAATTGCACTTTGGTTTTTAGCGCCGGACAGGCGATTCTCGCGGCCCAAGCCGGAGCCACTTACGTTTCGCCATTCTTGGGCAGGTTGGATGATGCCGGTTCCTCGGGAGACGGAGTCAAATTAGTCGAGCAAATGGTAAAAATATTTAAAATGCAAAACTACAAAACCAAAATTCTGGCCGCTTCTATCCGCAGTCCTTTGCACATCGTTCAATCTGCCGAAGCTGGAGCGGATGTTGTTACCAGCCCGCTTGAGTCCATTTTGGAATTGCTAAAGCATCCGTTGACCGATGCCGGTTTGGCAAAATTTTTAGCCGATTATAGAAAAAGGAATAAATAGTTATCCACACTCTTGATATTGCGTTTTATAAAAGAAATATGTTATTTTAAAAATGTGAACAAGATACGAGCAAATATAAATACTTTTTGGAAACTCTATTTCCTTTTTAGTCCTATTTAGAAGGCTGATATTTGCGCTGTAAAAACTCCAACAAACTTACAACTCAAACACCAGCCCTCTAAAGAGGACTGGTGTTTTTTTAGATTATTGTTCTTTGTAAAAGGATTTCCTATGGGGCAACGTTTTGGGTGTAAAAATTTTTGTACTCAAAATGTTGCTCCATCGAATCGGGGCTGCCGCAACGGCCAGGGCGTATCTGGTCCAAGGAGGATCTCCTATGGTGGGAGATCGGCAGGAAATGGATGAGTTCATGCGGGGAATCAGGGGGATCGTAAAAATTACACCCTCTTGCCCTGCGACGACCCCCGCTCCCGCGGCGGAGCCCACCCCGACCGTCGGGTCGCGACTCGTCGAAGGCCAGCCGAACGCGGCTGCCTTCAGAAAGGAGGACTTCGTGTCCCCAACCGGGCGATAGCCCGCCCGGAGTATCACCGAGTGTCGGTCTGTTGGTATACCAGCCCAACAGACCGACCCTCACTCTAACTTTCAAAATTTTTAATTTTTATGAAAACATTACACATACAAACAAATAATTATTTCTTTTTTACACCTTATTTAGAAGGCTGATATTTGCGCTGTAAAAAAGAACCAAACTTACAACAAAAACACCAACCTTCTAAGGTTGGTGTTTTTGTTCGAATGTGAAAATCATTGTTGTTCTTTGAGGAAGGTTATGTTCAATCCCATCGCGGATCTATTGAGAGAAGGGCACGATATCTCGGAGGCATGTCGTCTTCACTGTGTGGAAATGGAGAAAGGGAAAGCAAAGATGGAACACACACTACGTGAAGTTCTCGCCACTCCGGTGGGGGAACACAACACTGTGGAAAGGCTTCACAGTGACGGCTCTCTCCGCTGCAACGACTGTGGCGAGGTCGCCAAGTCGGAAAATGAACTCCGGGCTGTCATGTGTCGTCCTCGCCGTCCGTCCGGTTGGGGAAACACAGTCTCTCGCTACATCCGTCCGTAAACAAGAGGGGGTTCTTATTCCCATTAACCTGAAAGGAGGTATCCATGGGGATCTGGCCACCATTCAAGTAGCCCCGGCGTGACGGTTGCACGATCCGGGGTGCCAGACCGAGTTCGACGGTGTCGGACAACGGGTTGAAGGGTCCCGAGAAACCTTCGTGAAAGCCAGCAATTTTCGAAAGGAGATGCTGGCTTTTATTAATGTCCAATATATAATATGTAGATGAAAATAAAGCAGGTGGCTTTGATAATTTTGGACGGCTGGGGTCATCGGGAAGATAAAAAAAATAATGCCATTTGGGAGGCCAAGACGCCTTTTTTTGATTCTCTTTGGAATAACTATCCTCACACGCTGCTCAATGCGGCCGAAGAAGAAGTCGGTTTGCCCAAAGGAACTATCGGCAATAGTAAAATAGGACATATGACGATAGGGGCCGGACGGACAATCAACACTGATTTGGTCAGAATATTCAAAGCGATAGAAAATGGGGAATATAAAAAAAATCCGGCTTTCCAAAAACTTTTTGCGCATCTGAAAAAATATAATTCTACTTTGCATGTAATGGGAATGTTAAGTCCGATCGGCGTGCATAGTCACCAGGATCATTTGCATGAATTTTTAAAACTGGCGAAAGAGGTGGGCGTTGGGAAAATAGCCATCCACGCATTTACAGACGGACGCGACAGTCCGCCTCAGGAGAGCGGAAAATATTTGCGGGAACTGGAAAAATTACTCGCAAATCTTGGTATCGGCTATATCGCCACGGTAATGGGGCGTTATTATGCGATGGATCGAGACAAAAATTGGGAGAGGACAAAAATGGCGGAGCAAGCCATTTTTGAAAATAAGGGGAAAAAATATACTAGTCAAAAACCATCCGAAGTTATAAAAGAATTACACAAAAAAGGAATGTTGGATGAACACCTGAAACCGGTTATTTTTTTGGATGCAAACAAAAAAGGTTATAAGATAGAAAAAAATGACGGTATCTTCTTTTTTAATTTTCGTTCGGACCGCACTCGCCAGCTTTGCTATAAAATCATGGAAAGGGCTAAAAGCAATAATAAAAAACAGAATTTATTTATCGTCACAATGACCGAATATGCTCCCGATATTGAAAGTGTCGTGGCTTTTCCTCTGATAAATATCAAATATACTTTGGCTGAAATAGTGTCTAAAAAGGGACTTTCGCAGGCGCACATAGCGGAAACAGACAAATATGCGCACGTGACGTATTTTTTTAACGGCGAGCGGATTAAGCCTTATAAAAACGAAAAACATATTTTAATTGAAAGCCGGAAAGATATTCAAACTCATGATCTTTATCCGGAAATGCGAGCGCAAGAAATTGCCGACGCAGCGATTGAAAGCATAAAAAAAAGAATTAATTTTTTAGTTATTAATTTTGCCAATGCGGACATGGTGGGACACACAGCCAACAAAAAAGCAATTGTTCAGGCGGTAGAAAAAGTAGATACCGAACTTAAAAGAATTATTGATGCGCTTCAAATTTCTGGCGGAGTGGCTTTAATCACGGCGGACCATGGAAATGCCGAAATAAATATTGATCCCATTACAGGAGAAAAACACACGGCCCATACGCTTTCCCAAGTGCCGGCCATTCTAACAAAAAAAAATGTTTCGCTTCATTCTGGCGCTCTGGCCGACATCGCCCCGACCATTCTTGCTTTATATGATATACCGATTCCAAAAGAAATGACCGGAAAGAAATTGTTTTAATAAATTCTACCAACTCAAAACAGTTATCCACATTTATACTTTCTTTACATACTCAATACCCAAGAAATCCGCATATGCTATAATTTTAGGATATGAATAAAAACGAAGGATATCAAGAAAGATTAAAGAATTTTTTAAATTCTGATACGACCGAAGCCAAAATTGCCACTGTCGCGCTTTGTGTATTGGCCTTAGCTTCAATTCCTGTGCTTGTGATTGGAGCCGGAGTTATGGGTAATGCCGTGCAATGTTTCAAAATGTTTAATGGTTCAAAAAAATATTCTAAAAAGCAAATTAGCAGCGCTCTTGATAGTATTAAACGTCAAAAACTCATCGAATACGTCGCCGACCAGAACGGAAAAACAATCGTAAAAATCACCAAAAAAGGAGAAATCAGGTTAAGAGCTTTTGCTATCGATTTAATTGAAATTAAAAAACCGAAAAAATGGGACGGAAAGTGGAGGCTGGCAATGTTTGATATTCCCATGAGATTTACCAAAGGCAGAGAAGCCTTGAGATATCATTTGAAAGATCTGAATTTTGTTCAATTTCAAAAATCGGCCTGGATTTATCCTTATCCCTGCGAAGATGAAATAATTTTTATCGCTGATTTCTTTGGAATCGGGAAGTATGTCGAAGTTTTGACGGTAGAAAATGTTTTAAGAGACGAGAAATTAAGAAAGCATTTTCACTTGATATCTTCTTAAGATTTTAGCATATGCGGAAAAGTTAGGAGATGTTATTTTGATTATATTATATAAGAAATTACACACAATACAGAAGGTGTTTTCTTTTTTATTTTGTGCTAAAGTGTAATTAATATGACAAATTCAAATCAGATAAACCTTAATCCTTATCCGCTTAAATTATACGGAAGTCCGAGCGGGACCAATCAAACTTTGGCTTTAAAGGTTGCCAAATTGCTTAACAACAAGCTTGCGCTCTGCGCTTGTAAAGTATTCAAGGATGGCACATTTTTGGTTCACCACACCGAATCGGTACGAGACAGGGACGTATATATAATTCTTCAGCCTCGTTTCGGCAATAAAGAAATACTGGCTTATGATTTGGATGAATGCGAATCTTTGGTTTATGCGCTAGAACAAGGGGAGCCTTCCCGCATTTCCGTCGTGATGCCATGCTTGCCTTATGCCCGGCAAGACAAATCGTCCAATCATCGGGAACCGGTATTATCCCAGAAAGTTCCGATGCGGCTCCAGGTAGCCGGCGCGCACCGATTGGTGGTTTTGCGTTTGCATAACCCGAGCAGTTATAATGCCCACCCGATGACGATTCCGATGGTGGATGTAGATACCAACGAATTACTCCTGAAACATATCCGTTCCAAAAAATTTGATTTGAAAAAATTTAAAATCGTGGCGCCGGATCTGGGCGCCGCGCCGTCTTGCCGAAAACTGGCCCAGCAGTTGGGCATTCCCGGAAATATCGTGATTATCAATAAATTTCGCGACCCGAAAAAAGCAAATAACAGCGAAATCATGGAGGTGATCGGAGACCCGAAGGGTTTTAACTGCATTATTCCGGACGACATCGCGGATACATGCGGGACGGCAATCAAAGCCTTAAAAACTTTAAAAGAAAACGGCGCCGAAGATGTTTATTTTACCGTGACCCATGCCGTCCTTTCCGGAAATGCGGTGGAAGAATTGAACAATGCCCCATTCGCCGGTATTTGGTTCAGCGATTCTTGTCTTTCCGAAGAGAATAAGAAAAGAATTAAAAAACTGGAAATAATTTCTACCGCCAAATTAATCGCGAAAATTATCGACAACTTGCATAATGGAAAGTCCGTGACGGAACTCTGGCATAATAATGGAGATTAGAAACTATTTATGTTAGAATTTTAGCATGCGAAACAGAATTTATATTCAAGATCTGAAAAATCATGTCGGGAAAGAAGTGATCATTGCCGGATTCGTGGATATTAGGCGCGACCAGGGAAAAATGGTGTTTTTTGACATGCGGGACATGACAGGTAAAGTGCAATGCGTTGCCCTCCCAAGCCGAGCCGAAGTGATAAAAAAAGGGAAAGAAATACGACCCGAATGGGTTTTGAAAATTATCGGCATTGCAAACAAGCGTCCGGAAAAAAATATCAAAATCGGAGTTGTTAATGGCGATATTGAATTAGAAGTTATAAATATTGAAGTCTTAAGTCAAGCGAAAGAATTGCCTTTTAATTTGGATGCCGAACTGAATCTGGACACTTATCTAGACTACTTACCGTTAACGCTACGGACGGAGCGCGCCCGTGATATTTTTGCTCTGGAGGCAACCATTGTTGAAGCTTATCGGCAATCTTTGCGTGACCAAAAATTTACCGAATTTCAGGCGCCTCTTTTGGTTGGAGGCGACGCCGAGGGCGGTGCGGCGGCATTTAAGGTAGAATATTATTATGATCAGACCGCTTATCTCGCTACCAGTCCTCAATTTTACAAACAAATCATGGTTGGGCCCTTTGAACGGGCTTTCACGGTGGCAAAAATTTTTCGGGCTGAAAAACACGCGACAACGCGTCACTTGAGCGAGGCGACTTGTCTCGATTTCGAAATGGGTTTTATTGAAAACGAACGGGAGCCTATGGCTGTTTTGGAACAAATTATTCGTGATGTGGTGCGAGTAGTTGGGGAGAAGCATGCCGAGATGTTTGCTCGTTTCAATACGACCTTACCACTTTTGCCTGATCAAATTCCTATTTTAACATTGAAAGAAGCGCACGATATATTGGGAGTAGAACATGTTCCCGATATGGAGCCGGAGCATGAACGAAATATTTGCGAGTGGGCCAAAAAAGAAAAAAATTCGGATTTCGTATTTATTACCCGATATCCAACAGCCAAACGAGCGTTCTATACATACGAGGATCCATCCGAAGCTCCTTATTCCCGCGGTTTTGATTTGCTTTTCCGGGGGTTGGAAATAAATAGCGGGGCGCAAAGAGTTCATGATTACGATATGCTTGTTGCCCGCATGAAAGAAAGAGGACTGGATCCGGAGAAATTTTCATTTTATTTGCAAACTTTTAAATATGGTATACCTCCGCATGGAGGTTCTTCCACCGGTCTTGAACGAATCACTGCCCGGATGCTTAATTTGCCGAACGTAAAAGAGGCGACACTCTTTCCTCGCGACATGAATCGTATTGATAAAAGGCTTAGCGAATAAATTAATATTTTTACTCGTTAAACGATTGAGACAAATCTTTTTTTATCTGCTCACTTAATTTTTCTACGCTTTTGAATCTTTTAGGAAAACGTAGATATCTCTCCGTATTAACAGTGATATTTTTACCATAAAGGTCTTCATTAAATTCAAGAACATGAACTTCCAGGCAATCTTTATTGGTTAGGGAATTAATTCCGTAGTACAAAAGTCCCCGGTAAAATACTCCATTTAAATCAACCCTGCACGAATAAAGTCCTTTGGCAAGATCTTTTGCCAAGCCAAGATTCAAATTAGCCGTTCGGGCGCCAGTTTTCTCGCCATTATTATTTCCGATTAAAACTATTCCGCTGATAATTTTTGTTTTATTCAAACGGGTGGCCAAAGTGACTGCAATGACCAAAATAACTGCGCCCACAATCTGCGTTGCCGACAAGATATTGTGATTAAAGAAATAATCAAAAATAACGGCGGAAAATGGCCAAGCCAACTCACACAAGGTTGCCAAAGAGGCCGGAATTTTTTTTAGACCGTAATAATAAAGATACATAGCCACTGCCCCGGAAGTAAAAACGATGATTATCAGAGTTCTCCAGACACTAAAATCAATTGAGGACAGTGTTGAAAAATATTTTATAGCAGGAATCAGCATAATAACCACAGTGAAACCAAACCGCAAAGCGGAAAGTAATCCGTAATTAATATTTTTCAAGGAATATTTTCCGAAGGTTGTGGATGAACCCCAGGAGAAAGCAGCGAGTAGTGAAAAGACGGCCATCATGGTCGTGGCGTTGCCGAAATTAATTGAACCCGGATCTTTAAAGGTTACAAAATATCCACCCACGAGGGCCAAAGCGGCATAGATATAAAATTTAGCGGGGAAACGTTCTCTTAAAATAATTGCGGACAAAATAATTGCGAAAATCGGCTGGAATTTTTGCAAGAGGATAACCACTGAAACATCCACAAAGCCGGTCAAAAATAAAGCTTTGGTAAAAAAAGTAGTTCCCAAAGCGCCTCCGAACAAAGCCACCCAAAAAATCGTTCCCCATTGTTTTTTAGTGATATTTTTCAACTCTGTTTTATAAATGAACAAAAACGGCAAAAGAATGATGAATCCCAGACTATGCTCCAGAAATACCACCAAAGTAGGAGATACGGAGGCTAAACGAGGGCGCAAGAAAATTCCGTCTAAACTCCAGAGCAAAGCCGCTACCACAACTGCCAAAGCGCCGATAAAAATTTTGTTTTTTGTTTGCATAATGATCATTATTATACTCTTTATGTGATATAATTCAAACATAGAATCATGGCAATAAAATTGATAAAAAAAGAAAGAATAGACACACAAGTAGAAAATCAATATGTTTGGAGTTTTGAAGTGCCGGAAAATATGGTTTATGCAATATCAATCTCAGCCAGATGTAAAAATTGGATTCAGAATTTTAAACTCTTATTCAATGACGATGATTTGGCAATACAAATAGATGATTATTTATATGCTGAAATTAAAGGCAAGAAGAGAGAGTTTTCTAGTCCGGGGTCTTGGAATGGAAATGAGACTAAAGGTGAAACAAAAAATGTACTTGTTATTTTGCCACTTAAAGTTGGCATTCATAAAATAAAATTTTGGGTTGATGGCAAACCGACGTTGGAGGAAATAAGAATTTATGGAATCGAAGAAAGTGAAATAGATTTAGTTGCAAGTAACATAATTGCACCCGGTAAATTTTTAAATGTAATTTTCAAAAATGTAAAAATCGAAGAATTAGCAGTCATGGCAAAAACAGAGGTCGGTTCAAAATTGGAAATTAAAGTTGATGGAAAAGTAGAAAAGAACTTAAAATATAAAAAATTTGAAAAATGGTATTGGTATGGGCAAGAATTAAAAGGAAATAGTAAAGATTATACTTTGTTGGATACTTGGGATGGAGGGCTCCATTTTTTAGAGTTAAATAGTCAAGGCAAACCAGAAATAGAATCTATAAAATTAAAAATCAACTTAGAGAATATAATTTGTAGTAGTGGTTTTGTAAGATTATATAAAGATATTATTCCGAACGATTCGGTTAATGTAAGGATGCAACCCACAAACGAAAGTGAGAGTTTAATGATGGTTGCAAGTGGTGAAAAGGTAGAAATTGTTAGCGAGAAAATTATTGGAAAATACATTATTAATCTTTCCAATGTTTGGTACGAAAGCTTAATTCGTGGTGTGAAGGGATATATTCTTTCTTCTTTTGTGGAAATTAGTGGCCAGGAAAGAGATGTAGTGATTTTTAAAATTAAGGAACAGGCAAAAACAAAAAATATTGATCCTGATTTTGCAGTAGCCTTAGCTGGTTGTGAATCGCACTATAAACCGTATGCAGTATCTAAATCTGGCGCTCTGGGAATTTTTCAGCTTACGGGTATTGTACGTACCGACTTAGAACAAAGATTTAATCTAAAAATATCTGAAGATGAATGTTTTGATGTAGATAAAAATATTACCGCTGGCCTAACTTACTTACAATGGCTTTTGGGAGTCTATAGAGGCACCAAAGATGAATATAAGAAAGTAGCCGCAGCTTGGAACGCCGGAAAAAGTTTGATTCCAGTTAATGGTTCGATTGTCTATGAACACATAAAAGATCTTAAAAAAAGAGAAGAAGCAAAAAATTTAGTTAATTGCGTTGAGCAAAACAAAAAGACCAAAACGTGGCAGAATATTGCTGGGATATTGATAATTTTATTTCTTGGTATTGGTTTTTTGTTTCCTCCTGCTAACTTTTATTACAATTCTATCAATTCAAAAGTATTGAAAGCAGAAACGTTAGGAGCAATAAATAGCAATACAAAATTTGTTTTTGAACACCCAGATATTGATTCCAACATTAAATCAATTACCGTAACTGCTTTTTCTCCTGAAAAGTTTATTTGGAATACAAAAGTTGAATTTGTTTTTTCTGATTTGACCTATTTTAAGGAATATTCTGGTGCCTTATACAATGCTTACATTAGTTATCATTTAGGTTTTGGTTTTCCAAAATTAATAATTATTAGGGGAGAAGGGCAACTAATATTTACAAGTATTTTAGAATTTGATAGTTTGGGAAAAAATGTAACCCCAATTGATTTTGTAGAAAAAGACGGTACTCGAAATGACGCCCTATGTTGTTCATACATGATACCTATCCCCATGAATAATGGAGTTCAATATGACATAGGAATGCCAGTTTTTTCTACTAGTCCTATTCAGGTAAAAGTTTATAGATATAATAATTCAGAAAACGCTTTTGTTGAAGAACGTTTGGAATATATAAAATAGAATATTATCTACTTTAGTTTAGTAAAGTAATAAATAAAAATAGTTTAGGGGCGGATCGTTATTCACGATTCCGCCCCTTGGGGCGTCGTGGTCCGGAGACAGACCGAGGAGTACTTCATCCGTGGTGGGTGGCCGGGGAGTCGAACGGAAGATTCTCGCCCAGGTCTCGCCAGCGTAGATTTTGGCGAAGCCATTCATGGCGTGCTGCGCACATCGCCAAAATTCACTACAGGGTAACTCTAAATAGGGAATTTACCCCGTCCGACTAGGTGATTTAAGTCGTCCAGGCTGCCTTCAAAAAGCGTCATTAATTCGTCTTTTGTGATACTTTTCCCCGACATTGCCCTCGGCGAATGCCTCTCCAAAAATATGTTATCAATTTCATATTTTGTTGTTCTGCTATTTATTGTTTTCATAATTTTGTAAAAATTCTTCAATTATCTTCCCGTCTCTTTTTCTCCAAGCGATGTTGCCTTCGAGACGTTCAATGATTTGTTCAATGGCGCGTTGGGCGCCGGGGGCAGGGTGGTTTTTAAAGAATTTCTTAAAGGATTTTAAATGTTTCTCTTCGGCGCTTCCGACTATGGCTTTTATTGCTTTTCCCAATGTCAGTCCGCCTTCGCCATAGCGCGAGACGAGAATTTTCCAGTTTTTTTGCACGAAATTCCACCAAATATCTCGGCCCAACGGGTTTACCCCGACTCCGATCAAAATGCCGACCGTATCCTGAATGCGGACATGTTTAGACATTGAGAATTCACATGCGAGCTTTAATATTTTCGGGCTTTTGAAATCTCCCAAGGCATTGCCGATGCGGTTTTTTTCTTCGTGCAAAACTTCTTTCTGATACATTCTGATTAAAGTCTGATATTCTTTGATACCGCCAAAATTTGCCACGATGGAATATATCGCGCTCCGAATGTCTGGCGAAATATGTTTGCCTTTTTGGATCAATAAAAATTTCTTTCTGGCTTCAGTAATTATTTTTTGGTCTCCCGATCTTCCAAGTCTAGAGATAGTAAGAGAACGCAAAAGCGTGTCGGTGTGCAGTTCTTTAGTTTTTTTAGTCCAGCCGAGACGTTTAAAAGTAGGAGAAAACAAGTCAAGAATCAATTTATTCAAGTTTCCCCGAAGACGATCTTCAGGAAAGAGTTGTTCCAGTCGAGCGAGGCCAGTTGCGATTTCCAGCCAAACCGTATAGTTGTCTTCATTTTTATATGCCTTCAAAAATTCTAAAGCGTCGGTTGTCGGTATGGTACCTGCTTCAGCCAAAGCGAAAAGGTCTCGGATAATACCCCATCTGTCTCGAGGTTTCAATTTCTTATTTTTTACGGGTTGTATCAGTCTTTCCAAAAGCTCTTTACTATAGGCAGTTCTAAAAAATCCTGTTTCCCCAAGATTTATTTTATTTTCTCCAAAAATTATTGGAATTTCCCATTTAGTCTTACTTTTTACCTTTTTCGCAGAAATTGGACTCGCAAAAAATCTCTCCTGCGACAAAATTAATTTATTTTTCACAATACTTGCTTTCACGACCGGATAACCTGGCTTAGAAGTCCAATTATGCATTATTTTTGCGACGGGTTTACCAGAGACTTTTTCAAAAGCCTGCCAGAGATGAATCGTTTCGGTGTTTTTATAACTGTGTTTTTTAAGATAATATCGTAAACCATTCCTAAAATTTTTCTCACCCAAGTAATCTGCCAGCATCCTGATAATCGAAGCTCCTTTGGAATAAGATACCTCGTCAAAAATTTCTCCAATTTCATCCGGATGATGCACTTCTACTTCAATCGGATGTGTATGAGCCAGAGCGTCTAATTGTAAGGCTCTACCCAGGTCATTGGTGGAAAATTGCGTCCAGATGTCCCATTTCGGGAAAAGTTTGTCTACAGCCAGATATTCTATATATGAAGCAAAACCCTCATTCAGCCATAAATGCGTCCACCATTCCATCGTCACTAAATTACCGAACCATTGATGAGCTATTTCGTGCGCGATGATCAGCGCGATCCATTGTTTATTCGAAACGGAAGAGTGATTTTCGTCAACCAAAAGCGCGCTTTCGCGATAAGTGATCGCGCCCCAGTTTTCCATCGCACCGGAAGAAAAATCCGGAATCGCAATCATGTCAAGTACAGGCAGGGGATAAGCGAGATCAAAATATTTTTCATAAAACTCCAAAGTTTTTACCGCACACTCCAGCGCGAATTCGGCTTGGTGTTTTTTGCCCGGAGTGGTGTGAACGCGCACTTTCACTCCGTGTTTGGATTTCTTTTCTAAATATTCGAAATCTCCCACGATGAAAGCAAGCAAATAAGTAGACATTTTCGGAGTCGGAGAAAATCTAACGATATCAAATCCAGCTTCATGTTCTCTAACTTCAAATGGCAAGGTGTTTGAAATAGCGGTCTTGCCTTTGGGCACGACCAGCGACACGTGAAAAATTGCTTTTTGCGCCGGTTCGTCAAAGCAGGGGAAAGCTCGGCGCGCGTCGGTTGCTTCAAATTGGGTGGTCGCCATATGATATTCTTTTTCGCTGACAACATACTGACTGCGGTAAAACCCGCGCATTTTGTCATTTAGGATACCTTTGAATATGATAATTAATTTTACTTTGCCGGCCGGAATAAATTTTGGAAAAGAAAAAGTGGCTGTTTCGCTCTTTTTGTCATAAAAAATTTTCGCAAAAACTTTTCCCTGCGGAAGTCCGACATCCGCAGTTGCTATTTTAATTTCCTTACAATGCAAAGTAAGTGTTTTGGTAGGTTTCAAAATAGAAAGAGTGATAGTTTCAATACCGGCAAAAGTAAAATTCTCCAAATCAGGCTTGAGCTGTATCTCATATTCTAGCGGAACAACATTTTTTGAAAGACGGACACTTTTAAGTTTCATGAAGAAATGTTAACATAGAAGCATGGAAACCGAAAGTTATACAGTAAAAACAACAGGTTTTGAAGGCCCTTTTGAACTACTTTTAAATCTGATCGAGAAACGCAAACTTTTCATCAATGATGTTTCGCTCGCGCAAGTGACCGAAGATTATTTGTCATATATGAATAAATTAGGCGAACTTCATCCTGCCGAAGTTTCCAGTTTTATCTTGGTGGCTTCTACTTTACTCTTGATTAAATCAAAATCATTGTTGCCGAATCTGGACCTGACAACAGAGGAAGAAGGAGATATAAAAAATCTGGAAGAACGATTGCGTCTATATGAACTTTTTATGAAATTAGGAGTTAATATAAAAGAAAATTTTGGAGAAAAAATAATTTTTGCGCCGCTGGAGAGAAAAAGCGAGCTACGAGCTTGGGGCCACACACCCTTGATATTTTTACCCGATAATCAGATTACAAAAGAGTCAATGATGACTTTTGCCCAAAATGTACTAGGCACAATGCCGAAAAAAGTATTGATGCCGGAAGTGGAGGTAAGAAAGGTCATTAGTCTTGAAGAAATGATTGATAAATTAACCGAAAGGATAAAAAATTCAATGAAAATGAATTTTAGAGATTTCACTCGCCAGAGGGCGGGCAAGGCGGAAAGTCGCGAAGAAAAAATAGTTGTAATTGTGGGATTTCTTGCTATGCTGGAACTTGTCCGGCAGGGGCTCATGGAAGCGACGCAGAATGATAATTTTCAGGACATTATAATAGAGAAAAGAGAAATAATTATAGAAAACAATGAGTAATAATTTAGAAAACAAAATCGAAGCGATACTTTTTTTTAAAGGTGAGCCTGTTTCTATGAAAAGATTGGAAGATATTTTGAGAGTTTCAAAAAATGAAATTAAAGATGCTATTTTTAATTTAAAAAATAATTTAGAAAATAGGGGAATCGTACTTTTGGAAAAAGACGAGGAAATAACTCTTGGCACTGCGCCGGAATTATCAAAACTCTTTGAAGATTTACAGAAAGAAGAATTAAATAAAGATTTATCAAAAGCCAGCTTGGAAACATTATCTATCGTCCTTTATAAAAACGGGGCGGCTAGAGCGGAGATTGATTATATTAGAGGGGTAAATTCCAGTTTTACTTTGCGCGCCTTGTCCGTTCGGGGGCTGATAGAAAAGACCGTCGATCCCAAAGATAACCGACGTTTTATTTACAAGCCAAGTTTTGACACATTATCTTTTATGGGCATAAAATCAGTGGAAGAATTGCCTGATTACAGCAAAATAAGTAATTCCATCGAAATTGCAGTCAAAAATCTAGAGGAAGAAAATAAAGATGAAAATTAATTATTTGGTATTCTAACATTCTATAGAATATTGGAATGAAAACAGAAACAAAAAATTGTCAGAATTGCAAACAGAACTTCGCTATCGAGCCGGATGATTTTGGGTTTTATGAAAAAATCAAAGTACCTCCACCGACTTTTTGCCCGGAATGCAGGTATATCAGGCGGCTTTTGGATAGGAATGAATACAATTTTTATAAGAGAAAGTGTGATGCTACGGGAAAAAATATAATTTCTATTTATCGCGAAGATGTGCCATTTCCTGTGTATGAACAAGAATATTGGAAATCAGACAAATTTGACGCTACGGAGTACGGTCGCGATTTTGACTTTAATCGGCCATTTTTTGAACAATATGAAGAATTAAGGCGTTCAGTCCCACATTTAAATTTAGTTAACTCTCAAAGCGTGAATAGTGAATATACAAATCAATCAGAACAAAATAAAGATTGTTATATGCTTGTTACTAGTGGTCATTGTGAAAAATGTATGTATGGAAGCTGGAATCAAGAGAATTGTTATTTCATGAGTGATTGTTATATGGCGCAAAAAAGTCAATTTTGTTATGAGTGCATTAACATTACTAAATGCTCACAGTGCGCTTGGGTGTATGATTGCTCGGACTGCGTTAATGTATATTTTTCCAGTGATTGTCGTGGCTGTACAGATTGTTTTGGTTGTGTCGGTCTTCGCAACCAACAATATTGTTATTTTAATAAAAATATAGGAAAAGAAAAATACGAAAAAGAAATTGAGAAATTTATCTGGAATAGAAAATCTATAGAAGAAACTAAAGAAAAACTTCTTAAACTTCGTTCAAGCCTTCCTGTAAAATATTATCATGGAGCGAATATAAAGAATTCTTCCGGTGATTATATACAAGAGACAGAACGTACAAGAATGGCATTTAATTGTCGAGATAATAAAGATTGTGCGTATATGCAGGATGCATGGCGAAAAACAGAAGATTGTCGAGATTGTATGGAAATATGCGTTGGGTTGTTGTCATATGAAGTTCGATGTTATCAAGCGGAAATATATTAATTGTATAAGATACTAGCATATGCAGAAACCTTATACACTAGATACAATCCGGATTAATACCAAGCACGTAGTTATTTATTAAATCCAATTGCAATACGTATTTATCACCCGAAAAACCGACTATGTCTTTTTCTTTAATTAAATTTTTATATTCTTGGGTAAAAGTTTTTGCCAGAGGCAGATAGGACCAATGCCATTTTTCTTCATTGTAGCCGGTGGATCTTTCGCTACTTTTTAGATTATAAGGCTGGCAGAAATTAAATTTAGAGGCATTTTGTACGAGCCAAACATATTCTTTCTTGCCTTTTTCTTCATCAAAATATTCCGGGTTCGCATCGTTAATATCTACATCCGTGCCCCAATGGTGTCTCGAAGTGCCGGGAACAGCGCTGTATTCCAATATTTTTTGAAATCTCTCAAGTCCGCTCGGAGTGCTTTTTGATAAATTTTTTCCGTCAACCAATATAATCCCGTTCCATTTATTGTTCCAAATATTTTTTTGATAAATAAAATTTCTGGTAGCCGAAGCGATTTTTAAGTCCACCTTATCTTTTTCAGCCGCTTCCCGCATTTTCAAAAAAGCCTCAAGCGTTTCTTCTTTTAAATACATTTTATATTCGCCGACATTGTATTCTGCCGGAACCGCAAGGAAGTCATCTCTTTCTGCCGGCTCGAATTGACCCATTAAATAAATTTTCTGCTCTTTTTCTTTTTGTTTTACCAGTTCTTTTTCTAGAATTTGATGTTCTAGCAGTTCATTTTTTTTACCTTGTTCATAGTCGAGAAGTGAGAAAGTAAACACCGGCATGGATATAAAAGCCAGAAAAATGAAAGACAATATAAGTTTTAAGGTATTTTCATTCATCCGAGAACAATACCACACAGATGCATTTTAATCAAAAAATGATATATTATAAGGATAATGGAAGTCCAGATTAAATCTTGTCAAAATTGCAAAAAAGACTTCACCATCGAGCCGGATGATTTCGGATTTTATGAGAAAATCAAAGTTCCTCCGCCAACTTTTTGCCCGGAGTGCCGCAGGCAACGCAGAAATGTTTGGCGGAATACTTTTTCCCTATATTCTCGCAAATGCATTTCATGCGAGAAACCTGTTGTTTCTATTTATGCTCCGGATTCTGAAATCATAATTTATTGTAATAAATGTTGGTGGAGCGATAAATGGGACCCGAAAAGTTTTGGAGTGGATTATAATTTCTCTCGTCCCTTTTTTACCCAATTCCGCGAACTTGTAGAAAAAGTTCCGCATATGGCAATCGTAAATGACGATGGTATTGCAAGTTTGAATTGCGAATACACGCACGATACTTGGTTCGCTAAAAATTGCTATATGATGTTTTCCGGCTGGTATATTGAGAATGTAATGTATAGTTTCTTCATTCTGGCTGGCAGAGACATGATGGACTGCATGAATATTCGGTCTAAAAATGAATGGCTTTATGAATGCATCATTGCCAGAAATTGTTATCAACTAAAATATTCTCAACTCAATATAGCCTGTATTGATTCACAATTTTTATATGATTGTCGCAATTGTTCTAATTGTTTTATGTGTGCAGAACTTGTGGGTAAAAAATATTATTTCAAAAATAAAGAATATTCTAAAAATGAATACGAAGGGATTTTAAAAAGTTATCAGCTTGATACTTTTAGCGGAGTAGAAAGAGCGCAAAAAGAATATGGTGATTTTATTTCAAAATGTCCTCGCCGGTATATAAATGCTGTACAAAATATTAATATTACAGGTGATATTGTTTCAACTTCTAAGAATTTAAAAAATTGTTTTATAGCCAAGGATTCTGAACATTGTAGATATTGTGATTTTATTTCTAAAGACAAAGATTGCTACGATTTGGTAATGTCCGGAGAGCTTTCAGAAAGCTACGAGGGAGTCGTGGTGGATCATTCCCAACTAAATCTTTTCGGTCTTTTTTCGGTCAAAAGTCAAGATATTAAATACTGTCAGCATTGCCACAACTGCAAACATTGTTTTAGCTGTGTCGGGCTTCGCAATGCCAATTATTGCATTTTTAACAAACAATATTCTAAAGAGGAATACGAAGAACTGGTTCCAAAGATAATCAAGCATATGAATGAAATGCCTTATATAGACAAACTTGGGAATGAATACCGTTATGGCGAATTTTACCCGATTGAGCTTTCTCCGTTTGGTTATAATGAAACGCTAGCTACAGAGGATGTTCAACTTACAAAAGATGAAGCGCTCAAAAAAGGATACAACTGGCAAGATAATGTCCAAAAAACTACTGGAAAAGAAACATTATTACCAGAGAATATTCCCAATGGCATAGATGAAGTAGGGGATTCAATCTTGGAGGAAGTGTTGGTTTGTATTAATTGTAAGAGAAATTATAAAATTGTTCAAAATGAGTTTCTGTTTTACAAGAAAATGAAAATCCCGCTTCCGAGAAAATGTTTTCATTGCCGGCATGCGGCTCGACTAGCACGCCGTAATCCTTTCAAACTCTGGCACAGGCAGTGCATGTGTGGTTCGACAAGCTCACCACAAGTGACTAAAGAACATTTTCACGGCGTGGGGGAGTGTAAAGAAGAATTCGAAACAAGTTACGCTCCTGATCGTCCGGAGATTGTATATTGCGAGAAGTGTTATCAGGCGGAAGTGTATTAGTGTCATTCTAATATTCTATAGAATGTTAGAATGAAGTAAATCATGGAATATAAAAGCGAAACAAAAAATTGTGTTAATTGCAAACAAGACTTCACCATTGAGCCGGATGATTTCGGATTTTATGAAAAAATCAAAGTACCTCCGCCGACTTTTTGTCCGGAGTGCCGGTTACAGAGAAGACTGATGTGGCGAAATGAAAGAACTTTTTATCGTCGTGTTTGTGATTTATGTCAAAAAAATATTATTTCAACTTACGATAAAAATCAGCCTTTTCCGGTTTATTGCCAAAAATGCTGGTGGGGGGACGACTGGGATCCTTATTCTTACGGCCGAGATTTTGATTTTTCTAGACCATTCTTTGTGCAATTTAAAGAATTGCTTAATAAAGTGCCGATGTTAAATATGCAAAACGATGATGGAATTGCAAGTCTCAATTCCGAATATGCCCAAGATTTTGCCTTCAGCAAAAATTGTTATCTTACTTCTGCCGGTTGGTATTGCGATAATGCAATGTATTCATACTATACTTGTTATGATAGAGATGTAGCCGATAGTTTTTTTCTAAACAATTCGGAGAGATGTTATGAATGTTTAGAATCCGACCGGCTTTTTGACAGCAAATATTCTCGCTTATGTTTTGATTCGATGGATTTAAATTTTTGTTACGATTTGCGAAATTGCCAGAATTGTTTTATGTGCGTTGGTTTGCGGGGAAAAAATTATCATATTCGCAATAAAGCTTATACTCGGGAAGCCTACCTTGAAGAATTAGCCAAAGAAAATTTAGGTAAAAGAAATAATATCAAGAAACGTAAAGAGGAATTTAATTCTATCATTTTGAAATTTCCAAATAATTTTTCTCATATTATAAAATCTCTGCACTCGACCGGCAATATGCTCTTAAATTCTAAAATGTCGCGTGATTCTTTTTGGGCGGGGAATTTGGAAAATTGTCGTTATTTAGTTTTTCTAGACGGAGCTAAAGATTGTTATGATTGCAACAATAGCGGGAATCCGAATTTATGTTATGAATGCGTTACTCCAGACAACTCTTTTAACAATCTTTTCTCGATATTTTGCTGGAAATGCACTTATAATTTTTATTCCAACAACTGCCATTCTTCAAATAACATATTCGGTTCAATCGGGCTTAAACACGCCGAATATTCTATTTTTAATAAAAAATATTCAAAAGAAAATTATGAAAATCTAAAAGAAAAAATAGTCGAACACATGAAAAAAACGGGGGAATGGGGAGAATTTTTCCCTTCTCTTGTTTCCCCTTATAGTTATAACGAAACTCTGAATATGGATTTT
>ERZ1292640.1378-Hain-H43-02um-R1-1378-length-20091-cov-5_pt1 | contig 20091 bp, 19 predicted proteins | sample MGYA00564404_ERZ1292640 | MGnify/ENA primary metagenome ERZ1292640 (study PRJEB36523, sample SAMEA6512636) | groundwater metagenome | collected 2019-01-08 | study: AquaDiva: Metagenomics assemblies of 32 groundwater samples
TGCTTTCAGGAGATGTCAGGGCGGTAGTCCCGTACCAGCCTGAATGGAAGATCAGCACTGATCTCATGACCAAACATGCGACAAGCGAAAAAAGCGAGCTCATTTTCATCTCTGTAATCGATGAGACGGATTTGTTGCCAGTAGGATTGCAGATGAAAAGAATCCATGGCGTAACTTTAAAATATGTAGGAGGCCGTGACATAGTAGCGGAAATGCACTGGTCTAATATACGGGATGTTTCATTGCTCGAAGGTGTTGAGTGGATTCAGCGCATGCCTATATTTGTCACGTTTGATTTTTCCGTAGAACCTGAGCTTACAACATCCACAGGTGCGGGTTACACCGGCTATGAATCCGGCACCAAGCTGATGAATACCGATGCCGCATGGGGAAGAGGGCTTAATGGCGCAAATCAGATACTTGGCATGTCTGATACAGGTGTTGATACTGGGAACATAAACAATCTTCACGGTGATTTACGCGGGATCATAAGAGGCTATACGTTAGGTATTGGTTCTAATACATGGGAAGACCCAAACGGGCACGGGACCCATGTGTGCGGTTCAGTGATAGGGTCAGGCGCCATGTCCGAGGGTAATATCCGTGGCGGAGCATTTGAAGCTAAGTTCGTGGCCCAAGGCCTCTGGAGTCCAATCGTTGATAATATTTCCTTTAACCCGGATTTTAATACCCTGCTAGGTACTCCTTACAAAAATGATTTTGTTAGAATTCACACTAATTCATGGGGTAGCCCAAGGGATCTTGGGGTGTATGATTCGTTCGCTGCTAAAGTGGATGCCTTTTTGTGGAATAATCCTGATATGCTCGTACTTTTTGCGGCCGGCAACTCAGGAGAAGATGCAGACAGAGATGGAAGAATAGACGAAGGATCCATCGGCTCACCCGGAACAGCGAAGAATGTGCTGACTGTTGGTGCTTCTGAAAATTATCTTTTGCAAGGTGGGGTTCAAAAGCCGCTCGTAGAGCTGCGAGATGGCGATAAGAAATGGGGTGTGGAACCTCTTAGGAGTGACAAGCTTTCGGACAACGCGGAAGGGATCGCGGCTTTCAGCTCCAGAGGGCCGACTCAAGACGGAAGGTTAAAACCAGAGATAGTGGCTCCCGGGACAAACATAGTCAGCGCTCGCTCACGGCATCCTAAAGCAACTGAGCTTTGGGGTAAGTTTGATGAAAATTATCTTTATGCAGGCGGCACATCCATGTCGACACCCTTATCGGCGGGGGGAGCCGCACTTGCGCGACAATATTTAATCAGGGACAGAAACATCAAGGATCCGTCCTCAGCGCTGCTAAAGGCATTGTTGTTACATACAGCCAAGGATCTTTACCCTGGACAATATGGAACTGGTCCTTCGCAGGAGCTCTCATCGGTTCGACCAAATTTCCACGAAGGTTATGGCAGATTAGATGCGGATAAGGCCACAGATCTCGGGCCTGATACCATGCTTATTGATGATAAACGTGGCGTTGCTGACAATGAGGAAAAGCAAGTGGAAATAAACGTTCCACGAGGCAAGGGGCTACGTGCAACCTTGGTATACACCGACGCTCCCGCTAGCGCCTCCGCCGCTAAAGCTCTTGTAAACGATGTTGACCTTATAGTTGAAGAGCCAGCCGGAAGGACTTTTACAAAAGATGATCATATCAATAATTCAGAAATGGTTGAGATTCACGGCAGTGCGGGAGGTAAGTACCTCGTAGTGGTTAAAGGGATTAACATTCCTAATGGTAAAAAAGACAGGCAACCATACGCACTGATAGTTGGAATCACAGACTGACAATGTGTAGAGTTTGATGCGCTGCTATAATCCTGTGCAATTCGAATAGAATTGAGGTATGGAATAGGCATGCGTTCAAAAATCTCACCTGATTGGCCTGTTTGGTATAATCCACTTTCGCCAATAGGTTCTGCCACACGATATGTAATGGGGCTATCGCCATGGTTTGAGTGGGTTGGTATCTATACCATCAGACGGAGTGGGCTTAAATTTAGGCTGGCTGCGGATATCGGTTCATCACAACGCGGGATTAAAAGAAACAGTGTTGTTGTACCTATCAACGATAAAAATGGCTCGCCGTTGGGAAAGATTTGTATAAACTCTGATCCGTTCATCCGTAAAACCAAGGATCAGAGTTTAAATGAGGTGAATAAGGTCGCCCGAGAGTTGAGGGATTTATGGCCAGAATAAGAAAACCGGTTCCTACGCTGGATGCGGTGTTTTTCTCTACACCAGAGCAAAAAGTTATACGCTTGCTTTTGTCGGAGCCGACAACGTCATTCACGCCGCGGGTTATATCATCAAAGCTTAAGGGCGTTAGGGGCCTTGGTGGCAGCGAAGGTATTGTAAGAATTCTCACGGATTTACAGGGCTTGGGTATGGTTGATTTCGTCGATAATCACCGGGCTGTCCGTCTCCAAGACGACAACCCAACCGTGCATTTATTGAAACGGTTTGTTTCAGTATGTGATTTGGAAAGTATTAAAAAAATGCTGGAACCCGCCGCCACGCGCGGGATTCTTTTCGGCAGCCGCGCAGCGGGCAAGTCATGTTCGGACAGCAGTTATGATCTTTTCGTGGTGTCAGAAACACCGGAGGAAGTTAAGAAAATCGCGGCAAGGCATCCACTGAGAAAACTCATTGAGCTTGTAGTGTGGACGCCTGAGGTTTATGAGGAACTGGACAGCCATGATCCAGCGCTGGCACAAAAACTTTCTGAAGGCATAGTTCTATGGGGTCCGAACTGGTAAAAAACTATAAAGACACATTAAACCTCCCGAAGACGGACTTTCCGATGCGAGGCTCCTTGCCACAGCGTGAACCCGGACAGGTACGACTTTGGTTCGACAAGCAAATCTATTTCAGGATGCTTGAGCGGAACAGGAAAAAAAACAAAGGCAAATATTTACTGCACGATGGTCCCCCTTATGCGAACGGAAACATCCATTTGGGCCACACTCTTAATAAAGTTCTTAAAGACGTAGTCGTAAAATACAAGAACATGTCCGGCTATGATGCCACATTCGTGCCAGGATGGGATTGTCATGGTCTCCCGATCGAGATCGGCGTTGAAAAGCAACTTGTCGAACAAAAGCGCGAAAAGGCCTCCGTTTCCATCGGCGAACGCAGGGAGATGTGCCGTGCGTATGCCAAGAAATATATCGCGCTCCAGATGTCACAGTTCCAGAGGCTTGAAGTTTTTGCAGACTGGGAACATCCGTATCTCACGATGAATAACGGTTACGTGGCTTCAATCATCCGCGAACTCGGGAAATGCGCGGAAGCCAAGGTGCTTTACAAAGGGAACAAACCCGTTCATTGGTGCGCATCGTGTACGACAGCCCTGGCGGAAGCAGAGATAGAATACGCGGAAAAAAAGAGCCTTTCGGTTTATGTGAAGTTTGACCTGACGCCAGAAGCGGTAGCTTCTTTTCCTGAGCTTGCCGCGGCAGCCTCTAGGGAAAATGCATCGCGCGTATCAATCATAATTTGGACCACTACGCCATGGACTTTGCCAGCCAACCTCGGCATCTGTTTACATCCCGAATTTGATTACTCAGTGATCAAGGGCAGGGGACAAAAAGGTACGGAGCTTTGGATCGTCGCAAGCGGTTTGAAAGAGAGCTTTGAAAAAGTGGCACGATTTGAACCCGGCCTTGAAACTGTTTTAACGTTTAAGGCAGAAAAGCTTCACCGCAAAGAAGCACGACATCCATTCATAGACAAAAAATCACTGCTTATGCTTGCTGAACATGTGACGCTTGAAACAGGCACTGGGGCGGTTCATACAGCACCGGGACATGGCGTGGAGGATTTTAGGATCGGGTTGCAGTACGGCCTCCCGGCGTACGCCCCCGTGGATGAACACGGCAAGTTTACAGCGGAATTCCAGCCGATGCAGGGCCAATTCGTATTCAAGACGAATGAAGCGATAGTTGATGTTTTAAAATCCACCGACAGCGTCATAGCGCAAGAAGAAATCAAGCACAGCTACCCACACTGCTGGCGCTGCCATAAGCCGGTTATCTTCCGTGCGACACCACAATGGTTCATCAGCATGGATCCCAGGGCAGATATAACCAGATCACTCCGCAGCGAGGCGAAGAAAATCATCGGTAAAGTTGAATGGATCCCTAACTGGGGTATCAACCGGATCATGAGCATGGTCGAATCAAGACCTGACTGGTGTATTTCTCGCCAGCGTGTTTGGGGGGTGCCGATAACTGTTTTTTATTGTGAATCATGCGGTGAAGCCAAAGCTGACGCCGCTACATTGAACCATGTCGCGCAATTGGTAGAGACTGAAGGAGTGGATATCTGGTTTGGCTGGCCTATTGAAAAACTTTTACCGCCCGGGAGTAAATGCCGCAAATGTAACGGCAGTATTTTTAGAAAAGAAAGTGACATTCTGGACGTATGGTTTGACTCTGGTGTCAGCCACGCGGCTGTTTGTGAAAGTCTAGCTCTGGGATGGCCGGCTGATTTGTACCTTGAAGGCAGCGACCAGCATAGGGGGTGGTTTCAGACTTCGCTTCTCACGGCTGTTGCAACCAGAGGCAAGGCTCCTTATAAAACCGTCCTGACTCACGGTTTCGTCAACGACGAAGCAGGCAAGAAGATGTCGAAGTCCAAGGGCAACGTCACCTCGCCTCTAGATGTTATGGATGTGCATGGCGCGGAGATTCTGCGACTTTGGGTTGTGCTTGAGGACTATAGAGACGATGTTAATTTTTCAACAGAGAATATAGAGCGCGTCTCCGAGAGCTACCGTAAAATTCGCAACACCGTCCGGTTTATGCTTGGGAACTTTTATGATTTTAATCCAGATAAGGATGCGCTCCCCATAAACCAACTTGGGAATCTTGATAGGTGGGCGCTCGCTAAAGCATACGAAGTTTTTAAAAAAATAAATTCAGCATTCAATGCGTTTGAATTCCATAGCGTCTATCAGCAGCTTGTTAATTTCTGCATAACTGATCTTTCATCTTTGTATTTTGACATCCTGAAAGACCGGCTTTACACGGCGGGCACAAATTCAATCGAAAGACGTTCCTCACAAACAGTGATGTGGATGATATGTAGCGCGCTGACCAGGTCGATCGCTCCAATACTGTCATTCACGGCTGAAGAGATCTGGGGTTTTATGCCAGCCCATAATGGAAAGTCGGATTCGGTATTCCTCACGGATTTTCCTTCCTCTAGCGAAGAGCTTAAGGAATGGGAAAATGAAGCCATTGCAGAAAAATTTATTAAAATATGGGCCGTCCGCGATGCCGTGCTGAAGGCTTTGGAAGAAACCAGGCAGGCCAAAACAATCGGCCATCCACGCGAGGCGAAAGTCACGTTGACCGTGGATGCCGAAACGATGGATAATATACGCGGCATCGGGGAGGATATGGGTAGGCTGTGTTTGGTAAGTCAGCTTGAATTGAAAGCCGGCACTAGCATGAATGTGTCTATCGGCGTGGCGGCTGGTAAAAAATGCGCGCGGTGCTGGGTGTATTCACCCAGTGTGGGTACGTCCGCTCAAAATCCAGATTTGTGTGACAGGTGCCAGGAGGCGGTTTAGTGATATTTGCCAAGACTAAGTTTGCGTCCCTTTTCATATTAACTCCTTTTATTATCATCCTGGACCAATGGACTAAGTATCTTGTTTTGGAGCGGTTCAGGCTTGGTGAGAGCGTGCCTGTGATAGATGGTTTTTTCAGCCTTACTTATATCCGCAATCCAGGAGCGGCTTTCGGGCTTTTTGCCCAGGCTCATCCTGGATTTCGCATCCCTTTTTTCATCATTGTGCCAGCGGTGGCGTTGGTGGTGATAAGTTTTATTTTTAAGAAAATCCCGCCAAAAGATATCAAGCTGTCCGCGGCGCTGTCTTTGGTGATAGGTGGGGCGGTGGGAAACCTTATAGATCGCATGAGGTTTAATTATGTCGTGGATTTCCTGGATTTCTATTGGCGCAATTACCACTTCCCGGCATTTAATGTCGCGGATTCAGCTATATGCGTGGGAGTCGGGCTGTTGATGCTTGATTTGCTGTTTTGTGAAAACAAGGAAACCACAAGGGACTCAAAGATAAATGCATCCTCTGTTAATTAAGATCGGCCCCATACCTATCCATACTTACGGCGTTTTGATCGCGATTGGTTTTCTTGCTGGGATATTCACCGCGAGGAAGTTGGCCGCGCGCTCTGGATTGAATGTGGACAGGTTTCTTGATTTTTCTTTCTGGGCGCTGCTGATTGGGCTTATTGGCGCACGTGCCTTGTTCGTTATTACCAGGATTGAATCTTTTTTACTGGACCCTGTTTCGATATTCAAAGTATGGGAAGGCGGCCTGGTTTTTTTCGGCGGGCTGCTCGCGGTGGTCCCCTTCGCCTGGTGGTATTTCAAAAAGTACAAGCTGCCGTTTTGGAAGACCGCGGACGTTGCATTGCCTGGTTTGGTCATAGGACATTTTTTCGGCAGGTTAGGATGTCTAGCGGCAGGTTGTTGCTATGGAAAACCGACTGGTTCTTCGTTCGGGATACGTCTTTACTCGGATCTAGTGGAGAGCGCGTACCATGGAATTACTCTTCATCCGACACAGCTTTATGAGGCCGGTGCCCTGCTCGTGCTTTTTGTCGGCATGATGTCAGTGTTTAAGCGAAAGAAGTTCGATGGCCAAGTTGCGCTTACTTATTTCCTGATCTACCCGGTTATACGAAGCGTGATTGAAGTTTTCCGCGGGGATCTCATAAGAGGGTTCGTGATCGATAATGTGGTTTCCACAAGTCAATTCATTTCCGCTTTAGTGTTTGTGGCGGCTTTGGTGATCCTTGTTGTCCGATCAAGGCAATTAAGCGAGGAAAACTCCAGCAACAACAGACGAAGCAAGCCCAAAAAACGGGATAATACTTAATGGATTCTCCACTTACACAAGTGATTTTTTTTTCACTTTGTTACCTACTCGGGTCTATCCCGTCCGGCTTGCTCGTTGCCAATCTATTTAAAGTACGTGATCTGCGCAGCCACGGCAGCGGAAATATAGGCGCTACAAATGTAGCCAGGGTTATAGGTTTTTTGCCGGCAGTATTTGTATTTCTCCTCGATGCCGGAAAAGGCGTCCTGGCTGTCTACGGCGCGCGTTCAACTGATGTATGGGCGGCAATGCGATATATCGGGGATAGTCCTGTTGATAATCCCGCCATTCAACTTGCGGCTGGTTTGTTTGCGGTTCTGGGACATTGTTATTCCCCGTGGCTTAAATTTCAGGGTGGTAAAGGAGTTTCCACCTGCTTTGGAGTGATGGCTGTGATCTCGCCTTTTTCAGCCTTAGCTGGAGGGATCGGATTTGGAACTGTTTTTCTTAGAACTAGAATAAGTTCACTTTCAAGCCTTACCGGTCTTGCGATTGCGTCAGTGATGCATCTCGTGCTTAACCCTGTAAGCGGGTATCTTTTAATTGGCGCAGCTATGCTTTTTGTGATCATCTTGCGCCACGCGGCTAATATTGATGCACTCCTGGAAAACCGCGAAAAATCTTTTCACTAAAACGGTTTTGCTGACGTGGTTATTGCCAGCAACGGTTTTTGCTGGGGATATAATCGACGCGACCGGAGCCAGTGTTTCAGTCAGTGATTCACCAAAGAAAATTGTCACGCTAGTCCCGTCCCTTGCAGAGTTGGCTGCTGACATAGCAGAGGAAAATATCGGCCGCATAGTAGGCGTGAGCGAATACAGCGATTATCCGCCGGCATTAGAAAAAGTCGAGTCCATCGGGCCTTATTTCCACTTCAACCTTGAAAAGGTGGTTTCATTGAAGCCGGATTTGGTGCTTGGGACAATGGACGGGAACTCAAAAGACCAGGTCATGCATCTGCGCGAGCTGAAGTTGCCAGTAGTTATTGTGTCCACCGAGAATTTCGCCCAAGTCGAGGATTCCATGCGCATTGTGTCTGATGCAATGGGGGCGTCTTCCCGCGCGGCACAAATGATAACGCAGTTTAGGACTGGGCTTTCTCGTATCAGGGAAAGAGCCTCTGAGCGTGCGAAAAAAAATAGTGGGAAGAAGCTCAAGGTATTGCTTCAGATAGGCGCGGATCCGTTAGTAGTTGCTGGGAGGAAATCATTTCTAAATGAAGCACTTGAAACCATCGGCGCTGTCAATGCCTATGGGGATGTAGAGGCGAGATATCCGCGGCCGTCAATGGAAGACGTGATCAAACGCGGTCCCGACCTGATAGTTGTTTTAGCTTTGGGAAGGAAAAAGGGCCCGTTTCAGGCTATGGCACGTGATTGGGGACGGTTTAAAAATATCCCTGCAGTTAAACGTAAGCAGGTTTTTATCGTTGTAGCTGATCCGCTGTTCAGGCCGACACTTAGGCTTCTTGAGGGTCTTTCCATGCTGGAAAAGATCGTTGAAAAAAACATCAATGCTCAGAGCCAGAATATTTAAAGTTTATTTTTTTGGGATTCTCACTTGGATAATACTGGCGGTGTTGTCCCTTAAATATGGGGTGATAGCGGACGCTGATACCGAAGTCATTATTGAACTAAGATTGCCGCGGATATTACTCGCGACCGCTGTAGGGGCCGGGCTATCGGTTGCAGGCGCAGTTTTGCAGGCACTTTTTTCTAATCCTCTCAGTGAACCATACACGCTAGGGATTTCATCAGGAGCGGCAGTGGGAGCCGTGTTCGGGACTACGCTTGGTTTGGAATGGGTTGTCGCAGGTCTTGCTGGAACGGCGTTTTGTGGAGCCCTGGTTTTTACGCTGCTGCTATACCTCGTTTCAATCCGTCCTGGTATCACCGCCGTGACATTTCTACTGGCCGGGGTTATGCTTTCTTTTTTCGGCTCAAGCCTTGTGGCGCTCTGGATGGCCCTTTCCGACAGCAATGGAATCCAGGGAGCGATGCAATGGCTGCTGGGGGATCTTTCCAGGGCGAGACTTAGCGGGGCTTGGTTTCTTTTTTCCGGCGTGTTCATACTTTCTTTCATACTGCTATCTAGATGGCGGGAGCTTGATGCATTACTTATAGGCGAGGAGGCTGCTATAACCATGGGTGTGCCCGTACCAACGGTGCGGCGGCGGCTGATTTTGTTGGTTTCACTCCTTGTTGGTCTTTGCGTGAGTGCAGCCGGTATGATCGGGTTCGTGGGTCTTGTGGTTCCTCATGCCGTACGGCGTTTTGTAGGTTCGCTTCATTTACGGCTGCTGCCACTAGCGGGGCTTTGGGGAGCTGTTGCCGTTACCGCCGCTGATTTTGTTTCGCGCATGTTCACTCAACCGTACGAACTTCCGGTTGGTGTGGTAACAGCGCTACTAGGTGCACCGGTTTTTTTATGGATAATATTGAGCCGACAGAAAGTTGCATAATCAAGCCAGCCCTCGGCGTATATGGTATTTCGTATACCTATGGCGACAGGCCGGTGCTTTCGGACGTTACTTTTGAGTTGGAACGTGGCGAGATAATGGCCCTTCTTGGACCGAATGGTTCCGGCAAGTCAACTCTTATGAAAGTAATCGCCGGTATTCTCCAATTGGGTGCCGATGGCTGCACAGGTCAGGTGAAGTATCTGGGAAATGACTTCCTCTCCATGCCGTTTTGGATCAGGGCAAGGAAACTCACATACGTGGCGCCGGATTTCCGCGCCGAGTTCCCGCTTACAGCCGAGGAAGCCGTCATGCTAGGTAGGACTTGTTACGGATTCGGGCATGGCGGAAGTTTTTTCCGTGCGGTTACAAATGAGGATCGTGAAGCTGTGCATGAAGCCATGGATAAGTGCCTTTGCCTAGGGTTAAAAGATCGTGATTTACACACACTAAGCGGTGGCGAAAGACAGCTCGTCAACCTTGCCCGTGCTATAGCCCAAGGGGTGAAGGTCCTTTTCCTTGACGAGGCTCTTTCAAGAATGGACCTGAATCACCAAGCCGTGATCGGCAAGCTGCTTCGTGTGCTCGCTTCTCAAGGTTGGGCGGTAATGCTTGTCTCTCATGATGTTAATCTCGCATCTGAATGGGCCGATACGGGGTTGCTTCTCAACAAGGGTCTATGTGTTGTAGCCAAAGGGAAGGTTAAGGAAGTCCTAAGCGAACGGAACATCTCACTCCTTTATCCAGGAGCTGGATTGACTATCGGTGTGAATCCATCAACCGGAGCACCAAAGGTTTTTTTTGGTAAGTCAGAAAAAGATCGTCATACCGATTGATTGTGATGTGGTTACCACCGGACTTAAAACCCTTGAAACTCCGTAGTCTATGGAGATTCTTGGTGCGAGCCAGCCGGCACCGATGCCGTAACCATTACCGCGTGCACTCTCAAACGGGATTGTGGAATTTCTGAAAGCCCCGAGCCGGAAAAAGAAATCCGACATCATTGGGAATTCAAGTCCGGATTCATGCCCAAACGAAGATGTATCTTTGATGTTTGGTACGAGATGAGGATCGAAATACACAAGCACGATTCCTTTGATGTTAAACTTTGTACCTAAAATTAACTCACGATATAAACCGCGCGCCTTCCCTTCAGATGACTCTATTACGTTATCGACAATCCCGACGATGTGTAGCCAATCAGAAAGTATCAATGAAGCCGACAAAAGCCCGTCACGTATCTGTGTGTATGAGTTGTCATCAGGGAAAAAGAATTTCCCTCCCAACCCAATGGCTAACCTGCCGCTCAATTTCTTTGATGATGCAACATGTAACGACCTACCTGTTTCTGCCTGTGTAAACGCCACTCCAGCTTGGAACATTTCTGACCGGCCATCCTGAATTGAAGCATTCAGGCCATGGCCATGTAATAGACCTTTAAACCATAAGTAATTAACGCTGATGCTATAAGTAGTAAGAAATGAAGAAAATGAAGGATTTAAATAAATTGAATCATTCAAAAGCGGGCCAGCATGGGCGGAACCACCCAATGCCGCTGTGCGCGGCGAATGGAAGTCAGAGGCTCTTGCATGATTAGATAAAGCTAAAAAAAATATTAACGGGGTAATTATTTTTATACACTGCATAACAATATGTTACCTCTTCTTTATTAAGATCGCGTAGTGTCAATTTATTCTTTACACCGCATTCAAAAATAGCTAAGAGTTGCCTTCCTTATGGTTCTGCGCAAAGAAAAAATAAGCAGTTTACGAAAAGAATTACTTTCACGACAAGCAGCGCTTTGTAATGTAATCCGGCAAAGAACCGCTGAAATGATAGAAGACGAATCAGCATTCCCCGATGCTGTTGATTTGGCGGCTGCTGAAACAGATAGATCAATGAACGCTCACATGGACAACAGGGAGCGTGTTATTCTCATGCAGCTTAACGAAGCACTGCGACGCATAGATTTGGGCACTTTCGGTGAATGCGAGCAGTGTGGCGAAGCTATTTCAGAAGCAAGGATAAAAGCATTCCCATTCACAACTCTTTGCATCGATTGCAAAGCCGAGCTAGAGTCACAAGAACAGCGGTTTTCAAACCGCCACTAATTAAAAAGTAACAGCATTGCAGTACCAATACGCTTATACGCGTAATTTTTGGAGGTTTATGTGGCTCTAGAAAAAATTCGTAAGGCCGTGATACCAGCCGCAGGTCTTGGTACACGTTATCTGCCGGCAACCAAGGCTATACCCAAGGAAATGATCCCGATCATTGACATACCAATGATCCAACACAATGTGGAAGAAGCAGTGCGCGCCGGAATACACGACATCGTGCTTATTACTGGAAGGCACAAGGAGGCCATAGAAAACCACTTCGATTTCAACAATGAACTAGAAAATTTTTTGGATGAAAAAGGCAAGAAGGAGCTTGCGGAGGTCTCCCGCTCGCTTGGTAAGCTCTGCAATGTGATTTCAGTCAGGCAGAAGATCCCGATGGGTCTTGGCCATGCCGTGTTGTGCGCGGCCCCGGTAATCGGTGATGAACCGTTCGCTGTTCTTCTTGGGGATGACCTTATCGATTCGCAAGTGCCATGTATCAAGCAGCTCGTTGATATTTTTGAGAAGGAAAAAGCTTCGGTCGTAGGGGTCATGGAAGTTCCACTTGAAGATACGCCGAAATACGGAATGGTCGGTGGGAGGATGCTTTCTCCAAGACTGATGCATGTTGATTGTTTGGTTGAAAAACCGGCGTCACAAGATGCCCCTTCCAGATTGGCGATCCCCGGGCGCTATGTGCTGACACCGGCAATATTCGACTGCCTCCGAAAAACAAAGCCAGGCAAGGGCGGGGAGATACAGTTAACAGATGCACTGCAAGTGCTCGCCAAAAAAGAAAGGCTCTTGGCTTATCAGTATGATGGCACACGCTATGATACCGGTGATAGATTAGGCTTCATTGATGCGACCATAGCATTCGCGCTTAAGCGCAAGGATCTTGCCGAAGGGGTCAGGAAAATAATGAAGAAACATATGGAAGCAAACTGATGAAGTTCTTCGGCACGGTTGTTTTATCTTTAATGATTTTGGCGCTTCCATTGCTGGCGGAGGCGTATATTCCTCCCTCTCAATTCATCGTGAAAGTAATGGCGAATAAAAAAGCAGGCGGCAAGACCATTCAAGTGAAAAGTGTTGTTAAACTTTTACCGCAGTCTAGCGGTATTTTTTTCAACTCAGTGACTATATGGGACGGAAAGGCGCGGGTTCTAAAAAGTTGTGCATATGATGAAAAAGGCCGAAAACTCCGCTGCGTGGAGCGAAACAAAGATAGTTTCCCACTGGCTGTAAGTTTGATTTTAGATGCTGACACCGGCGATGTTACAAAAAGACTTAAGGAAAATGCTATCCCAGTGCTTACCGAGCAGGAGCTTCTTAAGCTTCCTGATGAAGCTCAAAGATACGCCGCCGAGACGGAGTTCTTAGCTCAATGGCCGAAGCCTGAAAAAGATGCAATCTCATGGGTGATCGGCAAGCGTGGCAAGGGAGAACCACAGCTTTGGATTGAAAAAGACCAATTCCTCCCGCTTCGTGTCGTGCTTACCGGCGATAAGGGATTTGACATGTATTTTGATTCATTCAAATTTTACAATGAGTTCCCTTTCCCTTCGGTGATCGAATTTGCAGACAAGGAAGGGACACTGGTTTTACGCGAAGAAATCACAGCCGTGACCATTAATCTGAAATCAGCTACATTGGACACGGCAGCCTTGTCGGATTCCATGTGGCAACAATTGGATGCTGAATTGCGGAGGATTGTTGAGCTGTACTACAGAGTTCACAGATAAAAGGCCATACACGCTTTCCGTCGCGATACCAAGGCCGGTGGATCATCTGTTTACTTACAGATTGCCTGATCATCTAGCTCCACGAGTAAGAATTGGCGGGTGGGTACGCGTGCCGTTTGGCCGGGCAACGACACACGCCTTTGTTGTTGAGCCGCCCAAAACTTTGGATGTTGAATCTTCATTAGTGCTCAAAGACGTCATGGAAGCTGGTGACGACGAAAGCTTCATACCTGAAGATGTGATGTCACTGTGTCGTTGGGCTAGCACGTATTATTGTATCTCGCTTGGCGAAATGCTTGGTTGCGCGATTCCACCGGCGTCACTTGGCTTGAAAAACTTTAAGCATGTTGCCAGACCTATACCTACAAAGGATTTCGCGGAACAAAAAAATATTAAATTGACTGAAGAGCAGGCAGCGGCATGCGATGCGCTTGAAAAGATTAGGTGCGACGGTTCAGTGAATCCCAAGGTGGCCGTCCTGCATGGTATTACGGGCAGTGGTAAAACCGAAGTTTATCTCGAACTGGCACGCAGTACACTTAAGGCCGGCAAGTCAGTAATAATACTTGTCCCGGAGATAGCCCTCACTCCACAACTCAGGACCAGATTCGAAACCGGCCTGCGCGTCCAGGCTGCTCCATGGCACTCGGCTTTGCCGGATGGGCTTAGGCGTGACCTTGGCGTGGCCCTTAGGACTGGCGAGTTTAAGCTTGTAATAGGAGCACGTTCCGCTGTTTTTGCTCCAGTCAAAGATCTTGGGCTTATTGTTGTGGATGAGGAACATGATTCTTCTTACAAACAGGAGGACAGGGTACGGTACAATGCCCGTGATCTCGCGATTGTCAGGGCAAAATTAACAGGGGCGCTTGCCATTCTTGGTTCAGCCACGCCGAGCATGGAAACATTAGAGCGTGTCCGTGAGGGCCGATATTCCACTGCACGCTTGCAAAACAGGATTTCAACAAGCGGGTTACCTTCGGTTGAGCTGATAGATCTTTGCATGGAGGAAAAGGACGAAAGGTTTCGCGCGACTTTCGCCAAGCGCACCATCCAGGCGATTTGCGAGACGATAGATTCGGGTGAACAGGTGATGTTGTTCCTGAACAGGCGGGGGTTTGCGTCGTTTCTCATCTGCCATGATTGCGGGGATGTTAAAGGTTGTCCGAACTGTTCTGTGTCTCTGACGGTGCATACACGCGGAAAAATCCTCCGGTGTCATATTTGTGGGCACTGGGAATACTCCAGCGACGTCTGCCGGCGCTGCAACGGTCTACATATGAAAAATGTCGGCGCAGGAACGGAAAGCCTTGAAGAGGAATTGCCCAAACTTATACCAGGCATGATCCCACTACGGCTCGACCGTGACAAAGCCAGCAGCGCAAAAAAGATAGAATCATTGCTTGATAAATTCCGCTCTGGTTCCGCCAACACATTGCTTGGGACACAGATGCTTACGAAAGGTCATGATTTTCCCGGCGTGACCCTTGTTGTTGTTGTCTTGGCTGATGCGCTTTTTCGCTGGCCTGATTTCAGAGCTTCTGAAAGGGCCTACCAGATCTTAAAGCAGGTATCCGGCAGGGCCGGTAGAGGTGAAAAGCCTGGGCGCGTGCTGATACAGGCTTTCGACACTGATCATCCAGTTCTTGAGGCGATAGCCGGGAACCTTGGGGAAGGTATTTTTTTGGAACAAGAACGAAGCTTGAGATCCGCTCTTGGTTACCCGCCTTTCGGCCGCCTGGCCAGGATACGGGTTGAGAACAATTCCATGGAAAAGGCGCGCACCATAATCGATACTATATCGAAGCATTTGTGCAAGTTTGTGGAAAAGCCGAAGCTGGAATTGCTTGGGCCCAGTGAAGCATTTATTGAGCGCGCCAAGGGGGTTTATCGTTGGGATTTGCTGCTGAAGGCGCGGGATATAACCGGTTTGCAACCCGCGCTCGAGATTGCAAGGCGCGCGAGTCTGCAAAACAAGTGGAGGATGTTCATTGATGTTGATCCGTATGGCACAGGATAGCGGGTGGCGTTAGGAGAATGCGATGGTGGATGACGTTATCCAGCGAATGCGCAGGAAGATTCAAAAGGCGATAGAGCAGAAAGAGAGGGAACGCCATGTTACCTTGCTTCGCAAAAGGATTGATCTTGCCAAAACAGGCCTGAATGCCGCTGAAAACGGCCGCATCAAGGATGCGCTGCGATCTTTTCATGGTTACCTTAGGATCTTGGAGGATTGGAAAGGCGTCGGGCGGAATGGCCTCACCCCTGCCCTTTTCGAAGGTAAGAGGGACATGCACGAAAGGCTTTTGATCAGCGCTGTTTGCTGGGACCTTGCCAGGATTTACGACAAATCAAAGTCAGAAGCGAGACAGAAGGACTTCGAAAATTATCTGCAGAAATTCATACTATTCACAAAGGGTGCGCCATTTGAATCCCTGGCTGCTGAAATCCTTCGCAGGTATATCATGGGGCAAAGGCCTATTCATGTTACTGAGTTCAGGAATGCCTACAAACTTCTCAACAATTCTCAATGCTTTGTTGCCACTGCATTAATGGATGTGACCTCATTTGAGACTTTGCCACGGCTCAGGGATTTCAGGGATGACGTCTTGCTAAAAAGCTCTTTTGGCCGTTGTTTCGTAAAATCATATTATGTTTGCGGCCCCCACGCCGCGGCCGGAGTCGAGCTCCTACCGCGCCAGGCAAGGCGGTGTTTAGGTAAATTCCTCGATCGTTTCGCGCAGATCGTTTCAACAAATTGATCGCAAAGGCGCTTATGGCATCGCGGGTTCTTGGCGGCTAGCTACTTCAGCACTGTCCCAATACGGCTTGGCTTGAAGCTGAACTGCTTTTCCGAAAAATTCAGCCACACGGACAGCCATATTACCAGCGCTTTGCCCCTCACGTTTTTCATGGGTACATATCCCCAGAACCTGCTGTCATTCGAGTAATCGCGGTTATCACCCATCACGAACAGGTTGTCAGGCGGCACTTGTATAGGACCATGGTTCTCGCTGAGGATGCTGTTACGATCGAGCATTATGGGATGATCGGCAGTATTAAGATGTTCCGTGAATAGCTCCAAATTATCTGAACTGAACCTGGGTTCATCAAGGTCCTTAAAAACCTTTTCCGATTGATCAGCATTGACCGGGTCTCGCTTGATTTCTGTCTGGTTGATGTAAAGGACTTTGTTTCTTATCTCAACGGTGTCTCCGGGGACGCCTACCACGCGTTTAATGTAATATATGTCCTCGTCCTTCGGAAATTTAAAGACGATTATATCCCCCCTCTTGGGTGGATCGCGCCTTAAAATCAAAGTGGGCCTGCTTGCGAAGAAATCAGAAAATGGGACCTTCAAACCATAGGCGAACTTATTGACGAAAATATGATCACCGATCAACAAGGTCGGGATCATGGAACCCGAAGGTATCTTAAAAGCTTCTATAACGCTCGACCTTATCATGAAAACAATCAGCAAGGCCGAACCAAAGGAGATGATGTTTTCTAAAAGCCATTTTTTTTTGGATTTATGTTGGGGTTTGTTTTTTTCAGGTTGTTCTTTGTCAGTCATAATGGGTTTCCAGAAGATACATCCTATCGATAATAAGTCATAGATCAAAAATAATATGAAATGTAGTATGTCATTAAAGTGAAGATCTTAAACCGCTATCTTGCTATAGCTTTCACAAAAAATCTGGCAATAGCGATTATCTCGCTGATGGCGCTTTTTTTGTTCCAGGCCATCATAGGGGATTTGTTCGATCACTCCTATACCGGCCAACAGGTTCTAGTTTATCATTTGCTAAACGCCCCTTTGATTTGTGTTCAGATGACTGCTCCTGCCGTACTGCTTGCCACGGTTTTCACGTTATCGTCTCTCGCGCGCACTAATGAGCTTATTGCATGTTTTTCAGCCGGCATTGGCCTTAAGCGGCTGCTTGCGGTTTTCCTGACGGGTGTGTTTATGGTGTCGTGCGTCGTTCTTGTCATGGAAGATAGAATACTGCCTCTCACATTCAAGAAACGAACTATCTACTATTGGCATGAAATGCAAAAACGCCCGGATTTTTACCTGGATATCAAGCAAGACAAGGTCTGGTACCGGTCTAAAAACATGATTTACAATTTAAAGTATTTTGACAACGAATCAAAGGCGATCCTAGGCATGAGTGTTTATACTTTTGATGACGAATTCAACCTTGTCCAGGCTGTCGACGCCGAGCGCGCCAATTACACACCAAACGGGTGGAAGCTGCAAAACGGCACGGTGACGGTGTTTTCGCGGGATGACCCGTTTCCGATGACTAAGAAATTCAGCGAAAAAGATCTGCTGATAACGGAGACGCCAAGGGATTTTCAGGAAATAGAGAAGGAAGTGGATGGACTGCGCCTTAAGGAACTCTACCGCTATATCCAGCGCGTAAAAGAAGCAGGTGCCGATACTAAAATATATGAGGTTAAATTTCACTCGAAGATAAGCTTGAGTTTTATTCCTGTGGTCATGTGCGTGCTCGGCGTGCCGTTTTCGGTGACCAGTCGCAGGCAGGGCGGAATTGCCCGTGACCTCGGTCTTTGTCTTGCCGCGACGTTTTTTTATTGGCTTTTTTATTCGGTGGGTTTATCTCTGGGCTCCAATGGCGTTTTGCCGCCGCTCATAGCCGCGTGGCTGCCGAGCGTGATATTTGTTGCGTTGGCGGCGACGCTGATCATACGCCGGGGCTGAATTTTGGCTAAACTTAAAATATACAAATTTCCGGATACTGTTCTTTCAAATAAGTCTGATCCCATTGTGCGGGTTGAAACGGATCATCACAAGCTAGCGGATGATATGCTGGAGACGATGTACGACGCGCCTGGAATCGGTCTTGCCGCGAACCAGGTTGGAATTCTAAAACGCCTGCTTGTGCTGGATATCGACTATGAGGTCGAAGAAGAACCAGGTAAAACATCCTTAATAAAAAACAAGAAACCCCTGATTGTTATCAATCCGAGAATAATACATCACGAAGGCAGCGTGGTATTCAAGGAGGGCTGTCTTTCGGTGCCGGATTTTTCGGCTGAAGTTAAGAGGTATGAAAAGATAAAAGTCGAGTACCAGGATGTGGATGGAGCACTGAGGAACATTTCAGTTGACGGGCTTCTTGCTATTGCGTTTCAGCATGAGATGGATCACCTTGACGGAAAACTTTTCATAGACAGATTGAATCCCCTAAAAAAAGAAATGATACACAAGAAACTAAGACAGGCGCGTGAGACCGGAAATCAGGATTTGATGCCAGGAGAGGCAGCGCTTGCCGGTGAGAAAAAAAAGCGAGGATTGTAATTTCATGTTGCGTGTAGTGTTTATGGGAACGCCTAAATTCGCTGTACCGGCGCTTAGAGTGGTTGCGCGGGATCATGATATAGTGGCTGTTTATACCCAGCCGGACAGGCCGGTCGGGCGCGGGTTGGAACATCAGTCTTCGGCGGCAAAACGAGCTGCATTGGAACTCGGGCTTAAGATTTTTCAGCCCGAAAAGCTTTCACTCCCGGAAGAGTTGGAGAGGCTTAAGTCGTTAAACCCAGATGTCATAGTGGTAGTTGCTTTCGGCCAGATTCTTAGCAAGGGAGTCCTTAGTCTGCCACGTCTTGGCTGCGTGAATATACATTCTTCACTGCTGCCGCGATGGAGGGGAGCCGCGCCTATCCAGCGGGCTATACTTGAAGGGGACAAGGAAACCGGTATTACAACAATGCGGATTTCAGACAAGCTGGATGCAGGCGGTATTCTTCTGCAGGCTTCGACTGTGGTAAACTCAGATGATACCGCGGCATCATTACATGACCGTCTGGCCGAGATTGGCGCTAAATTAATTGTCGAAACCCTCTCGGGACTTGAAAAAGGCACTTTAACAGATAGACCTCAAAACGATTCTCTTGCAACTTACGCGGCAAAATTATCCAAAGATATGGAGTGGCTGGATACGCGTAAAAATGCCGTGATTTTGGATCGGCAAGTTCGCGCGCTTAATCCGTGGCCAGGCACGAGCGTGATGGTTAAGATCCCTGGTGACCAGGCGATCCTCCACCGCTTAAAGATCAAGCAGATTAAATTACACGATGAAATGGATATCACACCAGGGGAGATTTTAGTGTCAAACGGGATGCTGTTACTTGGAACCGTCAAAGGTTGTCTGGAGATAGTCCTGTTGCAGTGGGACGGCAGGGCCGAGGTTGATGCCGCTGGTTTTTTAAACGGCCTTAAAGGCCGCGGATGGACTTTGCCATTGAAGGTCAGTCATGTCACAGCCATTTAAAGCTGCATGCAGTGATATTTTTTTTGCGGCATTGGCTCTTTTTTGTTTTTCCATGGCTGTTTTTATGGCGAAGGCTGACAGGACGACTCTTCCCGCCACTGATGCCGCGACACATGCGGCGCTTTCAATGAGTGCCACATCAAATGGCTTAATCCCTAAGCTACCTCTCGAGCAAGAAAGTTTAGGCGGCCATTGGGGGAAAAATGGCTATAATGACCACCCGTTTGTTTTTTTCTATTTGAGCGGCTGGGTTATGCGCGTGTTTGGGCCGAGCGCATGGTCAGCAAAGCTCGTCCCATGTCTGATGTCCGTTGTGTGTGTGATGCTTACGGTATGGCTAGGGAGGATCCTTGGTTCGGCGTTGCTTGGGATTTTTTCAGGCCTTGTCCTCGTCTTGACCAGGGAGTTCATCATCAACGGTTTGAATGGCCATCTAGATAACGTGATGAGTGTTTTTATCTTAGGGTCATTTATCTTGTGGGCCAAGAGGAAGCCACATCTAGCTGGAGTTTGTGCCGGCCTTGGCATGTGGTTTAAGACGCCGGTTGCGTTGTTGCTATTCCCTGTGA
>ERZ1292640.1382-Hain-H43-02um-R1-1382-length-20080-cov-12_pt1 | contig 20080 bp, 26 predicted proteins | sample MGYA00564404_ERZ1292640 | MGnify/ENA primary metagenome ERZ1292640 (study PRJEB36523, sample SAMEA6512636) | groundwater metagenome | collected 2019-01-08 | study: AquaDiva: Metagenomics assemblies of 32 groundwater samples
AGCTTAAGCCGTGAACTGTGAATCTTTTCAAATCTTTTATAATTGCCCTGAATGCAGGCAAATCAACCCCATAAGCAAGTGTAGGGGTGCAGCAGATTATTTTTACGCTGCCTTTTCTGAAATTATCCTCGATAATATCTTTCTGTTTTTGTGTGAGGCCTGCATGATGGAAAGCAATTCCTTTTTGCAGGCAATATGACAATCTTTCGCATTGTTTTGTCGGCCTTGATAATGCATTCAAAGCATCATCGGCAATTTCCGACAAAGTTTCATCTTTCTTCAGTTTTTTTGAGATATCCTCCGCGGTTTTTTCAGCGGATTTTTTTGTATTCACAAAAACAATCGCCTGCTTGCCGATTTTAATTGTGTCTATTGCAATATTCAGGACTGCGCTGTCAAATTCCTCATTTATTTTTACAGATTTAGACATAATGTTTATGAGAGAAAACTACTTTATAAAGGTTGTTGAAAAACTATGGAGAATAAACTGGCCGAGAACTTTTAATGAGATCATGAAGTGCCGTTAAACCTATTCTCGATGCGTTGCTCATTGCTTGATCATAATTTATATTAACTGTGCCGTGAAATCTATTTGCTATTGCCACACAAATTGCTCCTGCTCTATAACCAAGACCCCACATTACATGAAAAAGGGCGCTTGCTTCCATTTCATTATTTTCAATTTTCTGTCCAGGAATACCGGTATCCAACCTTTCCAATAGTAAAGGAAGATCTTCTATAGTTGGTTTAATTCTAAGCACATTTCTTCCCTGATTTGCGTTAAATCCCGCATTGGAAGCTGTTATTCCCACTTTGTAATTATCCCCATTGATTTGCGCAGCATCCACAAGCGCCTTTAGCGCATCAGGATGTGCTCTTGAAGCATAAGGACGGAAATCTCCTTTAAACCTGTATCCTTTAGGGACTGCATCGTTAAGTGCCTTCCTAACTCTTCTTTCAAGAACTTTTGAATCCCTATCAGGATGCGGAACTTGATAGAAAATTCCAGTATTATCTAGACCGATATCATAATCTGTGATTATTAGTGTGCCTGGTTCTGTTTCTCTCTGAATGCCCCCAGAAGTGCCAACTCTAATTATATTTATCATAGGATAGGGTGGCTCTCTTCTTGTTAAGGTTTCCAAATCAATTTCGTGCTCGTTAATTGCCTCAACAAGAGCAATTTCAAGAGAAGGGGTTCCCATTCCAGAAGTCAGTAAAGAAATCCTATCTCCGTGCTCTTTAGTTGAGCCCGTTATAGTATGTAATCCTCTGTTGTCTTCTTCAAAATTAACATCCAAAAATTCGTCAGCTATTTTAGTAACTCTCCTAGGATCACCAACAATTAAAATGTCATTGGCTAAATCTCCTGTGGTAAATAATTGATGATAAAGCCTGCGACGCTCGTCGATAAGAATATCTGCTGGATGAAAGGGTCCCGGATTAGTTGCCATTTTTTATTCCACTACATTAACATTCAGAGTTTGAACAACATTATAATGGCCGTCGCTGACTGTTACTTTGACAACTTTATTTCCGGCTGTTGCGAATGTTCTTTGCTGGAATTGACCTTTGTGCGAATCCAAAAATCCAAAATCCCAGGTGTAAGTCAATGGATCGCTGTCATCGTCAACCGCCTTGACATAAAGCAAGATAGGCTGGCCAACTTTTGCAACGACGTTATTTGTTGATTCCAAAATTCTTGGAGGATTGTTTGCTCCGGAATTGAAACTTTTCGTACTTGATATCCCTTGGGTTATTGCATTCACTTCCTGCGCGCTCAAAACTCTGGTTTCCTTATAAGTTATATTTACTTTACGGACTTTTATGTAGACACTTTCATTCAAAAACCGGTTGTTGTAATTTGAGTTGTCCTGAACAAATATATTGATTATCTGCTCAACCGAATCTGTTCCGTCGCTTACAATGACTTTCACAATCTTGTTTCCCGGAGATGAAAATATTCTTTCGTGATTTTCGGTTGCCTGGTACTTTTCCAAAAGGCCAAAATCCCAGGTGTAAGCTAATGGGTCATTGTCGTCATCAACAGCTTTTACAAACATAAATACAGGCTCATTGATCTTAGCAACGATGCTTTTGCTTGCATTAATTATTCTTGGAGGCCTGTTTTTATCAGTTACCTGCACTCTTGCAGCATGGCTTGCGCTTAAGTTACCGTCGCTTACATAAAACACCAAATCAAGTGTTTTTGTCTCTTTCCTGTTTGCAAAATCATAAGGCACATTCCAGATAAATTTATTTCCGCTCAAAGACGCCTGATGGGGGGCGTTTGAAACAGAATACTGAAGCTGGTCACCATCAGGGTCATGCGCATTCAAAACTATTGCAATATTGCCTCCTTCGGTTGCTTTTAGGTCATTTATTTTATCCAACGTTGGCGGCCTGTTGACGTGATTGATTATTATCTGCACAGATTTTGAAGTTGTAAGTGTTCCATCGCTTGCAGTAACTTTAACATATTTAGTTCCTGCATCTCCGAATTTGGTCTTGTAAGTATCCGATGCCATGAATCCAGAATAGGAAATGGTAACTTTGTCGCCATCCAAATCATAAGCATTCGGAACTATTTTTATTGTGTCACCTTCATTGACAGTTATGGGCTGCAAATCTTCAAGAACAGGCGCCCTGTTGACATCCTTTACAGTTATTATAACATTATGCAAAATTTTCTTGTCATTTGAAGCGGCTGCAAACTGCAGGTAGAATGTCTTGCTCAATACTGTAAATTTATCAACTACTCTGTCAATAAAATCTTCCTTCTTCACTGTATCAAAGCTTGGAGTCCACGTAAATGTATTTCCTTTAAGTGTTGCCCCGTCAGGCAGCTTGTCGACTGAATAGGTTATTTCGTCTCCATCATCGTCGGCTGCATTCAAAACAATCTTGAGAGTCTGATTTTCACCTATTACCTTGTTGCCTATCTCATTAAAGATAGGGGCCCTGTCAATGTCTTTTACAGTGACTGTTGCTATTTTGTCTCCCTTAAAGCCGTTTCCAGCTACGTGAATAAGAACAGCATACTCCCCAGAATCGTCGTAAGTTGTCTGCCATTCGTTCTTGCTTCCGAGAGGCTCTGAAACTGTATATGCCAAACCATATTTTGCAAAATTTGGGAGGTTTAATCTTGCAGTCTCTCCTTCGTTTACAGCCACATCATTTATGCCATTAAGAAGCATGCCAACATCAAAATCAAAAACATTGACAGTCCATTCTTTTGTTGCATTTAAAGTGCCGTCGGAAACTACAATCAAAACGTGATGGATGCCTGCATCATTATAACTTGTGCTGTAAGTAAAATATTGTCCTGAGCCTGCCCTTTTATTGTCAATGTACCACGTGTATGTTGAAGGGTCCTTGTTTAAGTCGCTTGCCCGCACTTCAAAATTTACTGATTCTGATTCATTTATTGTGACAGGGTCGCTGGGGCTGGCGTAATCAATCTGCGGGGGGACTTCCTTTTTGTTTACTATAATCCTTATATCTTCACTTGCATTTGCCTGACCGTCAGAAACAGTTATTGTTGAATCATATGTTCCGGCATCCCCGTAAGTCGTCTGCCACTCGCCTTTTTCGTTTAGTGGGGAAATATAATAATAAGTTAATTTATCACTATCGGGGTCTGTAGCGTCTGTGCGCAAACTAAGCTTATCAGTTTCCTGAACAACAAAAGTAGTTACAGAACTCACAGTATACGGCATAAGTAAAAATATAATTAACATTAATGCGAATTTCTTATTCATCTATTCCCCCTACACGCAAAAAAGAATAATAAAATTAATGAAATAAAAAACAAGCAAAGTTTTATTTCTTCTGCCCGATATCAACGATTACAGGCGGCCTGTTGACATTTGCCACATTCACCTTAAATGTCTGTGACACTTTATCAGTACCGTCGCTTGCAGTTATATTGACTTCGTAAGTGCCTGCGCTGTCGTAATCTGTTTCCCATGTGAATATATTTCCATCCTGCTTGAATCTGCTGTCGCTTATGGAATATGTAACTGGATCTTTGTCGGCATCAGTTGCCAAAGCAGTAATGACTATCTTGTCTGTTTCCCTTGCTTCAATGTCATTAATCTTTTCAAGCGTTGGCGCCCTGTTGACATTTCTTACATTCACAGACCAGATTTTGCTTGCAGTTGATAATCCATCAGACACATCAATTTTTACAGTGTGCGTGCCTGCGCTGTCGTAATCTGCCTGGTAAGCCCATGCATCTGCATCTCCAACTTCATTTCCATCAAGCTTCCATTTGTATGCCAAAGGATCTTTGTTTAAGTCGCTTGCAGTGACGCTGAAGTCTATTGATTGAGTTTCATCTACAGTCAAAGAGCTCTCAAGCGGTGTTGATTTGTCTATCGTCGGAGCTTCTTCCTTTTTGTTTACAATTAATAGTACATCCCTACTTGTTGCTGCTTCTCCATCAGAAACTGTGACTGTGATTGTGTATTCTCCAGAATCCCCATAATTGGTCTGCCATTCACCTTTATCGCTTATTGGAGATGTAAAAGTATAAGCTAAGACTGTATTCTTGTCGGGGTCTTCTGCTTTTGGAACGAGGTTCACTAAATCAGTTTCCTGCACCACAACAACAAACGGCTTTTCGTCGGATTTGACCGGAACAACTTCCGGCGTTACTTCAACTGGATTTACCTCTTCAGTGGGCTGAGTTTCTTCTATGGATTGATTCTCCTCAGGAACTGTAATTTCCGTGCTTTCATTTTCTGAAGGTGATACAACTTGGCCTGTAGGCGCTGTTGCTGAATTGCCATAAAGAGTCTGATAAACTTCACAGCTGCTTAACAAGAATGCAGATATTACCAGAAATACAATCAATGATTTTGTTTTGAAAGCCATTTACACCCCTCCTAATCTATATTTTTTGAGTATCATTAAAGTGTTGCTATTTAAGAATAATAACCTGTATTTAAACTTTTTGGTAGTTAAAATATATTTTTGATTTTTTCCTATATGGAACCTGTTTGTAATCGGCTTCCTAATTAAATTAGTATTGAAAAGAAGCATTTGGAAAAAATGGGCCCGGTGAGATTTGAACTCATGACCTCACGATGTCAGACTAAATTATCAGTCGTGCGCTCTAATTGTCCAGCGAGCCAATCTGCGATTGGCAGCTACCAGACTGAGCTACGGGCCCAAGATACACTTTGAAAATTAAGTTTATTTATAAAGTTTGTTGGAATGGCAACTGAGAATTTAAAATAAATTTTAATTTTAACAATCAAAAACATTTAAGGAAAATAGAGACCTTTTTAGGGTCTCATACGCCCTCGACCAGAATTTTGACCAGTCAGCAATACTGACCGATTCTCGAACTGGTGATCTTGTGATTAACAGTCACACGCTTTTTGCAGCCCATAAGGGTACCTGCTAAGCTACGAGGGCATTGTGCAGAAGGATAAAAGTTTAATTTAAATATCTTTAGGTTAAATTTATTACATTTTAGAATTATCCTTAATAGAAGGCGATATGAAAAATTGACAATTATTTTTTACCATTTCTCGTTCCTTATTTTGAGATAGAAAGCAGCATGATTGACTAAAATGTCAAGCACAAAACTCAAAACCAAGGAAGCTAAAAAAATCTTCCACGTCAATGCAAAGACAGGCATTATGAATATCAAGGCGCCTATAACAAAATCGCTCTGGTCGAACGGAATAAGCCTGTCACCGGGCTTTATACCCGCTCTTCTTTTGAAAAAACTTTTAATCAAGTCCCCAATCAAAGCCCCCATTCCCATCAAAAATCCAAACATCAGCCAATTGTCATAGCCGAAAAAAGAAATGCTCCTTAAAAACTCCGTGTTATAGCCCACAAACTGCAAATAAGAGATTATAACTGCAAACAAAGCCCCAAAAAATAACCCCCTAAATGTCTTGTTTCTGCCGAATACAGGTTTTTTATTTATCTCCCTGCTGAAATCAACAGGATAAGCAAGAAAGTTTACTCTTTTAACTATAACCGGTGCCATATTGGCAAAATATGCAGGCAGCATAAAATATATGCATTTCATTAAAAACAGAATAATTTCATTCATAGCAAAAGTTTTTTAAATATGGTTTAAATAGTTTTGCATAACTATGCTAAGCATAATAATACCGACATGGAATGAGGAAAAATACCTTCCAAAATTGCTTGAATGCATTAAGAGCCAGACTTATAACAATTATGAAATCATTGTTGCAGATGCAGATTCTGCAGACAAAACAAGACTGATAGCAAAAAAATACGGCTGCAGGATTGTCAAGGGAGGCTCGCCAGCTGCGGGCAGGAATAATGGAGCAAAAATGGCAAAAGGTGAAATCCTGGCGTTTTTTGACGCCGATGTGCAGTTTAGCCCAGATTTTTTAAGAAATGTGACTGATGAATTCAAACACAGAAAATTAGATGTCGCAGGATGCCTGATAAATCCCTTGAGCAATGAGGCGGCTTATAAGATTTTTTTTGTAATTTATAATTTTACCATTTTTTCAATTCAGTTTTTTTATCCTAATGCTGCAGGATGTTCTATATTTTGTAAAAAATCCCTATACAAAAAAATAAAAGGATTTGATGAAACCATAAAACTCGGTGAGGATCTGGACTATGTGAACAGGTGCTCAAAGCACGGAAAATTTAGGATTATTAAAAGTGAAAAAGTGTCTTTGTCTATGCGCAGATTTGATCATGAAGGAAAATTTAGAGTTGCATTCAGGCACATAGCATCAGCTTTATACAGGATAGCCTTTGGGCAAATCAGAAAAGACACCTTCAGATATAATTTAAGATATAAAAAATAATTGGTATCCTGAGGTAAATGATAAATGGTTTATCCAATATCAAAATTGTGGTTTTATCCCCTTTGCTGGATATTAATAAAAAAAATCAAAGGTATTGGGAATATCCCTGGTAAGAAAACATTCATAATAGCTGCAAACCATGAAACTAACCGCGATCATTTGTTAATACTCTACCCGATAATTAAAAAATTGAATAAAAAAGTTCATTTTATAGCTACGCCAGTATGGTGGTTTAACATAATTTCCAGGCAATGGGCGGGGGTCATTCCGATGTACAGCCCCAAGCAGGCTTATAGAGAAGCAAAAAAATTGATAAGATCTGGCGAAATAGTTGGAATTTTTCCCGAGGGCAGGCTGGAAAGAAAAAAACGAATAGAAAAACCAAAAACAGGCGCGGTCAGGCTTGCTCTGGAAACCGGCACCCTAATATTGCCAATCGGCATAAAATTTTCATATGCCCCTTTCAGTTCTACAATAAATATTGGAAAATTAGTTTATTTAAACAAAAATAAAGACATAAAAAAACAGGCATCGGATGTAATGAAATACCTATATGAATTAAGGGATAACACCATTTAAATAAACTTTTTAGAAAATTATTTAAGCAGCCGTAAAATTATCAGATTATGAAGTTTAAATTCAACGTTCCGAATAAAATAACAATTATAAGGATATGCTTGATACCTTTATTTGCCATTATACTTCTTGCAAAAATACCCTACAGGAATTTTTTTGCTGCTTTCATTTTTGGCATGCTCTCAATTTCAGATTTCTTTGATGGCTACATCGCAAGAAAGAAAAGGCAAGTGACTGATTTTGGCAAGCTGATTGACCCTATTGCCGACAAGTTTTTGATTTCAACTGCCCTGATTTTTTTGATTGGAAGGGGGGTTGAATTATGGATGGCTATTGTTATAATATCGAGAGAAGTTGTTTTGACTGCAATCCGCATTTATCTTCTGCCGTCAAAATTAATTGTCCCTGCAAGCAATTTCGGCAAGGCGAAGACTGTTGTGCAGAGCATTGCGATTGTAGCAGTTTTGCTGGAGCTGAGATTCAGCTATTATATAATGCTAGCGGCAGTTTTATTGACTGTGATTTCCGGAATAGAATACTTATTTAGAATCAGGAAGCTGACGGGCAACAAAATCGTAAATCTGCCCAATCTTATTACACTTGTAAGATTTCTGCTCATCATTCCATTTATTTATTATGTCCTCAGGTCAAAAATTTATGTTGCTATAATTATATTCGCAATAATAACCCTGAGCGACAAGCTGGACGGCATTTCCGCCAGATTTATGAACCAGAAGACTGAGATTGGAAGCTGGTTTGACTCTTTTACAGACTGGGTATTTATTTTTTCAACCCTTGTGCTTTTTGTTTATACAAGATATATCAATATTAAGCTCGGCATCCTGTTTTTATTTCCGGTTATAATCAGCGCAATAATCAAATTTTACTATGCAAAGAAATTCAAAGGCATTTTGACATCCGCCATAAGCAAGATTACTGTGGGTTTTGCCTATGTAACGATTCTTGCAATGCTTATAAATTTCTTCTACAAGGATATTTTTGTATATTTAACTTTACTTATGTCAGTATTAACTGCCTTAACTTTCGCATTTAAGGCCAAATTCAGCTCATAATTTCTTTATGCTTAATGAGGACACCATTAAGATGCCAAGCAACAGGTAAAGGTAAGGAAAAAATTTTACGTAAGCCAAAGGATAAAATCTTGAGCCGACAAAATAAACAGCCGGTATTATTATCCCATTCAATGTTATCGGCATTCCCCGGTATACCCCTTTCATGTCCACTATATTATACCTTGCGAGCCTCAAAACTCCGCAGAACAGAAAAATAGTAAATGCTATTATACCGAATGTCAGCTGAAAAGGCTTAATGTCTGCCATGTACTGCATCAGGCTGAACCCGAATATTGCGGGCGCAACCCCAAAGGAAACTGTGTCAGACAGTGAATCCAGCTCTTTTCCAAATGAGTTCTGCTGCTGCATAGAAACGGCAATTTTTCCGTCCAAGTAATCAAATGCAACGGCAATCAAAAGCACATAAGCGGCGTAGTCAAAATTATTGCTCATCGCAAAAACAATGCTTATCAGCCCAAGTGCTACATTAAACAAAGTAAAAATATCGGCAAATTTCAGCAGTGAAAAAATCCTGTAATCATCAATTTCCCTTTTCCTTCTTATCAGCCGGAATTCAGATTTTATTAATGAGTATATTCCCGATATCACGGTGAGCGCAAGCGCCGTGCCCATTATGTACCAGTCAATCTGCATGCTTATTATCGGCTGCACCAAAGCCATTAGCTGGAAGAAATAGCTTATTTTGCCGAGCACAGTGGGCTTGAATTCTGTCCTTAAGTCTCTGTAAATCAGAATTGTTCCTATAATTATTGTAATCAAGTCCCTTGCAAGTATTACCAAAGCAACCCATATCGGGATTATCCCCTTAACGGTTAAAATTATTGCAGTAAGATTTACAAGAAGCTTGTCTGCAAAAAAATCAATTACCGAGCGCAGTGCAGACGGATGTCTTCTTGCTGCCAAGCTCTCGAGAAAACCGATAAATGCGGTCAGTATAAACAGGAGGAATGTTATATTCCTTCTGTTCAGCAGAAGCGACAATCCCACAATCAGTGCAAGAATGCACCTCAGCCATGTTACAGTAAAAAATATGTTTTCCTTTTTAATTTTTAATTTCATTTCGATTGCTTCTCGCAGACATACACAAATGCAGGGGGCATATTCAGCGGGACAAATTTCCTGCTTACCCTAGTGAAATGCCATTTTAGCATTTTGCTTAAATTATTTGTATACTGGAAAAGTATAAACCTGCCTTTATAGCTTAACGAATCCTTTATTTCTTTTAGTATTTTTTTCTTATCTTTGTCTGAAAAGTTCCTGAAAGGAAGCCCGGATATTATGCAATCCGCCTCTTTGATATTAAATTTTTTGAGATTGTCTTTTATTTTGTCAGCGCCGGCATTAACCACCATCAGCCTTTTATCATTAAAATTCCTGTTAAGGTAGCTGCAGAATGTTTTATTTAATTCAAAGCAGACAACCTTTGCATCGGGCCTGGATTTTTCAAGTATGGCTTTTGTGAAAGTTCCTATTCCGGGGCCCAATTCAACTATACATTTTGAGCTTTTGAAATCCACATTTTTTACTATTTCCCGCGTGAGAAATTTGGAGCTTTGCGCTATAGACCCCGTTTGTTTTGGGTTCTTCAAGAAATTTGCCAGCATCATAAGGGAATCTTTCATTTTAAATCAGCAATAATGCTTTCTCCTGCTTTAACTTTATCATTAATTTTTATTTTTAGCTTTACCGATTTGGGCATAATAATTGTTGCCTGGCTTCCTAATGCTATCATGCCTATTTTATCGCCTTTATTAACCTTATCATTGATTTTAGCATAGCATAAAATTCTCCTTGCCAGGAAACCTGCGATTTGTATTACTTTTATTTTTAGATTTTTGTTTTCTATTACTATCTCATTCTTTTCATTCTCAAAGTTTTTTTCCAAATCATACGCTTTGAAGAATTTTCCTTTTGTATGCCGGATTGATTTTATTGTGCCTTCTATCGGCGCCCTGTTGATATGAACGTCTAACGGCGACATGAAAATTGATATGACATAGCAGTTATTGGAAATGTCTTTTGTCATTGACCTTATTTTTCCAATTATTCCTTTGCTTACTTTTATCTCTTTTTTTGACGTGTTAACTATACTTATTATTCTTCCATCTGCCGGTGAAACAATATTACTGCCTTTTGGAATTGTTCTTTTCGGGTCTCTGTAGAAATTAAGGAGAAAAAGAACTGCTAATACAATTAAACCTAATGCGGCTATGAATAATTGTATCGGCATATGATAAATGGGTGATTATAGGAGTTTAAATGCTTTACTTAAAAAAATATTTCACAAAACATTTTTAATAAGCCAATGTATGCCTCTTAGCTATGGCATATACTATTATAGACTGCTACACGGATGAGCCTGCCGGATTAGGAGTTCCGCCTTATCTTGGAACTTATCCGAGGTATATTACCGGTTATCTGGGTGAAGAAGTCAATTACCTGACTATTGATGATTTAAGATTATGGAGAAAGTTTAATGGCGTAATTCATGAAACAAAAAAGTCGCAGAAAACTGACATTACAACTTATAATTTAACAACGAATTATAAAAATGTTAATAAAATATTACAAGAAACAGATACTTTGATTGTTGTTCTTGGCGTTCATGTTCCTGGCAAATATCTTTCTGCCATACCCGGGACCCTAAATGAAATAATCCCCATGATTAGGGATTTGAACTGCAAGAAGATATTAACAGGGCCTGCTGTCTTTGGAACGCAGTTATTTGGCGGCAGATTTTATGAAAAAGCTGATTTAAGCGTTTTTGACGAAGTTTCTTATGAGATGTTTAACTTTTTGTATAAAGATGTTAAAGAGTATTCCATTAGAGGCGCTTCTATCATTAAACAAATTCCTGACATAAGAATGATTGAGATTGAAACAGGGCACGGATGTGATATTGGAAAATGCTCCTTTTGCACAGAGCCGCTTAAGAATAAAGTTGAGTTTCGCGAGAAAGAAGATGTTCTGGATGAGATTAAAGAATTTTATAATATTGGCGCCAGATATTTTAGATTGGGAAAGCAAACCTGCTTCTATACTTTGCCTTATGCGGTTTCATTATTGAAAGATATTCACTTGAATTGTCCTGAAATAAAAGTTCTTCATATTGACAATGTAAATCCTGTAAAGGTTGTAATGGACAAGAAAAATGATTTTGCAATTACTAAAGCTATTGTCAAGTATTGTACGTCCGGCAATATAGCTGCTTTTGGCGTTGAATCATTTGACATGGAAGTTGTGAAAGCTAATACTCTTAATACTTCTCCTCAAGTTGCTTATGAAGCGATTAAGATTTTAAATCAATTTGGAGCTGAACGCGGTACAGACGGAATGCCTAAATTCCTGCCAGGAGTAAATATTATCTTTGGATTGCGGAATGAAACCAAAAAAACGCATGAAGAAAACATGAAATGGCTTACTCGAATTTATGATGAAGGATTAATGCTTAGGCGCATTAATATCCGCCAGGTTGCAATATTTGAAGGAACTTCACTTTTTAATGAAGGCAAAGATAAGTTTTTACGAAAAAATAAAAAATTTTATTGGAAATGGCGCAATGAGATAAGACAGAAAATAGACTGGCCAATGCTCCAGAGAGTAGTTCCATCCGGCACAGTATTAACCAATTGCTACGCCGAGATTTATGACGGCAACACAACATTCTGCAGGCAGTTCGGAACTTATCCATTGATTGTTGGCGTGAAAGGAAGGCTGGAATTAAAGAAGTTTTATAATCTTGAGATTATTGGGCATATGTTAAGAAGTATTACGGGGAAGGTAGTTATAAGTAAAGAAATTAAAAATAATTAAAAATGATTGCATTAAAACTAATTATAGGTTTTTATACTTTTGTCATCAGTTACTTATTATTTTTATTTAAGTCCATTATTAATAATTTATTAACTATACTTATTATAACCTTATTACTTCTTCAAAAAATGTCATTTAGAGATAGTATAACAACATCAATATTCTTAATATCTACAATTGCAGTCTTTATTGAATGGAGATTTAATCTAGAAACATTTAGGTCTATGTACGATTATACATATAATGGAATTATATTAGCACCCCAATATAAACATTTTGCTAAAAACGGAGAGACGACAAGAACTTCCTTGAAGATCAAAATTAAAAATGAATATTTTCGAGTAATAAGGTTTTCAAAAATCGTTATTAAAAATATGAAATTTGATAAACGCGAACGAGAAATTGACAAGCCAGAGGGATTTGTAGTTTTTGATAAAAATAGAAACATAATAAATGATAAAAATAAGTTGCAAGAGATTTTAAAAATATATAATATATGGCATTATTTTTATATAAATCCGCTGTTTGCAGAGATAAACGTAAACTATTATTTATTAAAGAATGGTCTTTATTTTAATAGGCTAATGATTAAAGCGATTAAAAAAAGACAATCTAATAACTATAGTCGAATATTGAAAAAAACAGATGAAGAATATGTTCTTATTCTAAAGGAACTTGATAATCAAGTTTTAAAACAATCTCCTTATTTGCAAGCAAAAGTGAAAGCCCAACTTGAACTAATAATATCACTGTACAATATATGGGAAAAACCGTCAGATGAAACCTATGTTAAGATGGAACAATTATATAAAGAAATTGAAGAAAATGCTGATAATGAAAATGTGATTTGGGATATACGCCTAAATTATTGGCATAAATTATCAGATTATTATACAAATAAAATAGCAAAAATTAAACCAGATATGACTATCACAAATAAAAGTATTATTCTAACATTTATAGAGATGTATATTACTAAACAGATATTAGGTTTAGGATTAATTTTAGATAAATTATATGAATTAACAAAGTACCCACTAAAATTACTTTTATTCTTTTACAATAAAAAAATAATTTATCATAAAATTGGAATAGATGCAATTAAGAAAAATATCGAACTAAATAAAAGATTAAAAGAAATTTCAAATAAAATGACATTTTTAAAAGATGAACCTTTATTAAATTTAGTTCGCAATTAATCGTTTCTCCAAAACCTTTAAATACTCCGTATTACATATGTATTACATAGGTGATTCAAAATGGTAACTGCCAAAGTAAGGAAATCGGGAAACAGCACTGTTGTGGTCCTGCCACCGCATTATGTTAAGGAGAGAAGATTAAGAATTGGGCAAGAGGTGAATCTTGAAATCATTCCAAGAGTTGATTTAAGCAAATTGTGGGGCGCAAGCAAGCATTTGAATATAGATGCTCAAAAGGCAAAAAACGAATTAAGAAAAGAGTGGAATGAATAAAAATGCAGTACTTTCTTGATACCTATGCGCTTATAGAAATAGCCAAACAAAATCCGGATTACGAAGATTATACTTTAAGCCCAATAGATGCTGGGACTACAATCTTTAATCTTATGGAAATACATTTCTATTACTTGAAGAATTTTGGAAATGAAGAGGCAGAAAGAATTTATAATCTTGTATTACCTTTAATCATGAGCACAGATGATGACATAATCAAAGATGCAAATAAGTTCAAGCTTGCAAACAACAAAAAAAGATTGAGTTTTACTGATTGTATTGGGTATGTGGCTGCCTTAAAACTGAACTTAAAATTTGTAACTGGAGACTATGCGTTCAAAGAAATGGAAAATGTTGAATTTATAAAATAGCCGAACAACTACCTACCCAATGAAAGAGACAATAAAGATACTTCAAAACTTAGACATCATGAAACAGATTTTGGAGAGCGAGAAGAACATTGCCAATGGCAAAATAAAAAAGCTGAAAGTTTAATAAATCTGATGAATTCTCTGTAATTAATTTTTGCAGAAGCCGAATTAAAATATAAATCTTAACCCGCAACCCTTAAATACCTAAATTAATTTTCTTCCTAAAAAATTATTGTGAGTCAATCAATATGAAAAACGGAGACAAGGTTAAAGTCCATTACACAGGAACATTGGATGACGGGACTGTTTTTGATTCAAGCGAGGGAAAAGAGCCATTGGAGTTCACAATCGGAGAAGGAGGAATAATCAAGGGATTTGAAGATGGAGTAAGAGATATGAAATTAGATGAGGAAAAAACAATCAAAATCAGGCCCGAAGATGCTTACGGTAAGCAGCAGAAGGAGCTTATGCTTGAGTTTCCAAGAGACAAATTTCCAGCTGAAATGAACATAGAAGCAGGAGGAAGATTAATTCTGAAAGGGCCGGATAATCAAAACCTCCAGGCTGTTGTCAGCGAAGTGAAGAAAGATGTTGTTGTGATTGACCTGAATCATCCATTGGCAGGAAAGGAACTGACGTTCAAGATAAAAGTAATCGGAGTGAATTAATTTATTATTAAATTCTATTTGTTCAAATCAGATAAAGAACATTCGCAATTATCAAAAATCCTATATTAAACAACAATAATCTAAAATAATTTTTTGATTTCCCGTCATAAAGAAGGGATGCTGTCATTACCCCGTGCAATAAAATCAGGCTTGATTCAATCACAAACAAATTAATATTATTTTTGCTGAGATAAAACAGTATTCCAAGAAGTATGTAAGTCACCATTGATTTTCTCAGTAAATCGTGGATTCTGTATTCTATTATGGCTGCAAAGATTAAATATACAAATAGGATAAATAAGTAAAGTGTATTGTTAAAATAATAAAACATCAAAAAAATAAAAATAACCAATAATAAAATTTTCCTTATCAAATCAAAGTATTTTGACAGTGGCTTTTGCTCTTCAGGGGCAATGCTGATTAAAATAATCCCGATTAACAAGCCCAAAAATGAAACAGCAGAAGCAAAAAAATAGTTTATGAATTGCATTTTATTTGCATAATTTCTTTTCCAAATCTTCTATCTTCTTTAATCTTCTTTTATGACGAAGTTCATTGCTGAAATCTGTCTCGAGCCATAATTTTACTGCCTTGAATGCAGTTTCCTTGGAAACAAACCTTGCGCCGATTGAAAGAATGTTTGCATCATTATGCAGCCTTGACAATTTTACAATCTCCGGGTTGTCGCTGTTAAAAACTGCCGCCCTTATGCCTTTTATCTTGTTGGCAACAATGGCTTCCCCCTGGCCCGAGCCCCCGAATATTATTCCTTTGTGACTATCTAAATTTTTAGCAACTTCTTTTGCTGCGGCAGAAATAAAATCTGGATAATCGTCTTCAGCATCAAGCTTGAAAGCGCCCCTGTCCTCGACCTCATAGCCGAGCTTTCTGAGGTACGCTTTAACTTCTTCCTTCAGCTCAAAACCCGCATGGTCCGTGCCCAGGAATATTTTCGGTTTCATAGCAGTCACTCTAAACCCAGAACTTTTAAATCTTTCTTTAATCCCGGGACTGTGTCATATTTTTTTATATCTTTGAAATCTATCCATCTGAATTCAGTATTTTCGTGGTCAAGCTTTATTTTTTGTGAATTTACCCTGCAAAGGAAAGGCGTTACTACCCATCTTTTTCCTTTTTTATTGTCTTCCAGTTCAGATAATATTCCTCTCCTGATGATTTTTGCATCCAAACCTGTTTCTTCCTTTATTTCCCTTAAAGCTGTGTCTTCAGCAGCCTCGAATTCCTTCACATAACCTGAGCAGAAACTCCACTTGTTCGGGTAGTTCCAGTCATCCGGGGATTTTTTAAGAATAAGAATCCTGTTTTTGTGCCTTACAATTCCAGTAACTGCAAAATAAGTTTTCATTAATAACAAGAATGAGTTCAGGTATTTAAAGATTAATACCAGGTGCCTCTCCAAGTTGAGTGACCCCACTGAATCAATAAATCAACGCCTATTCTTTCAACCTGCAAAGGAACATCGCATGCTCCAAAGCAGGAGCCCATCCACATTATTACCTGCGCATCTGTATTTTTCTCTATTGCCTGCTGTATTTCTTTTGCCCTTGGTTTTAACCCATCGGGCAGCTGAACACACACCATTTTAGAATTGTCTTTGTTGATTCTTTCGATTACTTTGTTCAATTCGAGGTCGTATGGATCCATATGTTATAAAGTTAATTAGCCTTAGATTTTAAATCTATTGTGCTTTTCTGCGAATATCTGTCAAAACAGATTGTATCTCATCTCTTGAAGGCATCCGGCGTGAACTTCCTTTCAAACTGACAAAAAATGATTCTGGCTTAAAGCCCCTTTTCTGCATTTCGCCGTACAGCTCCAAAGACTGATTGTAATGTGATATTGCCAACTCTAAATTGCCCCGTACCCCTACACTATCAGACAGACTAGCGCCAAATTGAACTGCATATTTGGATAGATAACCTGCCCTTGCCTGGGAATAAGCCGCATAAGCCAGGAATGCTCCCGTCCAATCATCCATTTTCTTTGATGCTGCATCTTCCGCAAGGCTTAATGAAGCCTGATATGCTTCCAGGAGATTTTGATATGCATGCCTGAACTGATTGACTGTCCTGGGGTCAACAGAATCATCAAATAGTTTTTTTATTCTGGATAATCTTGATGAATATTCATTTGAAATCTTTTTGCCTTCCCTTGACTGAGCCAGAAGCGTGTCATATTCACTTCCATAAGCCTGCATTATAAATGGATTTCCTGTAATCATCGAAGTGACCCTTTTTGCCTTGTCATTTGGAGATTTGTCCAATAGGACTTCTCCTCCCGCGTATCCGTTTGCAACCTGTAAGAGGGCTATCGGATTAATGGGTGCCTCTTCGTTGGTTATCCCAACTCCCTCATTCAAATTTCTGTTATTCCATGCAATAAATGATTTCATTAAATCTTCAGTATACCTCGCTGCAATTGATATGTTATTGCGGGGCACCATCAGGAAATCCGAAATCTCCTTTTTTTCTGCTGCGGATAATCTATTAAATGCTTCGTTTGAAGGCATGTCTATCTTTTTCAAATAATAAGCTGCTGTGCTTAATTTTACATTTGCAATCCCGAGAGACGTGTCTCCGCCTAATTTTAATTTGAATCTTTCACCAATCCCGTGAAGAAACCCATAAACTGCCCCTGCCGGAGTATTCTCTTCTGCGATTATCGCAGCTAAAAGATAAGCAGGGACGTTATTCTGCTTTGAAAAAAATGATATGTAGATCCTAATGTCTTCTCTTTGAAGCAGTTCAGCAATATCCTTATCTGCACTTACCGGAGAAATCCCTTCCTTGGATGAGTATTCACTTATTGAAGGATAAGTTTCAATGCCCCTGAACTCCCTTATTCTTTCCACAAGAGACTTTAGCTTGTCAGATGTACAGGCTGTAAGAGGTCCTAAAGCTAAAGCTGCAGTTCCAGCGGCGGCAGCCTGGCCAAATTGTCTTCTGCTCAGCCTTGTATCCGGTGTGTTTTGTATTGCCATATAAAAATGATTACTCGCAGAATATCTCGTCCATTTCAAATGTGGAAAGGTCTTTCTTGTTTAGCAATTTTGCGAAGTCTTTTTCTTTCATCTTCTTCCTTGAAGCTCTCATGGATTCAATCTGTTCCATGTCCTCGTCCAAAAATAATTCATCTGCTTCCATAAAAAATCACCAAAATATGATTAGTAGCTTGTGTCTGAAATATATGAGGAAGCGGCACTGCTGTTATAATTATCATTAACATTTTCATAAGGCGCTGCCCCTTCGAGTTTTCCAGTTAATCCTGAATCACAAAATACACACATATTAGTTCCCCCAACATTTTGAATATTTTACTACCTTGTTATTACTTTGCAGTGATATAACTAATATATAAGGCTTTCGCTCAGTAAATTATTAATGATTTATTTTCAGTATAGAAAATAATGTTTATTTTATTTGGTGCCTATCATAGTTCTTACAGTTAAGACAGTAGTATATTACTCTGCTTTTATGAATTCTAACACGGCAATTAACGCCAGGCATTAAATAGGAATTGCAGCTCTTGCAGAACTTTTTCTTTAACTCGGAAGGAAGCTTTATCTTGTATTTCATTGCCAGCCTTCTGGCTAATTTAACACATTTGACTGAAAGCTTTGCATCTTTTTTCAAAGATTCTTTGGCTTCGTTAAACAGAAACCTGATTCTTTTTTTTGCAATCTGGACCTGCTTTGCGGGTTTTTTGTGGTGTTTTGGGGGCATTTTGGTGAGTTTTAATTTACAGGCATTTAAACTTTTTTCTTGACAAACAATTCCTAGCGTACATTTAGCAAAACCGAGAGAAAGTTATTTAAAGAAGTTAGTCTTCAAAGTCATTAAAATGGCAAAGGAAACAATAACCATACCTAAGGAAGAATATGAAATTTTAGTTAAATGTAAGCATATAGTTGAGTCAGATTTTGAAGAAAAATTCTCTGAACAGTTCATTAAGGAAATTAAAGAAAGTGAAGAAGCTTACAAGAGAGGAGAATTTATAAGAGTTAAGGATTCTGAAGAAAGAAGGAAACTTTTTGATTCTTTGTAATTAAGATGACTTATAAGGAAATATCAACCAAACCTTTCTTAAATGATGTTAAAGATATCAAAAAAGATAAAGTTCTGCTAGAAAGACTGCACAAAAAGATTGACGAAATTTTGGAAAATCCGGAGCATTATCCTATCAAAAAGTATGAGTTGAAAGGTAAGAGATCTTCTCATGTTGGTTCTTTTGTAATAGTTTTTGAGATTAAAGGTGATGGAGTTATCTTCTGGAAATTTAAGCATCATGATTTCGCTTACGAGTAGGGTTTTGCTAAAAGTTTGTATAATCTCTTAGATTATGCGAAGTCTTGGAAGTATAATAGAAGAATCATAACCCCTATAATTTTAATTGAAAGTTAACAGAATATTTTTAAATAACTTGAAAATAATAGTTAAAATGGTCAAAATTAATCAAGCAATGTGCAGAAATATCCTTTTTATAGGTATTGTTTTCAGTGGAATAATTTTGATTGTAGGATGTAATCAACAGCAAAAATTTACTAACGTAACAACAGAAGATTCTACAAAGAAAATAAATGTAGCAACCCAAGTCGAACAAAGCAAAGAAGCTAAACTTGTCTATCGTGTTGGGAAATCAAAAGTTAACCCACCTTACACATGCAATCTTTCAGTAGAATTATTTGAAGAGAATCATGCTCCTAAAAAATTGTTAGAAGATTGTGAAGCTGAAGTTGGGGTTATTGGTTGGCTTGATAGCAATACATTACTTATTTATTCTGCAAATCAAAAAGAATTTCAAGAACTGGATATCAAAACAAAGCAACTCCGAACTATAAAAATAGATATACCAAATACGCATTTAGATTATTTCACAGGCGCTACTGAAAAATCTCCAAAACTCATTACACAATTGGTAAAGAATGAGCCTAAGCTGTTATCAGAAATCATTAAACACAACTGGCGCTTAGTAGATTTACGATTTTTTGATAAAAATATTCTTTTTATTATATACTCATTAGAACCAAATTCTACGGGTTTTTACATATATTCGTTTGATCGGACCTCAGGGGAATTGCAGAAAAAGTACACACAAACTAGTATAGAAAAAATTTATTTTCTAAACCAACAAGAAATTGTATTTTCACAACCAAATAGAGCACCCCTTTATATTGATATTTTTATAGCTAATAACGATGGATCCAATCAAAGAAAGCTTACAGATAAAATCACAAATATTGGTTTTGTT
>ERZ1292640.1385-Hain-H43-02um-R1-1385-length-20077-cov-5_pt1 | contig 20077 bp, 22 predicted proteins | sample MGYA00564404_ERZ1292640 | MGnify/ENA primary metagenome ERZ1292640 (study PRJEB36523, sample SAMEA6512636) | groundwater metagenome | collected 2019-01-08 | study: AquaDiva: Metagenomics assemblies of 32 groundwater samples
GATGCAGGAAGCAGACCTCCGGCCGTGTCAACTGCATATGACTTAGTGTGCCGCCGCAGCCCTCCAACACGAACCGTCCGGTTCAGCCCGAGGATCTCGACGGCGACGCGATCCAGGCGGGACATCCGCTGTTCGGCATCGTGTGGATGAACCCCGATCGCATGAGCGGCACGCCGTGCTTCTACGGGACACGAGTCCCGGTCCAGCACCTCTTTGACTACCTCAAGGCTGGGCACACGCTCGACGCGTTTCTGGATGACTTTCCTGGCGTGACCCGTGAGCAGGTTGAGAGCTATCTCACCTTTCCACACTCCGGGCAGGATGCCTCGGGGGCAAGTCCCTTGAGGTCGTAGCCGCAGCGTTCGCAGGCCCCTCTGTTCACGAGGCGTCGCACGCACTTGCCCGAGACGATCAGCGGTACCCCCCCTCCAAGCGCGACGGCTCCAAAGGGCCAAAGCAGCACGTTCATTCCCCACACTTTCCTATTCCCCACTACAAACTCCTGGTAGTTCGCGAACCAGAGATCCAGACGGGTGAGCGAAGTCGGGTTGAGTGGCAAGTCCCAGTCTTGAAGTCGCCAATTCAATCCGGGTGATCGAATCGCGCGAAACTCGATCGAAGTGTCGTCGCTCTCAATGAGGTACCAGTCTCGTTCCACCCACAAGTTGCCCCTGCCGATGCCGATTGTCCATGCCCATCCGGTGCGCAGGTCTACCGAAAACCACCTCGTAAGCGCGATCGCCACCGCAAGACCGACCAACGTCCAGCCCGTCCAGATTCTCTTGCGTCCGCGTGCCATGCGAGCAGTCTACTTGCCCTTGCCGCACTCCGGGCAGGCCGTTCCGGCGGCGAGCCCCTTGAGGTCGTAGCCGCAGGCGAAACAGAAGCCGCGGGCGGCGTGTGCGGCCCGACGTGCCGACCAAATCAGGAGCGCTCCCGCCGCAAGAGTCAGGGCGGGAGCCGGCCACATGGCCACCGCAAAAGTCGTTGTTCCGTCATACGTTCGGGGGCGATTGTTCCACTCGAAAAGGCCCGCAAGGGGCGGGATCTGGGCGGGCTCGTACGAAGCAAGACTCCAAGAGCACCTCCAAGGCCCGTCAGCCCGACGGAATTCGTTCGGCGGATGGAAAAGTGGGCCCAGCAGAGGGATTCCGCCAAACGGGTCACTCAAGTCCCGTCTGATGATCGCGATGACACCATGATCCACGCGGAGCTCGTCCAAGATGACGGCGGAGGTCCTTCGATGGTTGTAGGAGAACCATCCCGAGGCGATAACCGCCCCAGCCATGAGAAGGCCGAGCGCCACGAGCCCTCGCCCAACGATTGATCTTCTACGCCCTCGCGCCATGAGGTCAGTCTACTTCCCTTTGCCACACTCGGGGCAGGCCGTGCCCGCCGCGAGCCCTGACAAGTCATAACTGCACGCGTGACAGAGCCCTTTGCGAGTCCGGCGGCGGATCCTGCGAGCCGACCACACCAGCGGCACGCCTGTCGCGAACGCCGCGAGCACTATGGGCCAGAGCATGAATCCGACCGACCACACGACTCCGCCTTTTGGCGAGTTCATTCGGAACACGCCAAAGATCGGGACGTCGACAATGTGCTCATAAGCCTTCGGCATCGCTCCAGGCAAAGTCCAGTACAGTTTCGGAGGATCCACCGGCCCATAGTCTTCGTTCCTCCCCCGGCCGCGGTACAGCATCCAGTTACTCACGAGCTGCACACGCCCGGATTCGATGCCCAGGCTCCACCCCGCATACTCGTCTGTTGCACCCCCACGCCACCGCGACGCCACCATTACGCCCGTCATCGCGAGGCCGAGGCTGATCAACCCCAATCCCGCGATCAATCGTTTGCGGCCAATCGCCATGGCGGCAGTCTACGGCGTACCCGACACCCCCGCCCTGCCCCCCGGCTTGCGCCGGGGGCTCTGTTCATACCATTGTCCGTGAGCCGCGACGACCCTGACCCGCATCCCCACAGCATCCCCGATGCCGACGGCATCGTGGGCGACAATGCGCCACCTCCTTGGGGGTCTGAGAAGCACGAGGCCCGCATGGCCCGGCTGCTCGATCTCGCCCGCAAGCTCCCCAAGCGACCCGGCGTCTACCTGATGAAGGACCACAAGGGCGTGGTTGTCTACATCGGCAAGGCCCTCAATCTCCCCGATCGCGTCGCGTCGTACTTCGTCCCCTCGGCCGACCTGGGGATCAGCACCAAGCAGAAGCACCTGCTCCTCGATCACGTCCACTCCTTCGACCACATCGTCTGCGAGGGCGAGTGGGAAGCCCTGCTCGTCGAGAATCGCCTCATCAAAGACATCCACCCGCGCTTCAACGCACGCCTGATGGACGACAAAACCTTCCCCTACCTCGTCGTCACGCAGAGCGAGGACTTCCCGCGCGTTTTCGTCACACGAAATCCAACAGGCACGGGCGACTGGGCGGACGAGGCAGACCGCGGAAGCAGTGGGGGAGGTCGCAAGAGCCCCGCCGAGAAATCGCCGCCCGAACCCCGCTTCGTGCCCAACGGCCCGCCCCCACGCCCTCAGGAAGAAGCCATCATCCACCTGCGCCAGCTTTCAGAAGTCCCGCCCGACCCCTCGGCCCCCAACACCCTCATCCTCTCCAGCGGCCGTAAGCGCGACAAGGTCTTCGGCCCCTTCACCAACGCGGGGGCCCTGCGCGAGGCCGTGCAGATCCTGCAGCGCGTCTTCAAGTTCCGCACCTGCCACCTCGACATCATTGACGGCCACGAGAAGAACAAGTTCTTCCGCCCCTGCCTCCTTTACGCGATCAACCAGTGCACCGCCCCCTGTGCCGCCAAGATCACGAGGGACGCGTACAAGGCCGACTGCGATCGGTTCGTCAAGTTCCTGGACACCAAGCGCAGCGAGATGCTCCGCGAGATGATGGCCGAGATGAACGAGGCGTCCGCCGCCCTCAACTTCGAGAAGGCCGCCGCGATTCGCGACCAGATCAAGGCGATCCAGAAGCTCGACGAGCGCGCCGACAAGAGCGACGGCTGGCAGCCCGAGAGCGAACTCAGCTACGGCGATCCGAAGAAATCGCTCGAGAGCCTCCAGCGTACCCTCGGCCTTGTCGAGCCCATCCGCTGCGTCGAGGGCATCGACATCGCCCACCTCCAGGGCGGCGAGACGGTGGGCAGCAAGGTCTGCTTCGTCGACGGCCGCCCATTCAAGAGCGAGTACCGGCGGTTCAAAATCAAAAGCGTCACCAACGACGATTACAGCAGCATCCGCGAGGTCGTCAGCCGCCGCTACCGTGAGGCCGGTGCGGGCCAGGAGCTCTATCCCGAGGTAATCCTGATCGACGGCGGCCTGGGCCAGCTCCACGCCGGGCTGGAAGCATTCGCCCAGCTCAACATCAAGCCGCCGATGGTGATCAGCCTGGCGAAAAAAGAAGAGATCGTCTACGTGCAGGAGCGCAGCGAGCCCATCAAACTCGGGCGCGAGAACCTGGGACTCAAACTGCTCCAGGCGGTCCGCGACGAGGCCCACCGGTTCGCCCAGCACTACCACCACGTGCTCCGTCGCAAGAAGCAACTCGATGAGGACTGAAAGGCAGTTCACCACAGAGGACGCAGAGGGCACAGAGAGAGAAGGGAAGTGGTGAATCAGATCGCGCCATAATCAACGCAGCACGCAGCACGCAGCACGGCCTCCCCTCAGTGCCCTCTGTGGTGAATTGCCTTTGCGTTGGTATGATCCGTACATGAAACGAGTCGCCAAAGCCTCGCTTGTCGTGCTGGTTCTGTCACTTTCCGCCGGTGCCGCGTGGGTGTCGCGACCGGAACCCGCGCCGACCACCGGCGTCGCAACGGCGATGGCCACTGCGGCAAAGCGATTCGTCGCCGGCCTTACGCCCGAACGCAAGTCCAAGGCCGCGCTCACCTTTGAGGGAAAGGAACGCCAGGACTGGAGTTTCGTCCCCGGCAATCACCACGGCCTCACCTTTGCCGACATGACCGACGCCGACAAAGCCGCCGCCCGCGCCCTCATCCGCACCGGCCTCAGCGCCCGCGGCGTGCTCAAGGCCGAGGCAATCATGGCCCTGGACGCCATCCTCCGCGACCTGGAGAATGGAAACCCCAGCCGCGACCCGTTCAAGTACGCCGTCGCCGTCTTTGGCACTCCCGGGGATGCCGGCGCGTGGGCGTGGCACCTCGAAGGTCACCACATCTCGCTCAACTTCACCTGCCTGAAGGGCGAGGTCGTCTCGGTCACGCCGTATTTCCTGGGTGCCAATCCCGGCGAGGTGCGAGCCGGTCCCAGCACCGGCAAGCGGGCCTTGGCGGCCGAGGAAGACCTGGGCCGCGAACTGGTGACATCCCTCACGCCCGAGCAGCGCGCCAAGGCGATCATCGCCCAGAAGGCTCCGCCCGAGGTGCTCTCAGTCCCCGGCCGCCCGATCAACGGCCTCTGGCCCGAGCCTCCCCTGGGCCTCGCGTGTGCCGACATGACCCCCGATCAGCGCCGGATCTTCGACGAACTGCTCGCCGAGTTCACGCACAACCTCCGCGGCTCGCTCGCCGCCGCGGAGTATGCGAAGATGCAGACTGCGGGCCTTGAGAAGATCCGCTTCTGCTGGGCGGGCTCCCTTGAGAGGAACCAGGGGCACTACTACCGCCTCGTCGGCCCCACGTTCGTCATCGAGTACGACAACACGCAGAACGAGGCGAACCATCCTCACACGATCTGGCACGATCGCACGCGCGATTTCGGGGGCGATGCTCTGGCCGACCATCTCAAAGCGGACCACCCCAGGTAGTTGGGCCGAAGAGTGGTGCTCTTCACCCGCCGGCTGGCTTTGGGGCCTCGGGGTCGATCTGGCGCAGGTATCGCCACGAGAAAATCCCCGTGTCGTGCCCATCCGAAAAGCGGATCTTGATCGCGTAGTTCCCCACCATCTCCGCCGATTCGGCGACGAGCGGCCCCGGGCGGCCCCCGGGCTTGTTGGGCAGCACCGTCAGGGGATTAGAGACCATCTCGTCGCGCAGCTGCCGCATGTCCGCCGAGGGTGACATGCGACGCAGGTACGCGATCGAGTAGTACGACGTGGTGCCGTCGGCCCACTGGACGGTCAGCCCGCGGTCCTTCTTCAGATCGAGCTTTGCGGGTGCGTCCACGGGGGATGGTTGGCCCGGGGTCCGACCATCTCTACCCTACAGGCATGACCAACCCGAAATACACCCGCCCGCTCGCATGTGTCGCCGCGATGCTCCTGGGGTCCATGGGGCTCGCTCAACCCACGCCCGACACCAGGTCAGCTGCGGCCCCGACCAAGCCGCCCGAAGCGTCCGCGTCCGCGGTCGTGACGCCCTTCACCCACGTCGAGAAGCGCGGCACGGGCCCGGTCCAGATGATCCTCATGCCCGGCCTTCTGTGCGACTGGACGGTGTGGGACGCGTTCATGACGCGCAACGCCGACAAGTACACGATGTACGCCGTCACGTTGCCCGGATTTGGCGGAAGCACTCCTCCGCCGCTGGCCAAGGACACACCGACATCGAGTCCGGTGTGGCTCGACAACGCCGAGAGCGCGGTTCTCAAGCTCATCGACGAGAAGAAGCTCGACAAGCCCGTGTTCGTCGGACACTCGATGGGCGGCTTCATCGCCGCGCGTCTGGGGGCACGCCACGCCGACCGCTTTCGCGCCCTGGTCGCCATCGACGGCTACCCGGCCTTCCCGCTCTCGCTCGACATCGCGCTCTCACTCGAACAGAGGCAGTCCAGGGTCGAGGAAACGTTCAAGAAGAGCTTCGACGCCCTGAGCGAGAAGGAATGGTCGGAGAAAATGAAGGGGAACATCTCCAACTGGATCACCAATCCCGAGCGAGCCAGGCAGATCGGCGAGATGGTCGCCAAGGTCTCCAAGAGCACGGGCTCGCGATACATGCTCGAGCTGCTCGCGTCCGACGTGACGCCAGAGTTCGCGGCCTGCACGACGCCGTTCCTGTTCGTCGGGGCGATCAGCGACGTGACCTCCAAGGAAGACGGCGACAAGGTCATCGCGAATGTCGTGCAGCGCGAGTTTGCGCCGTGCAAGGCCGCGACGGCGGTCGTGTACACCAACACGCGACACTTCGTCATGGAAGACGCGCCGGCGAAGCTGGACGAGGCGATCGCCGCGTTTGTCGCCGGCAAGCCCGTCCCCGGCGCTCTCACGCTCAAGGCGCCGCCCGCGCCGGTCAAGGCTCTGCCCGTCGACCAAGCCCCCAAGAAGTAACCGCCCAAGGAACCCTCTCTCGTGCCCCATTTCGCGGACATGCTCTGTGACGCCATTCGCGCCGTCGGCTCGCCGGTCTGCGTCGGACTCGATCCGGTCTTGGAATCTCTGCCCGCCCAGTGCAAGGACGCGGCCGATGCGCCGACGGCTATCGAGCGTTTCTCCATCGGCGTCGTCGACGCCGTCGCCGGTGTCGTGGCGGCGGTCAAGTTCCAGTCCGCCTGCTTCGAACGCTACGGCTCGCTCGGTGTTGCCGCCATGGAGCGGTCGATCGCCCATGCCCGCTCGCGGGGGGTGATCGTGGTCCTCGACGCCAAGCGCGGGGACATCGGTATCTCGGCCTCCCACTACGCCGCCGGCGCTGTCGCCATGGGCGTCCACTGCGTGACGGTGAACGGCTATTTGGGCATGAGCGGCGTCGAGCCGTTTCTGGCCGCCGGCCTGGGTGTCTTCGTGCTGGTTCGCACGAGCAATCCCGACAGCGATGCGGTTCAATCGCCTCGCCTTGGCGACGGACGGAGCGTCGCCGAACTCGTCGCGGATCAGGTCGCGTCCCTGGGCGACAAGCACATCGGCGTGAGCGGCCTCAGCGCCGCCGGTGCGGTCGTGGGCGCGACCAAGAGCGCCGACGGCCTGGCGCTGCGCGCTCGAATGCCCCGACAGATCTTCCTGGTCCCGGGATACGGCGCCCAGGGCGGCACCGCCGACGACATCCGGGCTCTCCTCACGCCCGGTGGCGGCGGCGTCCTCGTGACCGCCAGTCGGTCGGTCATCTACGCCAAGCCCGATGCGGCTGAAGCCTGGCAGGCCACAGTTCATCACGCGGCAAAGTCGTTCGCCGCGGAAATCGCCGGCGTCACCCACGCAGCATGAAGTCACGTGCGCGGCGTGCGTCTTGGCAAATCACTACAATGTCCCTTCGTGCCTTTCAGGTGATCCCGGAATGGAGCATCCATGGCGAAAAAACAAGCACCCACAGGTCGAAGCGGATCATCGGGAACGCCCACATGTAGCTGCCTCGTTCTCTGCGATGACGTGGTGATCAGCCACGGACACGACAAACATCGGCTTGATGGAATTATCGGGAGCATGAATGTTCCCTTCGTGCCCCACCCGATACCCGGGGGCGTCGTTTACGTTCGGGTCTCGAACATCCACCAGACCGAGAAACTAAAGGTCTCGCTCGTCCGGGCCGATGACGACCACCAGCCATTATGGGAAATCGAGGCCGAAATCGTGAGCCGAAACGAACCACTGGACGTACATACCCTCGTGGCGAGGGTTCCTCCTTTCATGGTCGATCGGGCCGGGAGATTCCTTCTGGAGGCGAGACACAAAGGAGTGCAAATCGCATCGGTCCCGGTTATGATTCAAGCCGCCTTTCCAAGTCCGCCGGCCGGCGTCCGGACAGAGTAGAGCGTTCCATGATCACATTCGCGGCACAGAAAGATCCAGTAAACAACGTCACGACCTGCTATGGCAGGCTTGAGAACGTGGTGCTGGGTCGCGTAGTGTTTGTCCGTCGGACGACATCGCCCGCGAAGGCTAAGGCTGCTCTCACGATCGATCAAGCCAACGCGTGGCTGTTGAAAAACGCTGCCAAGGTCGACAAGCATGGCAAGGCGAGCACCAAGCGCCTCCTTGGGCGAGAATCGGTTTGAAGGGCGTGGTAGCCTTGGTCTTCCACAATTGCTGATAGACTTCGCGCGTGGCGCTGCGTCAGGGTGAAATCTACTGGGTGTTTGACTGTCCCCCATTGCACGGGCATGTCGCCGCACCTCATGCGGTGATCATCCTCAATCCCTCGCAACAATTGGCGGACCCCAGTCATCCGGTTCTTGCGATGGTCGTGAGTTCCTCAATACCCAATCCAGGTTCTGACCACATCGCAATGCCGAACACTCAGAGCCACTCGACTTGCACGACGGGCCTGACCAAACCATGCTGGGCCGTCACTCATTGGATTCTTCGCGTCTCGGATCGAGCAAAGCTGGCACAGCGATGCGGCCACGTCGGCGGCAACACACTGAGAAACCTGCTCTCGGCGTTCGTGCGGGTCGTGGAAAGTGGTCATTTGCCAATCGACCATCCGACTGGAAGTGCGCGGAGAGTGGAACCTGACTCATGAATGAAGAAAGGGCGTCGGCCGCCGATGCGGCCGACGCCCGTCAACAACCATCCGCACCACGCTTGTGGGATGGAGATAGAGCCAGGATCAGGCCCGGCGACGCTTGCCCAGGGCAAGCCCGCCAAGTCCCAGCAGGGCGGCCGATCCGGGTGTCGGCACCGCGGAGCCGCTGTACGAGCCCTCGGCGAACCACTGGCGGTTGGGGAGCATGTCGGCCCCGATCGACACGCCGCGGTTGGCCGCGTTGGGCGTGTAGGGCAGAGCGCCGCTGGTGTTGATGACCGTCATCGTGAACGCGAAGTCCTGCGGGCCGCTCATCGCGCCCGCGGCGATCCCCAGATCGGCGTTGTCGATCCCGCTCGTGTACTGCACGACCGAGAGTTCGTCGGTGCCCATCACCGTCGCGGTCGAGCTCCACGCGGCAACCTTGCCCGCGGCGCTGAACACGGCGTTCTCGAAGGCGCACGACAGCAGAAGGTCGCCCGAGCGGGCGTCGAGCCACTGGAACACGCCCGAGGCCCGGTACTGGTGGGTGATGATCGAACCGACGGCCGACGACTTCTCGTACGCGAGCGTCCAGTCGGCCATGAACTTGGTGTGGTACACCGCGTCCATCCCGCCGTTGTCATTGTTGACGATCAGGTCGATGTTCACGCCGGCGGCGTCGCCCTGGCGGACCTGGTTGCCCGCCCCGGTGAACGTCCACTGGCGGTCAGCTGTATCGGACGCGAAGCTGAAAAAGGTCGCGTTCGCCGAGGCGGCCATTCCGGCAGCGGCGATCAAGGCAAGTCCTGCAGTCTTCATCGTTCTCTCCTCAGGTTGGATGTCCACGCCCTCCAAGACGCGGCACCATCTACAGATACCACCAGGATCACCCAGAGCCCAGGCGCGGGCGTTCAAACGCCCGAGATACGGACTCTCGGACCGGGCGCACACGGACCGGACGATGCGACACGATGTTTCGGGCCCTCCAGACTCCGCCAGCCCGATCACTCACGCGCCCAGTGGCTCGAGGCCCCGAAACAGTTCTGGGGGGATGGGCAAGCTGCGCGGCGTGTACTACTTACGCGATCTCACGCGAATATCCGAATTCCGCTGGCAAGTCTCCAATCGTGTGGCACATTCCGAGCAGTCCGGCGTGCGCCCGCGGTCCCTTTGTGAGAGGGGGGATCGCTGTGTTCTGGCCTCGCGATCCACTGCGTGGATCGTGACACCGGGCGGAGGAGAGCTTTATGTTGAATCACTCGATCGTGGCGTGCGGAGTCGCGGGACTGGCCGGGGCGGCTCAGGCGGGGATCATCCTCGAATCAGAGCCCAACAACTCCCTGATCACCGCCGATTTCTGCGGCAATTACAACCCCCCGGGTGATTCGTTCATCGTCGATGGCGGGATCGGCGAGCTGCGCGACGAGGACTGGTTTCAGTTCTCGGTGAGCGGGCCCTCGCAGATCGTTGCCTCGACGTACGGCCGCCCCGACAGCAACCCGCCCGCCGACAGCTTCCTCGAACTCTTTGACTCGGCCGGAAACCTCGTCGCCTTCGACGACGACAGCGGCATCAACAACTTCAGCTCGCTCAGCTTCAACACCGCGACCGGCGGCACCTTCTTCTTCCGCGTCACGGCCTTCCAGAACCAGACCACCTTCGACTACAAGCTCGTGGTCGGCATGAACATTGTCCCCGCTCCGGCCTCCTTGGCGGCTCTCGCCGTCGGCGTGCTGGGCTTTGGACGTCGTCGCCGGTAAGCGCCCCGCGAGATTTCGGTTCCATCAAAATGCCCCCCCGGCCCGTTCGCCCCGCGAGCGGGCCGCTTTTTTGGCCAGCTCCGAAGAACATTAGCCGAAATTATCGACCATTCGCCGGATTGGACTGGCAATCCTGGTTATCGGGGGCATCTTCCAACCGGAGGAGCGCGACGCTCGCGAGAGCGTCGCTGTTCTTGTCGGCTGTCCACTGGATCGGGAGATTCACATGATCGCAACACGCCTTGCCATGGTGCTCGCCGCGGGCGCCGCGGGCTCTTCGATGGGCGCCTTTGTCAGCTTCGCCTCGGACTCCAATCCGGATCGACCGACGTTCCGCTCCGACAGCTACGGGCGCAACATCATGGACGGCAACGCCGGCGTTGGCATCGGCGTCACCCTGCTCTATGACGCCGACGACAATGGCCCGGGCACGGCGGTCTCGTACACCTCGAATCTGCAAATGCAGTTTGACTTCCATTCGTATTCGGCAGTTGCCGTCGCCGGCGGGGCGACTCTTCACACCTACGTCGGCCACGGCCACTTCGACTTCCGCGATGCCTTCGGCTCGGCCCTGCTCAGTGTGGCGGCCTTCGACATCGTGCTGACGAGCCTCTCCGACTCGACAGCCACTCTGGGCACCTCCGCGACGATTCAGGCCAACCATCTCGCGAGCAGCTTTCCATTCGTCGGTGGCCTGCTCACCTTGGGAAACCCGGTGATGACCGATTTCGCGTTCACCCTCACCAACATGCGCGAGGCCAGCGGGTCGAACGTCGGCGGCCTGGACAACAACGGCTATTGGAACCCCTGGACGTCCGAGGGCTCGTTCTCCGGAACCCTGGTTCCCACCCCCGGCACCATCGGCCTTGTCACTCTCGGCGCGATGCTCGCAATGCGCCGGCACCGCAACTGATCGACTCGGAGCACACGCAAACTCGACACAAGCCCGGCCCGGTCGCCGGGCTGTTTCATTGGTGCATGCGCGCTCGAGGCAGGTTCACGCGTAGACGTACGTGATCGGCGAGTCGATCTCCGCGAGCAAGCTCACGTGCACGGGGCACAGGTCTCCGACGCGTTCGAGCCGCTCGCGGAACTCCGCGGGCATCGTCGCCGGGATCTGCACCACCACCGGCAGTCGCCCGATGCGGCGAGGGGCCGGGGGGGTCGTCATGTGCTTCTCGACCTTCGCGGTAGCGCCAGTGACGTCCAGCCCTTGTCGCTCGGCCCACATCGCGATGGTCGTGAGGATGCACGACGCGAGCCCGGCCGCCACCAGATCGGTCGGGCTGAAGGCCGAGGCGTCTCCCCCGATGTCCTTGGGCGCATCGGTGCGGAGGATTGCCCCCTCAGGGTGCTTGAGGTCACACTTCTTGTTCCCACTGTATCGGACGGCGATTTCAACCATACCAGAACCCTACGCCCCAAGCGCCGTGCCCGGCGGGCGCCTGCCGCACCTCGGATTTGTATTGACCGGAACGGGGGCTTTGGTATCCTGTACCCCGAATTCCCATTGTGTTGGTGGCTTCAGGAGTTGAGAATATGGTTCGTCGAGGATGGACAATGCTTGACTTGGTCGTGGCTGTTGCCGCGATCGTGGTGCTCACGGCGGTCTCGGTTGTCATGGCCGAGCCGACTGGGCGGGCCGAGAAGCTGGCCCAGTCGCTCGCCAATCTGCGGGCACTCGGTGTTGCGAACGCCCAGTACCGCCATGACAACCACGACTACCTGCCGTTCGTTGGAATCGGCCCAAGTCCGCGGGGCGTGCCGGTGGCGGGTCAACAGTTGTCGGGCTGGGCCACCTGGACCTTCGGCGGAAAGAACTGCAACGCGTTCTGGTTCACAAGAATCAATGGCATCTTCGACGTTGAGGCGGCCGATCGCCCGCTCAATCGGTACGTCTACCCCGGCTTCACGTACACGGCCCCGCCCCCTCCCCAGCGACTTCCGGCCAACAGCCCGGCTCGCCTCAACGAGCAGGCCAAGGTGTATCAGGACCCGGCGGATCTCGTCGGGCACCAACAGAACTGGCCCAACGCCAATCCCGCCAGTGGCGGGCGTCCCCCCCTCTCGTGCTACGACGACATCGGCACCAGTTATCACATGAACATGAGCTGGGACGACCAGCTCCAAAGCCGCATCTCCAACTTCACCGCAAGGTTCAACGAGGGCACCCGCAGACTGGCCGTAGGTCAGGGCGTCGACCCCGCTCGATTTGTGATCTACAACGACGAGTGGGCCGCGATGATCCTGAACCACTCCGCCCCGTTCTCTGCACCTGGGAATCACGGCGTCACCAACGCCTCGCCCACGCTCTTCTACGACGGGCACGCCTCGTTGATCACGTATCAGCCCGGATTCAATCGGGCGGCGCGGATCACGCCGACCTACTCGGTGTGGTTCGAAGACCTGCCGCGTCCCTCCGTGGGCTCCGGCTCGGGCACGACGAGCATCGCCGAGCAACCGATTCCTGCCGAAGCGGTCGAACCTCTCCCCTGAGCCACGATCACAACGCCTAGCGCCGGGGATTGCGGGGTGAGCCGTCGCGAATCGAGCGCGGCGGCTTGATCGGAAACGGAGTGCGGGGCACGCCCGACGCCGGCGCCTGCGCGGATGTCGAGTCGGCGGTCGCGCCCGGGGCGGCCACAACCGACGTCGGCTGGGCAGGCGCATCGATGGTCTCGGCGGGGCTGCCGGGTGCCTGCGGCGGTTCGGTGGGCGTGCCGGCGGGCGCCTCGGCGCCGCTCTGCGGCGGAGCCTTTGCAAAGACCATGCGCCCCGAGTTGGTTTGGATCGCCGACGTGACCGTCACATCGAGCTCCTGCCCGACGCTGCTCTCGGCTTCGTCAACGACAACCATGGTGCCGTCGTCGAGGTAGCCCACCGCCTGGCCAGGATGCTCGCCCGCGCGTGAGAGCTGGATCCGCAGCGACTGGCCAGGGAGGAACGCCGGCCGCAGCGCGGAGGCGACGTCGTTGATGTTCAGGGCCTCGACGTGCTGGATCTCGGCGACACGCGCCAGGCCGCTGTCGGTTGTGACGATCACTCCCGGCATGCTCTTGGCGAGCTCGAGCAGCATCTGATCGGTCGCGACGCGGGGCACGTTGAGATTCTCGATCGAGACGTCCACCGCGGTGGTGGCCTGCAGTTTTTCGATCATCAGGAGCCCGCGGCGCCCTCGGGCGCGCTTGAGCTTGTCGCTGCTGTCGCCCAGATCGTGCAGCTCCTCAACGACGAAGCTGGGGATCACGACCGTCGACGTGACAAGCCCCGTCGAGGCGAGATCGAGGAATCGCCCGTCGATGAGCGCGGATGTGTCGAGGATCAGCGGGCGAGGGCCCCTGACCTGCTTGGCAAACTCGACGTACGGAATGACCAGTCGAAAGTCGTCCTGCGTCTGCAGCACCGTCGTGATGACCAGATAGGCCAGCGCCATCCCGATGAGCACCTTGAGCATCGCGGCCAGGCCAAGGTCCTGGATGTCCCATGACTTCCAGATCAGATCGATCACCGCTCCGACAGCCAAAGTTGCCAGCATGGCGCCCAGAAGCCCCAGAAAAATGCTGAACAGCGTCGAGATCTTCTTGCGAGGTGTGAAAACATCGACGCCCACGACGATCGCCGCAAGCCCCAGAGAGACACCCAGAGTGACGGGCCAGAGGAATGCCCGCGTGCGAGCCCCGCCCTCCACGTTCTTGGGGTCGTATCCCAGGATGTTCAAAAGCGTGATCGTCGAGAACAGAACAAAAAACCCGACGCGCACGAACCGCAGCAGCACGAGGCGCGTTCGCTCGGCCGCTTCCTGGATCGCCAGATACGAGGACTTCTCTGCCACGCGACGAGTATACGAGGTTCGGCCGGTGTCTGTCGGCCTCAGCAGGGCGTTTCAAGAGCGACCACGAACGCGTCGTAGTCGAAGAAGTCAACCGCCCCATCCTGATCGAAGTCCGCGCTGGGGAGCCCCAGCTGGAAGGCATCCACGAACTCGAGATAGTCGAAGAGGTTGACAAGGTCGTCGCCGTTGAAATCGGCTGGGCACGACGCGATCTTGATGAGCTTTCCGCCGTTGAGCACGACGCTCTGGAGATCGATGCCGCCCAGCCCCTGGACCTTGTAGTAGACGGTGCGCCCGTTGAGGTCCAGGACGCTTCCCGCCACCGTGAGCGTGCGAACGTAGAGCACCTCGTCGGCCGGCGAGGAGTCGTTGCCCCGGGCGCTGACCAGCGTCAGCGTGCTGTTCACGACCTCGAGCGTGCCCGGGGAGAAGACCGACTCGAGCCCCTGCCGCGAGTTTCCAACGTCCTTGCACCCGATCTCCAGCGTCGCCGGAGAGTGGTCGTTCCTCTCGGCCTGATCGAACCGCAGGCGCATGCCCCGCAGGTCGTGCGTGTGGCAATCGCTGTCGTTCTGATCGTCGAACGAGGACTCGCCCTGGAACACAATGGTCCCGTTCCCCGAGATCGCCCCGCGATTGACCAGGTCGACCCCAACGCACCGGAGCGTCGAGCGGCCCATGGGCGACGCAAGCCGGATGAGCGCGCAGGACTCGTTGGTCAAAGTGTGCTGCTCGCCGCCCGCTCCCCCGGGAGCAACCACGAGCAGCGAGTCGTCGCCGGCGAGAGAAAGCGTGCCGAGGTTCTCGATGTTGCCCGCGACGCTCGCGATGGCCGCCGATGCGAGCGTGATCACGCCCGTCTCCGCGTTGTGCACAGCCCACGCGGGCGACGCGCAGAACTGTGTGATGTTCACACTGGCTCCCGCGGCAAGCTCGATCGTGCCCTCATTGGTCATCGTGCGGATATTGACGGGCGACTGTTCGCCGCCAAACGTTACGAGAGTCTCAGAAGCGTTGGAGAATCCCGGCGCCGCGCACGGATCGACCGCATCACCCTGATCACCCTGATCGCCCGAGCCGCCCCCGCCGCCGCCCGAAGTCGTTTCGCCCGTCCCAGTCGTGGTGCCGGGTGCGCCGCCGCCCCCTCCGCCACCGACCGCCCGTCCCGACGAGCCGCCACTCGATCCCGCACCCGTGGCGAATCTGGGGGCGCTCGCGCCGCCGGAGGACATGGACACCTCGGATGAGTAGTCGTTTGCCGCGCTGGTATCGAATTCTTCCCCGAGCTCTTCGTCGCCCACGCCCGCGAATGCAAAGGGATCCCACCACCCGGCGGACGCGGTCTCAACCGCGCCGAAATTGGGAGCCTCAACGGCCTTGCGCGGCGCGGGAGCCGCGACGATGGAAGCGGACTCAGTCTTAGGAGTGGGCGTCTCGCGCACCACCATGCGCTTGGGCGCAAGGGACTCGCCGGATCCAAGAGACGCGGGAACGAACCAGTGGTTCGGCTTCGCGAGCGCGAGTCGCGCCGCGGAGACCTTCACCGAGCGAAGATCGCCCGGAACGGCCAGCCCCGCGATGAGCAGGAGGACCCCCAACAACACACGTCTCTTGCGCCCCTTTTTCACACAACCTCCCTGTTGCCCGCCAGCATGAATAGATACGCCAAACCAGGGTTGTGAACGCATAAAAGTGCCGGGAGTCACGCAAGGCGATGCGATTGCGCCCGCAAAGTCGCCCGAATCGAAACGACATGCATGCTTTGGGCGCCGATGCGGACCAAAGAGAAGACCGGAGATCGCACCCCTCGAAAGGGATTCGATCTCCGGTCTGTTATCAGGACTTGAGTTACCGGGCCGTTCTGGCCTTGGATCGGTCAGAGCGAGAGCTTAGAACCCGCCTCCGCCTCCGCCTCCAGCACCACCGCCGGGACGACGACGCGGGGTCGCCGGTGCGGTGCCGTCAGCCGGCGGGGGGCCACCAGGACCGCCCGCGCCGCCGCGCCCGCCACCCTGGCCACCTTCGAACTTCTTGGCCTGTTCTTCGGTCATGACCGTCTTGAGGGTGTCGGTGAGCTTCTTGCGAGCGGCCTCCATCTCGGTGCGCATCTTGTCGCGGGCCGCCTGATCGACCTCGCCGGGGGCGGCGGGGCCGCCCGCCGGACGGAGCTTGGCCTGGGTGATCACGAACTCTTCGATCGCGTCGGCAGCGGTCTGCTGCTTGGCGGCCTCGAGCTTCAGGCCCAGAAGGTTGTCGGTCATCGTGTCCCACTGGCGGTTATTGAGGGTGCCGAGCGAGGCCATGATCTTGGTCCGCTGGTCGCCGGAGATCGAGGGGATGGCCTTCTCGAACTTCGCGCGCTCGGCCTTGTTGAGTTCTTCCATGGCCTTGGCCATCTCAGCGCCGCCGCCGCGGTTTCCACGTCCGCCGCCCGCGTCGGGAGCGGCATCGTCCTTGTTCTTGGCTCGCTCTTCCTGCATCTTCTTCATGGCCTCTTCACGGGCCTTGGTGGACGCGGTGTTGTAGCTCTCGCGGGCCTCGGTGTAGGCCTTGACGAGTTCTTTGGTCTGGGCTTCGTTGAGGTTGAGGTGTTTGGCGACGCCCGTGGCCTGTGCGGTCCACGCCGCGGTGGCCTTCTCGCCGGTGAGAGCCGCTCCGCCGCCGACGCCACGACCGCCACGACCGCCGGGCTGACCGGGCTGGCCGTCGGCCGGGGCCGCGGGCTTTCCGGCGTCCTGGGCGTAGGCGTTCAGTCCAAATGAGCCGAGAGCGACACAAACGAGCAGCACGTTCAACTTCTTCATTGCGGAAACTCCATGGATGGGTAAACCCGACGACCAGCAGGGAAAAACGCCCCGCAGCGGCGTCTATTGCACCCGATAAGCCCTTCAAAGCACAAATCCGGGCTCATTTTCGCCATCCATACGGTATGGCCCCGGGCACGAGAACAGGGAACCACCGAATCGGATGGACGGAAACTGTCGCATCAGTTTCAGCCCCCCCGAACGGAGCTCAGGTCGCCTTGGGCTCGGGGAGCGATAACCCAGCGCGGCTCACCGCGAGGGACCCGGACGTCGACGCCGGGCGCCCGAGGCTACCGGCGAGTGATCAAGAGCGTCGCCCACCGGCTTGAGGCCTCGCTCGGCGAGCATCGCACGCCACAGTGCCGCCGCGGGCGCGCCGCGTTCGGTGAAGGTGCCTCCCTCGGCGCGATGGATGATCGCCTGGACGTCCGAGAGCGAGAAGACCCAGTTGAGCCCGCCGTGTCCGGGACCCCTGACCCTGGCGGCCTTGCGGATGAGATCGAAGGTCTTGGCGGAGATGTCGCCGGCCTCGAGCAGCTCGGCCTTGGTGAAGCTCTGCCCCTCGGGGAGCTCGACTCGTGGTTGATCGCCGCGTCGCATCGCTCTGCTCCTTCGCATCGAACTGGTCGTTGTCGTCGGCGCTCGATCGACGCGGATGATAAGGCCCATCGCGCGGGTTGCGGATCGGCGCGTGCGGCGTTACGCTCTGGGCGCGCCCATCCCCCGATGATTGATCCGGGGCTCGAGTCGGGAGAACGCACCGGTTCCATTCATGACCGATCCCGACCACTCTTCAAAGCACGATCGCGCCCCCCAAACGCTCGACGAGCTGTCGCGTCGGTGGCTTGCGGGCGATGAGGCCGCGATGCACGAGCTGCACACCAGGCTGACTCCCGGGCTCCGGCGACACTTTGAACGCAGGCTTTCAGGGACCCAGGGCGCCGCGGTTCCCGGAACCGGCGAGCTGGCCGACGAGCTCGTGCAGCGGACCTGGATCCTGCTGTGGGACTCGGTTGTGAAGGGGAAATACGACCCCGCCAAGTCCAGGCTTACCACGTTTCTTTACGCGGCTTCAAGCCTGATCTGGGTCCGCTTTCTCGGCGAGCGCAAGGACCGGGCTCAACTCGACGAGAAGTACCACGCGATCCAGGCCCCCGGAGAAGCGAGCGAGGATCCGGGGACGGCTGCGGACCTGGCGGCGATCCTCGACGAGCTGCGCCGCGTGCTGTCGGGCGAGGTCGGCGAGGGCACAATCTCGCCCCAGGATCGTGAAACGCTGCGTGCCCTCGCCCAGGGCCGAACCGATCGCGAACTGGCGATGGACCAGAAAGTGTCCCCAAGCACCGCACACGCCCGAAAAAAAACGGCCCTGGATCGCGTGCGGGCCTTCCTTCAAGGGCGCGGCTTTGCCGATGAGAACGACCGAGCGCCGGGTGGACAAGGGATGTAGAACCGATGGAGCACTTTCGGGGGGCGGTGCCCGGTCGCACCGCCCGCGGAACGGATCGAGACGTCCATGGATGAACGCAAGCTGACATCTCTGCTGAACATGGCACGCGAGGCCGAGGAGCTCGACCGCGATGTCAACGCTCCGGGCGCGATTCGCCACGCGGCAAGGGTGGCGCCGCGCGACTCGGATCGGCCGGCCCATCGGGTGGCGCGCTCCGGCAAGGATGGCGCACGCCGCGTGATCTGGATGTCTCTGGCGAGTGCCGCGTGCCTGGCCCTGACGATCACCGCCTGGACCTTTTTCGGACTCAGGCCCACGGGTTCGACCTCACCGGCTCCCGACCCTCACCGCTTTGCAATTGGCACCGCGCCCGTATCGCCCCTGGGCGGGGTCGACGCGGGCACTCCGGCGTCGAATCGTCAGACGATGCTCATCGCGCTCTATCGCGGGGACGATGGGCGCGGCGCGACGTGCGCGGACTGCTGGTGCGTGCAGCGATGGGTCCCCACGCTCGAGGACGAACAGGAATTGTCCGGTGTCACCAAGGACGAGATGATCTGCGCGTCGATGGACAGGACGTGCGTGAAGGACCCCGCACGCGTGGTGGTGGTCGGCCTGTCGGGCCCCGCCGAGCTGCTGCCCGCGTCCGACGACACGGCCCGCGACATCGCGATCTGCCTGATGGAGTATCAGGACTCCAAGAGCGAGCCCGACACGCTCGACGCCACGATCGCCGCGCTCGCCTCGGCCGGATGCGTCGCCTCCAGCGTCGATGTGCACATCCACTCGTGGGCTCGCTGAATCGTGGCACGGACAACCTGCCCGTGACTTCGACGCTCAGTCGACATTGAATGCTCAGGAAAGGCACATGGGCAGGATGCCCATGCAACCAAAAAAAGCACATCGGCAAGGTGCTCACGCGGCCCTCAAGGCCCAAAGACCCGATACTCGTACGCCGGCTTGAACCCGGCCCGCAACAGATTTCGAAGCGAACCCTCCACGGCCGTGTTGGTCTCCGACACGCACACCGTGCACCCAAGCTCGGCGGCCAGGCGCAGGCGGGTCTCGATGAGGGCCGCCTGTCCGCCCTTGCGACGATACCCCTCACGCGTGGTGGACCACCCGAGATAGCCGATGGGTCCGCTCGTGAGCAGCAGTGAGGCGGCCGCCACGACGCCCTGGTCCATCGCCACAAAGTGCCAGCAGCCCTCGAGACCCAGCGTCGCAAAGAAGCCCCTGGCGGCCATGTCGTTCCCGTAGACCGCGGCAACATCCGCCTCCTTCACGACCGACTGCTCGGGCACGAGCCGCACGACCTCGAGCGTCGAGTCGGCGGGCGCCGGATTGCCGGCGGGGCGTGCCAGGGCCACGTACCGCACGAAAGGCCACTGCTTCAGCGCGCAGCGTTCCATCGATGAGAGAACCTGGGGCGTGTCCATTCCCGTGGCGAGCCAGAGGAAAAAGCGGTCGATCCCCCGCGAGCGGAAGGCCGAGATGGTGCGTTCGATCTCGTCGAGTGCCGGCGGCTCGCCGACCAGGGCGGTTGCGCGATTGCGGTTGTGAGCGGGAAACTCCTCTCGCCCCGCCGGATTGATCGTGAGGTCGAACGGGCCGATCGTCAACCGCTCGGCGATGCGAGGGCTGGCCATGTTCAATGTGTTGTGGATCGTGCGCATTCCCGCGGCCAGAACCTTCGCGTCCATGTCCGCAGCGTACCACAGATCCGCGTGTTGACGCGGGTGAGACCCGTCGTTCCATATCCTCATGGTCCATGAGCGGCCTCTTCTCCGGCACATCCCTGGAGCGCCCGGTGACCTGCGAGCGGTGCAACAAGCCGCTGGCCGACTGCCGCTGCACGCCTGCGACCAAG
>ERZ1292640.181-Hain-H43-02um-R1-181-length-51569-cov-7_pt2 | contig 20051 bp, 19 predicted proteins | sample MGYA00564404_ERZ1292640 | MGnify/ENA primary metagenome ERZ1292640 (study PRJEB36523, sample SAMEA6512636) | groundwater metagenome | collected 2019-01-08 | study: AquaDiva: Metagenomics assemblies of 32 groundwater samples
GCGCCGTATTTTAAACTGCGGAAAAAATTAATGCTTGAAGCCTCTTTAAAATAACGCACGGGAACCGGCACCTCCCCTATTCTAAAACCTTTTTCAATTATTTGGAAAAGAACCTGGCTGTCAAAAACAAAATCGTCTGAATTGTTTTCAAAATCAATGACTTCTAGAACCTCTTTTTTATAAGCTCTCATTCCCGTGTGCCATTCCGATAAATTATATCCGGTTGCCAGATTTTCTATCAAAGTTAAAAAACGATTAGAGTAATATTTATAAGCTGGCATTCCTCCTTTTAGCGTTTCTTTTCTGCTTCTTATTCGAGAGCCCAGCATCACGTCAAAATAATCTTCTTTGATAAAATCAATAAAATGTTTTAATAATTTCGGGTCATATTGATAATCAGGGTGAATCATTGCAACAATATCAGCCCTCCTTTCAAGCGCCAGTTTATAACATGTTTTTTGATTGGCGCCATAGCCTTTGTTTTCAGGATGTTTTACAACAAAAATTCCAAGCGCTTCGGCTATTTTGCAAGTTTGGTCTTGGCTTTTGTCGTCAACTAAAATAATTTCATCAACTAAGTTTTTTGGTATGTCGCCAACTGTTTTTTCTAATGTTTTAGCCGCGTTGTAAGCCGGCAAAACAACAACAACTTTCATCCTTTTTAAAATATTTATTATCAAGGTTATTATAATACTTTACTGTTTCCAAATAAAGAATAAAAAACAAAAACAGAAATTTATTCTGTTTTTGTTTTTTTAAAACGCTCCTTTATTTTTCAAGCGATTCAATAATATCTTCTGCTCCGTCTACACCGGCAGAAAGAGAATCCTTTACGGCGGAGACAGCATCAACACCAAGTTCTTTTGCCGTATCTAGGGCAGCAACAACTGATGTTTTAGTGGCCTCAAAGGTGTTTCCGCCTACTTGCTTTACGGCGTCAACAGCACCGTTCACGGCTTCAACAGCCGTCTCTCCCACGCTTAAACCTAATTCTTTGGCGCTGTGTAGCGACTGAGCAACAACTCCTTTAATTGCTAAGTCCTGTTTAACTCCTGACTTCGTCAATCCCTGAACAGTGCCCGTAACAACTCCTTTTACGGCTAATATCACAGACGCTCCAACTTCTCCCACACCGCTTAAAACACCCTTGACAACAGAAGCAGGAACATCAATGGCTTCTTTGGCGAATTCTCCAGTTTCTCTTAAAACAGAAACCGTTGTGTTTTTTGCAACATCAACAATGCTACTGGCAACATCAGCCGTGCCCTTTAAACTAGCCACTATTCCTAATTTTATTCCATTAACAATATTAGAAATCAATGAAAATACCATATAATTAAATGTTAAAATTTTTATATAAATGCATTTATGCAATCGACCTTTATTGTCTTTATTTTTGTTATAGAAAAAAATCTTTAAAAAACAATTAAATTTATCGTTTCGTCCCTACCGAGACAGACGTTTAAATTTTTTAATTATTTCTAACGCCTCTTCGGCAGAATCTACTATTTGAATAATTTTAAGGTCCTTTTTTTTAACCGCTTTTCTTTTTAAATAAACCTCTGACTCCAGCCATTTAAATAACGGCCCCCAATATTCTTTACCCACCGCAACCACCGGAACCGGCCTTGCCAGTTTTTTTGTTTGCACAAGCATTGTCATTTCAAAAAATTCATCCAATGTTCCAAAACCTCCGGGAAAAAATATATAACCATCGGAAGAAAAAGAAAGCATAGCCTTCCTGGTAAAAAAATGATAAAAGCCTATAGGTTTGGTAACATATTTATTTATCCTCTGGCCTTCGGGCAGTTGAATATTCATTCCAACCGATTCGCCGCCGGCCTCAAACGCGCCCCGATTAGCGGCTTCCATAATTCCCGGTCCGCCGCCGGTGACAACAGTATAGCCGTTCTTTGCCAACAGCGCTCCTGTTTTTATAGCTTCTTTATAATAAGGATTATTTTGGGAAAAACAGGTTGAACCTAAAATAGTAACCGATTTTTTAAAACCTGATATGAAACGAAAACCGCTGACAAGCTCTGTCATAATCTTTGAAATATGCCACCTATATGTTCTCTTAAGGTCTTCTTTAGCCGGCGGCAGTTTTGGATCTGAATATAAACGCGCCGCTTTTATTTTTTTTGTTATTTTTTTCATATGCTTTCCATAATTTCAACGCCCGAGCTAGTGCCAATAATATCCGCCCCAGCGTCTATCATCATTTTTAAATCATCTAGTGTTCTAATTTGAACAGATGCTTTTATCAACAGCCCGGGAGCTGATTTTTTCATAATTTTAAGATGTTCTGCTTTTTCTTTCAGCTCTCTTTTTTCCAACGGGTCTTTTTCCGTGGCTGTTTTTACACAAAAAGCCCCGGATTTTTTAACCAACTCAGACGCCTTTTTAATTTCATCGTCGTTTAAATATCCAGATCCTATAATAATTTTTGTCGGAAGAATTTTTGTTAAGGGTTTTATATCTTCTAAAATTTTTTCGTATCTTTCATATTTTAAATCAACCACGTTCATTACCACGTCAAGCTCGTCGGCTCCGTCTTTTTTAGCTTTTTTACAGGCCGCTATCCTTTCTTTATGAGAACTCAAACCCATAGGAGGGTCAATTAAAACAATTACCTTAATATCTGTTTCTTTAAGCTCTTTTTTAACTAATTTCACCCATTTTTGCCTTACGTCAACGCCCCGAAAATTATATTTTACAGCCTCAAGGCAAGTTTTTTTAATATCCTCCGCCGTGGCATCAACTTTTATATTTGTATGGTCTATGGTTTTTGCAATATTCATAAATTTAATTTTTAATAATTTTAAAATCTGCGAGGATTTTGCGACTCGAACTAGGTGGGTCGCACTACTACCTCTAAATTATTCGTAAAAAGCTATTGACATTCGAATATAATCGAATATAATTGAATATATTAATCTAATTCAATTATACATGAATAAACGTTTTGAATCAAGAATAAAAATAACACCGGAAGTGCTTCAAAAAATTGCTCGCATCGATGAGTTAAAGGGACTATGGACCGGTAGCGCCAAACTGAATCCCCACGTGCTAAAACAACTAAAAATGTCAGTAATTATTACTTCAACTGGAGCATCAACAAGAATTGAAGGAGCAAAAATGAAGGATGAGGAAATTGAGCGACTGATTCGGGGTCTCAAAACCAAACCGCCAAAAGGCAGAGACGCAGAAGAAGTTGCAGGATATGCCGACCTTCTCGCCAGGATTTTTGATAATTATAAAACCCTTAAATTAACCGAAGGACAAATTTTGCAGTTCCACGACATTCTGCTGAATTTTTCTTCAAAAGACAAAATAGAAAAGGGTAAATACAAATCGTCAGATAATATTGTGGTTGCGAAGGGCGATGACGGCCAGCAAATCGTGTTATTTCAACCAACCGCGCCCTATCTTGTAAAAAAGGAAATGGATGATGTTATGGTTTGGACTAATGATGTGCTAAAGAAAAAAACGATTCATCCTATTCTTGCAATTACCAACTTTATCTTTGAATTTTTAGCAATACATCCATTCCATGACGGCAACGGACGACTTTCGCGCGCGTTAACAAACCTACTTTTACTACAAGTAGGATATGCTTACATTCCATATATATCTCTTGAAGAAATCATTGAAGACCATCAAGAAGAATATTACCTTTCTTTGCGGGGAGCACAGCGATTTCATAAAACAGAAAATGAAGACATTACAACATGGATTCGTTTCATGCTCGACACACTGCTCCTGCAGGCAGAAAAATCGCGGCATCTTATTGAAAGAGACCAGCCAGAGCAGGCACTTTCAGAAAAACAAATTTTGGTATTGAGACTTTTTGACCAGAATAAAACGCTCTCTCCAAAAGATATTTCTTCACTGCTTAAAGAAATTCCCCTTCCCACTATCAAACAGGCTCTGGGGCGTCTGGTTAAGCTTGGTTTGATAAATCGTATAGGATTGGGCAGAGCAACTCGCTATAGAAAGAAATAATCTTTTTAGGAAGTAATAATTTGGAAAGAACCGTCTGATGATTAATAATCACGAACAAAAAATAACAGAGCGATAATTTCGTCCTGTTATTTTTTTGTTTTCAATTTCTTTTTTAGGCACTCGGGTCGCAAATAGTACTCGACTATTCGGGAACACACCGATAGTAATTTGTCAATGCGGAGGAAGTGGAACTCGAACCCACGAGACCCTTTCGGATCACGGCTTTCCAAGCCGTTGCAATGGCCGCTATGCGACTCCTCCAAAATAAACTATTTGCCGAAATCTTCTGATATTTTCTTTTTTACTTTTTCCAGCTCCCACTTGTCTACATAGTCTTTTTGTCGTTATGGAATTTTTTTATTTGATAAATTGCTTTCCCCACCAGAAGGTTGCAATGTAAATAACCGGCAAAGCAATAATGCTTATATGCCACATCAGCCGTCCTAATTTTAAACCGCCCAATTCAGCTAAACGGATAAGAACCACAAGAGCCATAAACCACCCGATAAGGAGTCCGGCGCCGGGCCATTCCGGATGTACAAGCTCTTTGCCTCCGCCAATTTTATACCACTTCATCCATCCGTCCCACTTCATAACAAAAACATGAAGAAAAACAAGAACAAAAATAAAACGAGCGCCTAAATATTGCAAGCGCCACCATTTTTCTCTGCCAATAGCGGCTGTGGCGCGTTCGTTAGAAATGAAAAAAATTGTAATAAAAACAATGGCGGCTACAAGGCCGTAAATAAACGGCCAATTAACCGTTTCTAAAAACCCGGCTAAAGGAAACCTTGATGGCAAAAAAAATAACGAAACAATGCTGTGAATTATGGCAAGAAAAAAAGCGACAATTCCCAGTTCTTTTCTATATTGAACATAACGGTCGGGAAAAGAAAAAAAACGGCTCAATGGGCCAATAAGGAGAACGATGCCAAGAAGCGCCGCGGCCACATTAGCAAAAACTTTATTGGCAATATAAAGGTCATAATATCCGCGGCGGTAAAAAAGATACACTGAAAAAATTGTAAATAAAAACGCGGCTGCCGCAAGCGCCGCGCCATACTGCTGAAATTGGTATTTCCAGTTTATCTTCGGCGCAGATGATTTAGAATATTCAGAGGAAATGGTTTTCATAAATTTATTAGCCAAAAACTAAAACTTTATCCGAACTTTCAATTATTTTAAGCAAGTCGGACATTGTGGAAATGGGACAAATTTTACTTTCTTCTTTGCCTCGCGTTTTAAGACAAGCGCCACAAACATAGATTTTTCCTTTCAATTCTTTGAATTCCGATATTTTAGCAGATATATCAAATTGCTTACTATTGGGAATAGTATCAAGTTCTGCTCCTTCGTTTAATAAAAAAACTTCAACTTGATGACCAATTTTGAGCGCGGTAATTCCGAGACGGAATGTATTTCATGCGTGTTCTGGTTTATTTGATTGTAAAATAATACCGAGTTTCATTTTTTGATTTTAATTTTTTCACACTCTGAGGCAAGTTCGGCTAACTCTTCCTTAGAAAGCGCGTCTTCGGCGCAAGGATACAAAATATTATTTTCTTTATAAATATGCTCTCTTAAAAGAGAAATCATAGCTTGCGTATTTTCTTTAAGCTTGATTTCGTTATTCTCTTGCAAAGATTCTCTCATTTTAGCAAGATAATCTCTTTTAGCAGCATGCTCTAACAACATCATGCCTATAGGACCGCCTTCGTTTGGCATGCCTTTTTTTTCTAAAGCCGGAAACAAAACCTGCTCTTCTTTCTGATGATGCGGTTCAGCAAATGTTTCTGTAAAATGCAAAAATTCTTCCACTTTCGCATGGTTGATTTTCGATTGATCAATGACCTTTTCCAAATCGTCAAGATGCGCCAGAATGTTTTGATGGTCTGCTTTCAATTCTTCTATACAATTGTGATGATTGCAACAATTATTCATAAAAATTATTTTATTGAATTTTTAATATTAACACCGATTGTCTTAACAATTTTCAAGACTATTTGAAAATTGGCGGTGTGTTTTAGTCAAAATCCGAACTTTTTTCCAAGAAAATCCTGATTTTGATTTCTAGTTGCCCCGCCGCCTTTGGCGGCGGGGCAGGAATGAAAACTGAAATCGGCTCGCAGGCAAAAAATTTCCTCCCCTAAAACCCCTCCATTTTTTGCCCGCTCGCCGAAGCTGGGAAAATTTTTAGAAAAGAATTTGTTTTAGACGTTGTATCTTATTTATTCACTTTCTTGTTTTTTTCTCAACACATAAAAGCCGTGCGGGATAGATCCCTTTTTTGTTTCTGATTCAAAAAAATTCCTCCCAGCCACTTCCAACCCTAATTCATCAAAATATTTTTCCCAATCTTGGTCGCTCTTATAATTATGCTCGCCCTTTCCCCAATTTAACTGGTCGTCTCTTTTTGCTGTTCTTTGCCTTTGCTCTTCCGAGTCCACTATATCTTCTGCGATAAAAATATTACCGTCTGGTTTAAGAACCCTCATGGCTTCTTGCATAACTTTATCTGTCATATCTTTATCCATATGGTGTATTGCAAAAATATAGCTTACTCCATCAAGACTGCCGTCTTGGAAAGGAAGAGCATCTGCCGAGTTAAAAGAAAAATTCATAGGATTATTATCTTTGCTTATAGGAATTCCTTTTCTTTTAGCCTCTCTTTTTTGAACTTTTTTTAGCGGCCTGTCTGCATTATCAATTCCATAATAAGCCGAAAGAGCATTACCTGCTTTTTCCATATCCTCTAATATACGCTGTGTTATGTGTCCCTTCCCCGTGCCGACATCTAAATATTGTCCGCCAGTTTTTAAATATTTTTCTATCCCAGAATTTTTAATAAACCATTCGGCGCGTTTCTGCAAAGCCCCATCAACAAACCAAGGCTCTGAAACTACATTCATTAGTCTCTCTTTGAAACCAAATTCTCGGGGTGCATCCGTTAGTCCTTTTATTTCTTCAATTATTCTGGGATCTTCAACCTTAACCTCCTGCGGTATTTCTGGGTTATTGGCTTTTTCTATCTCTTGCTTTAATCTTTCAATTTCAGCTTTTGTCTCTTCTGGATTTTCTGGTTTTGACTCAGCCAGTTTCTCTGGGAGTGGCTCGAGGTCTGGATTTTTTTCCGGAGTTTCTTTTTTTTCTTTTTCCCCTTTTCGTTTTTCCCATAGATGTTTAAGTATATGGAATTTACCTGACCCCTCAGAATCAAAGAGCGGGTCTTTTTCTCCGTATTCACTCATAATTTTAACCTATTATCATTCATTTAAATAGATTTATTAATAGTAATTATACTTATAATACTCTAATTTGTAGTAAATTCAATAGAAGTAAAAAAAGCGGGCCCGGAGCACAATTTGTGCAACGGGCCCTTTTGAGACTGCTTACGCAACGGCGATTTCCTTCTCAACTTCTTGCCTGGCGCGTTTGGCCAACTCCTCAGGCAAATCCGCGAGATTGAAATCTGTCGGTGGCTTATAGACCGTGACTGCCTCGGCATAGTTGCCAATCAATCGCTGAAACCAACTGTATCCTCCATAATTTGGGCTGGTGTGTTCCACCTTCACGATGTAGCTCACGCTACTACGGTCGACGAGCATAAGCTCATCTTGAAGGGTTTTACCAGAATCTTCACGCGTCTTTCTCACCAACAACCCCTGCTTATCAAACAGATAAAAGTTTCCATCTGACTTGATAAGGTCGAGGGTGACACGCGACACCTTAACCTCGCAGGTCTTCCGAGCCCTGACGATACTCGCCAAGAAGGGAAACTCCTCGAAAAACGCCGCAATCTTCTCTTCGCTCTGATACCGATTCATGACTCACCTCTTTCTGCGACATCTCGTCGCAATTGTGACTTTAGCATCTCGCCAAAGTCGGGTTTGTGCTTTCGGCATCTCGCCAAAAGCAAGTTCAACAAACTATATTTATAATAGCATTTTAAAACAATCGTGTCAAGAGCTTGGCTATTTCCCTAATTTTTATACCCTAGAGAATTCCAAGACTAACAAATTCTTTTCTAAAAATTTTTCCAGCTTCGGCGAGCGGGTAAAAAATGGAGGGGTTTTAGGGGAGGAAATTTTTTGCCTGCGAGCCGATTTCAGTTTTCATTCCTGCCCCGCCGCCAAAGGCGGCGGGGCAACTAGAAATCAAAATCAGGATTTTCTTGGAAAAAAGTTCGGATTTTGACTAAAACACACCGCCAAACTATACACGACGAGTTTTTTGCCTCGCCCCGCCTGCGGCGGGGCTCGGCGTCTGCCAAAATTTTGAAGGGGTTTTGCTTTTTGCCAAAATAGCGTATAATAAAGACGAATCCAATATCTTAACTCCGTGATTTTTATTACAACCTAATCGTTGTAATCCCAAAGAGGCAACTTCTGTCAATTTCACGCGAGTGATATTGGATTCACAGGGTTGCCTCTTTGGTTTCAAAATATATGAACGCACAAAATAATTTCCAAACCAAAAAGTTTTTTCTCTATGCGAGAAAATCAACAGACACAGAAGAAAGACAAGTCAGAAGTATTGATGACCAAATTGCGGAATTACATGAATTGGCGAAAAAAGAAAATATTGAGGTTAGCAAAATTTTCATTGAAAAACAAACTGCCAAGGAGCCCGGCAGGCCTATTTTCAATGAAATGCTATCTCGCATAGAGAAAAACGAAGCCCAAGGAATTTTAGCATGGCACCCCGACCGCCTCGCAAGAAATTCCGTTGACGGTGGAAAGATAATTTGGCTTGTTGATACCGGGAAAATAAGCGAGCTAAAATTCCCCACATTTTGGTTTGAAAATACGCCGCAGGGAAAATTTATGTTGCAGATTGCTTTCGGCCAATCAAAATACTATGTTGATAATCTTTCAGAAAACATCAAGAGAGGGATAAGGCAGAAATTGAAAAATGGGCTTTGGCCATGCCAGGCTCCGCTTGGTTATCTCAATGACAAAAATACAAAATCAATCATTGTTGATAAAGATAAAGCGAAACTTATTAAAAAATCTTTCGAGCTTTACGCTAACGGTAAATTTTCCCTGCGGCGTTTGTGTAAAACAATTAATGATTTAGGATTGATTGGAAGGAAAAATAAAATGCTGGGTATTTCAAATTATCAGTATTTTCTCAAAAATCCGTTCTATTGCGGACTAATTAGATACGGTGGCGAACTACACGAAGGCAGACACGAACCGATTATCGCAAAGAAACTTTTTGATAAATGCCAAGAAGTAATGAATAGCAAGGGAAAGCCAAACAAAAAGAAGTTAAAGTATTTTGTTTTTCGCGGATTTATCCGTTGCGCTGAGTGCGGCTGTTTAATTACAGCTGAAACTCAAAAAGGACACAACTATTACCACTACACTAAACGAAAAATAAAATGCTTTCAAAAATATGTTCGCGAGGAAGAATTAACAACGCAGATAAATCAATGTATTCAAAAAGTTTCTTTGCCTGACGATTGGGCGAGAAATATGATTGTGGAACTGGAAAAAGAAAAATCAAAAAACATCCAATCGTCAAACTTTTTTGCTCAAAACATAAAAGAAGAAATAAAAATGATTGACGAAAAATTAGAAAGGTTAATGGCAGGTTATCTTGAAAACGCTATTTTGCTGGAAGAATATCAGAGAAATAAAAATAAACTTGTTGGGGAAAAACAAGTTTTGAAAGACAGATTAAGCTGTTTTGAGCAAAAAAGCAATAATTGGTTCGAACCGGCAATTCAATTCGTAAAATACGCGAATTGTGCGGGAATTTTGGCAAAAAGCAATAATTTTGAAGAAAAACGAGATTTCTTCAAAAAATTAGGTTCGAACTTCAAAATACTAAATCAAAAAATTGTTTTTGATTTAGAAAATCCCTTCAAAATTTTGGCAGACGCCGAGCCCCGCCAAAGGCGGGGCGAGGCAAAAAACTCGTCGTGTATAGTTTGGCGGAGGAGGTGGGACTCGAACCCACGAGACCCTTTCGGGTCACGGCTTTCCAAGCCGTTGCAATGGCCGCTATGCGACTCCTCCAAAATAAACTATTTGCCAAAATCTTCTGATATTTTCTTTTTTACTTTTTCCAGTTCCCATCTGTCTATCTGATCTTTTTTGTCTTTATCAAGTTTTTTCATTCTTTCTTTATATTTAAATTCGGTCATTCCCATAAATAAGTCTTTGCTGAAAGATTTATTTAAATACTCCCTCTCTTGGCGGGAAATTTCGGGAATCTTTCTTAATTTTTTATCAAATTCGTATTTATTTATTCTTGCCATAATATTTATACGTCCATGCCCCTTAATGCTTTTGTTCTGTCTTCTACCGGGGGATGGGTCATAAATAATTTAATAAACCAATTTGTTGTTTGTTTGCCCTTAAAGGGTGAAGAAATATAAAGCGAGCTGGTGGCGTTGTTTGTAATTCTCATTGGCGTTGAATCATCTGATATTTTTTCTAAAGCGCTTGCCAATCCTTCAGGATATCTTGTCAGCAAGGCGCCGTCTGCGTCTGCTAAAAATTCTCTTTTTCTGGAAATTGCCAATTGAATCAACGAGGCGGCTATGGGGGCCAAAATAGCGGCAACAATTCCTAAAACAACCAATAATGCTCCCGCCTTATTATTATCTGAATCCCGTCTTCTCCCCCCACCCCAAAAACTAATTCTTAAAAACATATCAGAAGCCATTGCAATAATACCGGCTAAAATAGCAACCACGGTTGCCAACAGCATATCTTTGTTTCCTATATGAGACAGTTCATGGGCAATAACCCCTTCCAGCTCTGTCTTATTTAATTTATTGATAATTCCTTGCGTGAGCGCCACTACCGAATGTTTTATGTCCCGGCCGGTTGCAAAAGCATTGGGCTGGTTTTCTGGAATAATATAAATTTTAGGCAATGGAAGCCCGGCTGTAATGCATAAATTTTCCACTAAATGATAAATTTCCTGATTTTCGTTGTGCTCTAAAGGAACAGCCCTTGTCATTGCCAAAACAATTTTATCTGAATACCAATAACTGCCAAAACTGGCAAAACCGCTGAAAATTACGGCAAAAAACAAAACCGTCTGGTCTTCTAACAAGTATCCGAAAAGCCAGCCGATTAAAATTATAAACACAAAAAATCCAGACATCAAAAGCCATGTCTTGCGGATATTAGAATCTGCATGAGTATAAAGCGAAGCCATAAAAATTTAAAATTTCACTTGCACTGCTTCTTTTTCTGCCTCTTTGGCTTCAAACATTTCCATTTGCTTGAATCCAAACATACCAACTATCATATTTACAGGAAAACTTTCAATTTTAATATTAAGATCTCTGACATTGACATTGTAAAACCTGCGGGCCGCCTGGATTTTATTTTCTGTGTCTGAAAGCTCTCTTTGAAGCTCTAAAAAATTAACAGAAGCCTTTAAATCCGGATAGGCTTCAGCCACCGCAAATAAACTTTTTAAGGTTTCTGAAAGCATATTTTCCGCCTCGGCTTTTTGTTTTACGCCTTCGGCATGCATTGCCTTTGCCCTTAATTCGGCCACTTTTTCAAAAAGCTCTTTTTCGTGAGCGGCATAGGATTTTACTGTTTCAACTAAGTTGGGTATTAAATCATACCTCCTTTTTAACTGCACATCAATATCCGACCAAGCTTCCTTTGTCCTTAATCTCAACTTTACTAAGCTGTTATAAGTGGCAGCCAGCCATAAAACAACAGCTACCGCAACGGCTAAAATAACAAATGTTATTATATCCATAATTTTTGAATTTAAAATTTAAAATTAAAAATTTATTTAAAATTAAAAATTTAAAATTTAAAATTCGTTATTTTTGCATATTATCTATTAACTTTGTTAAAAGCGGATACTGGGTGACAAATTTATAATTTAAAAGCTTCAAAAGCATAAAAAAATCCGAGAGCTCGTCTCTGAATTTTTCCGGGCCCGAAAAAACTTCCCACAATTCTTTGTTAAGATTTTTTGTATAATGATGCAATATCTCGTAATCGGCTGTTCTTTTCAAGTAGGTAATTATTTGCTTAAATTCTCCCCTGTCTAGCCAAATACCCTGGCACATTTTGCAAAAATCAACCTTTGCTTTTGACTCGTCGTATCCGACCTCGCATAAGGCAACACGGCAAGAAGGACAGTGCCTGCGGCTGGCAAAAATTTTAAATTTTGCCTTGTCCCGCCACAAATCAACATCTAACCAATTTAATTGTTCGTCTTTGGCGTCTTTGGCTAATCTTAATTCATCATTATCAAACCAAATACCAAGGCATTCCTGGCAATAATCAACATCTACGTTATGAAACAAAACTTTTTCTAATTTTCCGTGATTGTTTGGACACTCCATAAATATAATCTTAAATTAAACTCTTAATTTTAAATTTTTAAACTCTTATTCTTATATTGTAACTATAACTAAAAATAATTTTAAATACAAGATATAAAAAAGGCCCAAGGGTTAACTCGGGCTTATTGTTCTTTTTGAAGCTATTTAACTATTTAGATATGGCGGCAATTAATTCGTCCTGCAAAAATTGGATCAATATTTGACCCGATATCGTTGAAATTTCAACTTCGGCTTCGCAATTTTCCAACGCTTCTTGCGAGATAGAGGTAATAACCAATGATTGACCAAATGCCTTAAAGCGCAATGCAACAAATCTCCCATTTCTTTTGCCATCTCTATTCTCCTTTATCTAATTATTTTTAAGGTTTTTAAAACAATTACGCCTTCGCTAATAAAATAACCGCCGCCTCCCTCGTTTAAGGGTTTCCCTTCTTGCGTATAAAGCCTGCCACATGTATCGCACACACACAGTGTTTTTATATACTGATGACCCATTCTTAGTTTTTCTTTTTTATTTAACTTAACCGAGCCGCTACAACCTTGTTCTTTACACCGCATTTTCATCGCTATTCTCCTGTCAAAGAGCTGTGTGAAACAAAACTACAATACTAAAACATTACACCAAATTATTATTTTTTGCAAACCAAAAGAGGGCGAAAGCCCTCTTTTTTGAAAATTGAAAATTGAGAATTTCGTTAGTAATCTTCCGGCATCATTGGGTTTGACATTTGGCCTTTTTTCTCTTCTTTTTTTTCTGCCACAACCACCTCTGTGGTTAAAAGCATAGAGGCTGCAGAAACAGCGTTTTCTAAAGCGGTTCTGACAACTTTTGTCGGGTCAACAACTCCTGCTTTTATCAAGTTTTCATAAACCATATTATAGGCGTTAAAACCAAAATCATCAGTTCCCTCTTTTACTTTTTGCGCTATTACAGCTCCGTCTAATCCGGCATTTTGGGCAATCTGCCTTATTGGCTCTTCAATGGCTCTTTTTAAAATACTAACTCCGGTTTTTTCATCTCCTTCTGCTTCAATTTTTTCTAAAACATTAGAAACTCTCAACAGAGCAACCCCGCCCCCCGAGACAATACCCTCTTCAACGGCAGCCCTGGTGGCGTGCAAAGCATCTTCCAGTTTATGCTGTTTTGCTTTTTGCTCCACCTCTGTGGCGGCTCCCACTTTAATTACCCCCACCCCGCCAGAAAGCTTAGCCAGTCTTTCCTGAAATTTTTCTTTGTCAAAATCAGAGGTTGATTCTTTTATTTCTTTTTTAATCTGGCCTATTCTTGCGTCAATTTTTACTTTCTCGCCCCTTCCCTCAACAATGGTTGTATTTTCTTTGGTAGATATTATTTTCCTTGCCTGGCCCAGCATTTCCAGTTCGCAGTTTTCCAGCTTCATTCCTTTTTCCTCTGAAATAATTTCAGCTCCTGTAACGCAGGCAATATCTTCTAACATTTCTTTTTTTCTGTCGCCAAAGCCCGGAGATTTTACAGCCAAGGCGTTAAAAATTCCGCGAAGCTTATTTACCACTAAGGTTGCCAAAGCGTCCCCCTCTACTTCGTCGGCAATAATTACCAGCTCTTTTTTTCCTGTTTTTACTATTTTTTCTAAAATAGGCAGAATTTCCGGCAAAGACCCGATTTTTTTGTCTGTAATTAAAATATACGGGTCTTCCAAAACTGCCTCCATTTTTTCTGCGTTTGAAACCATATAGTGCGAAATATATCCTCTGTCAAACTGCAAGCCTTTTACAATTTCTTTTGACAATCCAAAAGTTTTTGATTCTTCAACGGTAATCACCCCGTCTTTGCCAACCTCTTCCATAATTTTAGCTATCATATCGCCAACCTCTTTGTCTTGGGCTGAAATAGTGGCAACCTGGGATATTTCCTCTCTCGTTGTAATGGTTTTTGACATCAGTTTTAGGGCTTCCACTATTGCGTCTTTGGCTTTTATGATTCCCTTTCTTAAAGCCAAGGGGTTAGCCCCTGCGGCCACATTTTTCAAGCCCTCTGTGGCAATTGCCTGGCACAGCAAAACCGCTGTTGTTGTGCCGTCGCCAGCCATATCATTTGTTTTTGAAGCCACTTCTTTTATAATTTCAGCTCCAATGTTTTCAATATTGTCTTCCAATTCAATTTCTTTGGCAATAGTAACCCCGTCGTTGGTAATGGTGGGACTGCCAAAACCGGAACCCAAAACAACATTTCTGCCTTTGGGCCCCAGTGTTGTTTTTACGGCATCTGCCACTTTGTCTAATCCTTGTTTTAATATTTTACGCGCATCCTCTTTATATTTGATCTGTTTGGACATAATTTTTAATTTTAAATTCTAAATTTTAAATGAAATCTAAATGATTAAATTTTTTAAATTTAAAATTAGAACATTCAATTAAAATTTAAAATTCGTTATTTAAAATTTCGCAATTATTCAATAATCGCCAAAATATCGCTCTCTGTGGCGATAAGATATTCTTTGTTGTCAATTTTTATTTCAGTAGGACCGTATTTTGAAAACAAAACCTTGTCCCCGGGTTTTACCGAAAGAGGGATTATTTTTCCGTCGTCTGTTTTTTTTCCGTCTCCAATGGCAATAATTTTTCCCTGCTCTGATTTTTCTTTTTCAGCGGTTTCGGGCAAGAAAATACCACCCTTGGTTTTTTCTTCTTCTTTTATTGGCTCTATTAAAATATGGTCTGCTAAAGGCTTAATATTCATATTTATAATTTAAAATTAAAAATTTAAAATTGATTAAAAATTTAAAATTTAAAATTTAAAATTCATTTTTTATATATCCTTTAATCTATTCTAATTAAATTCTTTTGTCAACATTTTGGTCAAAAAAAATAAAATGCGTCAGGAAAACAAGTTTTCCTGACGCTTAAGAAAAAAAGGGAAAAGGGTTACGCCAGTTGCTCCGCAACTGGCGGGGGAACTGCGGAGCGGGACCGCAAAGAGCCATCGCGATTGCCGGGGCTATACCCGTCCACACAGACCTTGCCGCTGTCGGAACTGAAGAAGACGCTCGGGACATTGCTATCCAGGTTGCAGGAACCCGCAGAAAGCGTGACATTTTTGACATCAAGGTGTTGCCCTGTTGTCCAAAAATATCCGGCTCCGAGAAGCAGACGCTCTAAAAGCGTACCTCCCCTATGTTTCTGTTCTGCCAACATCTCGGCGGAGAGGTTTTTGTTTTCCTCGTCTGCCTCAATTGTCCGGCGGAAACCAATAACATACGAGCCGTCCTTGTTCGGATCGCGGTCGTTACGCGATAAACTGGCATCTAAATCCTTGGCATACAGCCAGAATTTGACGCCGTCGTTTTTCATTGCCGCAACCACCTTGTTGCAAGTGGCGCCGTTGACGACCGGAACTATCCACAAGTTCGGATCGTTCCAATTGACAGTTTTAGCGAACTCCTGATACTCGGCTTCCATTCCGAGTTTTTGGTAGACATACGCCCAGTTGATGTCGGGCAAAACCAAAACTTGCCAATCTGGAGCGCCGGCCTTAATATATCCCACCAAACGAACCATTGTGTCGGGCTTGTCTATAAATACTTGTAAATCAGAAACCGCCAAATCGTGCTTTTGAGCGCGCTCGGCAAAAGCAATTAATGTTTTTGTCTGGTCAAAATTCACGACGACAGGGTTAGCCATCGCGCACCTCCCTTTCTTTGAAAAGAGCAAACCTTTAAAAAGAAACCGCTTCTTTTTATTGTTTTAATAATAACATAAAGATAATAATTTTGTCAATATTTTCGGAAATTGCGGGACTTCCGGTGTCCTGAAATTTATTTTAGATATTTGCCCGTATAGCTGTTTTTATTTTTTATAATGTCTTGCAACGTCCCCTCTGCCACAATATTGCCTCCGCCCTCCCCGCCCTCAGGACCCAAGTCAATTATCCAGTCAGAATTTCTTACAAGATCTAAATTATGTTCAATTACGAGAACAGTGTTTCCTCTGCTGACTAAGTTTTTTAACACATAAATCAATTTTTTAATGTCTTCAAAGTGGAGTCCGGTCGTCGGCTCATCTAAAATATAAAGGGTTTTTCCCGTGCCTTTGCGGGACAATTCTGTTGCCAGTTTTACTCTTTGCGCCTCGCCCCCCGAAAGAGAAATAGCAGATTGTCCAAGTTCAACATAAGACAGCCCCACCTCTTTTAATGTTTTCATTTTTTCAAAAAGCCCCGGAATGTTTTTAAAAAATTCCTGCGCTTCTTCAACCGTCATATTCAAAACATCTGAAATATTTTTATCCCTATAATCAATTTCTAAAACTTCTTTGCTGTATCTCTTGCTGTGGCATTCTTCGCACTCTACATAAATATCGGGCAAAAAATACATTTCAACTTTTCTCTGGCCCTGGCCCTCGCAAGCTTCGCATCTTCCTCCTTTAACATTAAAACTAAACCGCCCTGCTCTATATCCTCTTATTCTTGCCTCTTTTGTTTTGGTAAAAATATCCCTTATGTATGTAAAAGCTCCGGTATAGGTTGCCGGGTTTGATCTTGGGGTCCTGCCAATGGGCGACTGGTCTATTAAAACAACTTTGTTTAAATTTTCTATTCCTAAAATTTCTTTATGTTGGCCTGGTTCGTCTTTTGCCCTGTAAAACTTTTTAAGCAATGATTTTGCCAAAATATCATTTACCAAAGAAGATTTTCCAGAGCCCGAAACTCCTGTAACGCAGACAAATTTTTCCAAAGGAATTTTAATGTTAATATTTTTTAGGTTGTTTTCTCTTGCGCTTTTAATTAATAAATATTTTTGGTTTTTGGTTTGTATTTTAGAACCACTCGCCTTCGCTCGTTGTAATTCTGCGGAATTAAATGGTTTTTGGTTTTTGGTTTTTGGTTTATCAATCTCAACTTTTTTTCTTCCAGACAAATAGTCGCCAGTTAAAGTATGGGATTTAAGCAATTCTTTCGGTGTTCCTTCAAAAATAACTTTTCCGCCGTGTTTTCCCGCCCCCGGCCCAATATCTACAATCCAATCAGAAGCCATCATTGTTTGCGGATCATGTTCAACCACTATAACCGTATTGCCTAAGTCTCTTAATTTTTTTAAGGTTTCAATCAGTCTATACTGGTCTCTGGCATGAAGTCCAATAGACGGTTCGTCTAAAATATACAAAACACCCGAAAGCCGAGAACCGATTTGGGTTGCCAGACGAATTCTCTGTTCTTCTCCGCCGGCCAAAGTTCCGGCCTTTCTGTTTAGAGTTAAATAAGACAACCCCACGTCAACTAAAAACTGAAGCCGGTCAATGATTTCTTTTATAATTCCTGCGCTTATTTTTAACTCGCCAGCTGTCAAATATTTTTTGCTCAGCAATTCTTCAAAAAAAACTTTAACTTTTTCAATGCTTGTTTCAGTAATTTCATTTATTGATTTATCTGCCACTGTTACTGCCAGAACTTCCGGCTTTAATCTTTCTCCAAGGCATTTGGGACATTTTTTTATTATCATATATTGTTCAATTTCCTGACGAGTCCAGTCAGAGTCGGTTTCATGATATCTTTTTTCAAGGTTTGGAATCACGCCTTCAACGTTTCCGTTGCCGTATAAAATAATGTCTATAATTTTTTTAGGTAAATCTTTAACTTCTTGGTCTAAAGAAAATTTATATTTATCTGACAATTCTAAAAGTTTTGAATAATAATAGCCCTGCCTGCCTACCTTATGGGAGGCTCGGCTCCAAGGCCAAATTGCGCCCTCGGCCAAGCTTAATCTTTTGTTTGGGATAACTAATTCTGGATCAACTTCTAATTTTTCTCCAAGACCTGAACATTCAGGACAAGCGCCGTAGGGGTTGTTAAAAGAAAAAGTTCTGGGCTCTAACTCCTGTAAAGAAATTCCGCAATCCTCGCAGGCAAAATGCTCAGAAAATATTAAGTCTTCATGTTTCTGGCTTATTATAACTATTCCTTTTCCCAACCTTAATGCTGTTTCCAAAGAATCAACCAGCCGAGACCTGTCTACCCCGTTAGAGGTTTGTTCTTTTTGCATTTTACCCGAGACCTTCTGACCTCTAATGGGGTCTAATTCCTTGCCCAAAACCAATCTGTCAACAATTACTTCAATATTATGTTTTTTTTGCTTATCTATTGATTTTTCCAGTGCCTCTTCAATGGGAAAAATATCTTTATCAATCCTTACTCTTACAAATCCGGCTCTTTTGATTTCTTCTAAAATAGCGGAGTGTTCTCCTTTTTTTGAACGTATAACCGGGCCCAAAATTATAAACTCTGCATTTTTTGGCAGTTTTAACACTTGCTCTACAATCTGGTCTATTGTCTGGCGTGAAATTAATTTTTTGCAATTGGGACAATGGGGCCTTCCTATTCTTGCAAATAAAAGGCGGAGATAATCGTATATTTCTGTAATAGTTCCAACGGTTGACCTTGGGTTATGCGAAGATTTTCTTTGGTCAATGGCAATTGCCGGCGAAATTCCTTCTATTTTATCAACGTCGGGTTTGTCCATTATTCCCAGAAACTGCCTGGCATAAGCAGATAAACTCTCAACATACCTCCTCTGGCCTTCAGCATATAAAGTATCAAAAGCCAGCGAAGATTTCCCGGACCCCGAAAGCCCGGTAATCACCACCAGTTTATTTTTCGGAATATCCAGGTCAATATTTTTTAAATTGTGCACCCTCGCCCCTCGTATTTTTATAAAATTATCCATATTTATTTTTTTATTGGTATATTATTATATAAAAAAAAATCCCTTTTGGCAATAGAGTTGCCAAAAGGGACAAAATTAAAAAGGGAAGAGGGTTACGCCAGTTGCTCCGCAACTGGCGGGGGAACTGCGGAGCGGGACCGCAAACTGTCATGGCGAATGCCGGGGCCGTACCAGCTCACAAAGACCTCGCCATAGACGGAAAAGAAGAAGCAGACGCTCGGGACACTGCCAACCAGATCGCGGGAACCCGTAGATAGGGTGATATTTTTGACATCAAGGTGTTGCCCCGTTGTCCAAAAATATCCGGCTCCGAGAAGCAGTCGCTCCAAAAGTGTAATTCCTTTATGGTTATGCTCTGCCAGTATATCGGCGGAGAGGTTTTTGTTTTCCTCATCCGCTTCAATTGTCCGGCGGAAACCAACAACATACGAGCCGTCCTTGTTCGGGTCGCGGTCGTTGCGCGATAAACTGGCATCCAAATCCTTATTCGGCCAGAATTTGACGCCATCGTTTTTCATTGCCGCAACCACCTTGTTACAAGTGGCGCCGTTGATAGCGGGAACAATCCAAAGACTCGGATTGCTCCAATTAGTCGTTTTGACGAATTCTTGGTACTCGGCTTCCATTCCGAGTTTTTGGTAGACCGCTGGCCAGTTGATGTCGGGCAGGGTTTCGACTTGCCAAATCGGAGCGCCCGCTTTAATATATTTCACCAAACGGGTAACCCTCTCCGGCTCGTCAATAAACACCTGCAAGTCATAGGTAATTTCCAATCCGTGCTTTTGAGCGTGCTCGGCAAAAGCAATCAAAATTTTTACCGAATCGAAATTCACGGCGATAGGGTTAGCCATCGCGTACCTCCCTTTCTTTAAAAAGAGCAAATCTTTGAAAAGAAACCGCTTCTTTTCATTGTTTTAATAATATCATAAACTAAATATATTTGTCAAGTTTTTAAAAAGTAACTGCTCACTGACCCTTTAATTTCCCGACTAAAATGGCAATAATATGGTATA
>ERZ1292640.1387-Hain-H43-02um-R1-1387-length-20032-cov-67_pt1 | contig 20032 bp, 18 predicted proteins | sample MGYA00564404_ERZ1292640 | MGnify/ENA primary metagenome ERZ1292640 (study PRJEB36523, sample SAMEA6512636) | groundwater metagenome | collected 2019-01-08 | study: AquaDiva: Metagenomics assemblies of 32 groundwater samples
GAATTCCATCTCCATCACTATCAGTTGCAGATGCAGTATCAGGACAACCGTCTGTGTCTTGATAACCATTGATAGTTTCTCGTTGAGTTGGACATAAATCAGCATAATCACTAATACCATCTTCGTCAGAATCTGGTGTCTCTCCATTTGAATTAACAAAGTCTGGACAACCGTCTGTGTCTTGGAATTTATTATAAGTTTCTTTTACTGCTGGACATTGATCAATGCTATTTGGAATTCCATCTTGATCTGAATCTACATCAGTAGAATAAGGAGGAATATCAGGACAACCGTCTTCATCTTGGAATCCATTATATCTTTCAGCAACTAATGGACATGCATCATCTGCATCCAACACACCATCACTGTCAGAATCATTTAATTTTCCAGAGAATGAAGGAAGTGAATCAGGACAACCGTCATAGTCAGCATATCTGTTGAATGTTTCTGGTTGATTAGGACAAGTATCGAATTTATCTGCAATACCGTCACCATCAGTATCAACAAATGTTGTATCTAAGGCAACATCTGGACAACCGTCTGTGTCTCTATAACCATTGAAAATTTCTGGCTGAGTTGGACAAAAATCAATTTTATCTTCCATACCATCATTATCAGTATCAACAAATGATGAATCAACAACACTATCAGGACAACCGTCTGTGTCTTGGAATTTATTATAAATTTCAGCACTTAGTGGACATGAATCCAAATGATTTGGAATTCCATCTCTATCAGAATCTATAGTAGAAGTAAAGTTATCAGGACAACCATCTGTGTCTTGATAACCATTAAAAGTCTCTGGCTGAGTTGGACACAAATCTACCACATCAACAAAACCATCACTGTCAGAATCAGGTATTCCAGAACCAGTTCCAGGAGGTGAATCAGGACAACCATCTGTGTCTTGGAATTTATTATAATTTTCTCTTACATTTGGACATTGATCAATATCATCCTGTATTCCGTCAAAGTCTTCATCATACCATGGAACAAAGTTAGAAGGACATCCATCAATTACACCTTCGTTATCTTCTTGAAGGTTAGGGCAATCATCAATTTCATCAGGTACACCATCACGATCTGAATCATCAGTTGCAAATGCAGGACTGATAGTAACGCTGGTTAATGTAGCTAAAAGTAAGAATAAGAATCCAAGATGTATTTTTTTCAAATCTTAAATTTACGTTAAAGATCCAGTTATTAAACCTCACTCTGGGATCGGCTGAAAATACGAAAAGTTTTGAGAACAATTTTCAAGTTCAGAGATCTCGATCAATTTAAGTAAACCAAAACAGGATTTTTGCATATGAGTTGTTCTGGGGAAACAGTTGAGAATGAAGATAGACTGATACAGATCAAACCAGGAATTTCACAGCAATTAAAAAAAGCAAAGTATGGAGTTGCAGATCATTCCACAGTAGAACTTTGTCACTGGACAAAAAAATCATTCAAACATGAAGGAAGTTGTTACAAGCACAAGTTTTATGGGATTTCCACACATCGTTGTATGGAATTTTCTCCTGCAGGAATGCATTGTGAAAATCGCTGTGTGTATTGTTGGAGGCCAATGGAATTTTATGATTCATTAAAAATGGAACCAGAAAAAGTAGCAGAACCAAAAGAAATATTGACTAAACTAATGGAGGAGCGAAAAAAATTGATCATGGGATACTATGGAGATTCTAGAAATGATAAACAGAGATTAGATGAATCATTATTGCCAAGCCATTATGCCATTTCACTTTCTGGAGAACCAACAATGTATCCCAAACTTCCAGAACTAATAAAATATCTCAAGTCTTTAGAAGCAACTAAATCAATTTTTCTTGTAACAAATGGACAAGAACCAGATATGATTCAAAGATTACAAGATGAAGATGCACTACCAACACAGCTGTATCTATCTACAAATGCTGCAGATTATGATTCATTTTTAAAAATTAACAAACCAAAATACAGTGACTCTTGGCAAAGATGGAATAAAACACTAGAGATGTTAAAACATCTAGATACAAGAACAGTACTTCGAATTACACTCATAAGAAATTACAATGATCAAAAAGAGATGATTCCTGCTTTTGCATCAATGCTAAAGCAAGCTAGTCCACACTTTATTGAAATAAAATCATACATGCATATCGGTCGTTCAACTAACAGATTGGAGCATTCAAACATGTTAGAAATGGATGAGGTGAGAAAATTTAGTGAAGAAATAGCTAAACAAAGTCAAATATTTTCAGTAATGGATGAAAGTCTTGTTTCAAGAATTGTAATATTACAAAACGATCAGAGAGTTATTGATCGTTTGATTTCAACTTATGCAAATACCAATTAGAAAATTTTTTTAATGCCTTGTATCTATGAGATAGTTCGTTTTTGTTAGCCAACTCTGCAAATGTTTTATTCAAATTTTTTGGCATGAAAATTGGATCATATCCCCAACTTTTGCCATTTTGTGTTTTAGAAATACTTCCATCAATTTTTGCTTCAAAAGATTTAGAATTTTTATCATCACAAAAAGAAATGATTGAAACAAATTTTGCTTTTCTATTTTGTTTTAAGAGTTGTAAAATTCCTTTGTTACCAATGGTTTTAAAGACATATGAAGAATAGGGTCCTGGAAATCCATAAAGTGAATCAATGAAAAGACCATCATCTTCAACTATTATTGGTTTTTTGCATTTTTGAAATGCTTGTACTGCTTTTTTTGATGCAATTTCATTTAGTGATGATGATTGAATTTCTTCAAGGTCATATTTGAAAAATCCAAGACAAATTCCAAAAGAGTGTAAAATTTTTTTTGCTTCTTGATATTTGTGATAATTTGAAGATACAAAAAAGAGATCAAACGACTGTTGCATATCTCCCTCTACTTTCAATGACAGATACCAAGTTTGTAATTTTGGCATAATTTGTGGAACCGACTATAGATTTGTAACCAGATAGGAAGTTTTTCCATGCAGATTCCATTATTTTAGCATGTGCGCTGTTTAGAATTTCTTTGATTAATCTTAAATCCACTGCATGATCTTCAGCTTTGATTGTTTTTTGTGATAACCCAAAATCAATTACATATACTTTATTTTCATACAAGATAAAATTTGATGTAGTCAAGTCACCATGCATTATGCCATTTTTGTGCATTATTCCAACAAGTCTACCAATTTCCTTGGATAATTCAATTATATTTGAATCAGGTAAATCATGAACAGGTTTGCCTGGAATTTCTTGCATTATAATAGATGCTTTTTTTAAATTAACATAATAAACAAGCGGTGTTGGTATTCCAAATGATTTTACTTCTGAAATTGTTTGAGATTCTTTAATCGTTCTTTGTTTTCTAATCTTTGCATCAAGAATTGGGTTACGGTATTTTTTTGTCTTTCTGACTTTTAGTATGGCGCGTGAATTATCCCATTGTGTGAGATAGATATCAGCTTCTGCCCCTTTTTTTAGCAATTTCATTAAAATTATAACCTAATGAATATGATTAAAAGCTAATCATGGAAGAAGGGGAAAAAAGACTAAAACAAGAAGATTGTAACGAAGATAAACTTGGTGTAGGGATTCTAACTCTAACAAATAGAAGGCTAGCATTTGACAAGACCAAATCAAGAATAATGGATTTTTCAAAACGTTTTGGAGATACAATAGTTGATGTTCCACTAAATGATGTAAACAAATCTTGGAAAGAAGGAAGATTGATAAAAAAAGTGTGTTTCACTGCCAAAACAAAAGAAGGTGAACAGACATACAAATTTGGAGTGTTCAATACTAAAGATTGGTTAAAAAATATCGAAGATGCAATAGAAGAACATAAAAATCAATAATCCACTTTAACTGAATCCAATCGCCATGATTGTGTTACAAAAGTCTCTTCTAGAGAAACGCCTTTTTTGACTTGTGATTCTAATAATCCTGTCCAACATATCTGACTACCGCAATCACCTGCATATTTTTGTGGAGATACAAAAAAATTACAACCATGTCTTTTACAAACGTCTTGTAGCATTTCAGATAATCTTTTGTTTGCAGCAACACCACCAACAATTAGCAATTCCTTTTTTCTAGTAAACGATAAAGCTCGCTCTACTACCTCACTTATCATTGCAAAAGCGGTTTCCTGTAATGAAAAACATGCATCAGCTTTATTTTTTGATATAATTGATTTTGTTGCAGATAACAACCCAGAGAATGACACATCGTTTCCTTTTACAGAATATGGAAGCAGAATATAATTAGAAGTGGATGAAGCTAAATCTTCAATGTTTTTTCCACATGGAGAAGCAAATCCAATTGATCTTCCAAATTGATCAAGTAGCTGACCCAATGTAATATCCAAAGTTTCTCCAAAAACTCGCCATTGTTTATTTAGAAATGCAAGTATCATTGTATGTCCTCCAGAAACTAGAAGAACCAGTGGATTTTTTGCACCAGTAAGTAATTTTCCTAATTCAATATGTCCAAGTGCATGATTTACAGGATAGATTGGAATATTGTAATAAGATGCAAGAGAACGTGCCACTACTGCTCCTACTCTAAGACAAGGACCAAGTCCTGGTCCTGCTGCATATGAGATAATATCAAGATCTTTGATTGTAACTCCAGCCTCTTGAAGGCACTCAGATAACACAATTGCACTGTTTTCAAGATGATGACGTGATGCCTCTCTTGGATGAATTCCCTCACCTTCAGGAGGACGATAAATTTTTCTCACATCAGATAGAATTTTTCCTTGCTTTCCTTTTTTTTCCAATATTGCACAGGAGAAAGTATGAGCTGTACTTTCAATACCTAACCCAATCATATTATCCTCGACTTAATGTTGAAATAATTTTGATCACATCGCCATTTTTTAGTTTATGATCACCACCGATTCTTTGTTTTGTTTTACAATCAATTGCATGTAAAAACCCCTTGGCAATATCTGCATGAATCAAACCTGCCAAATCTTTTGCAGTAGAATCTTGCCGTAATAGTTTTGCATCAGGTAAGATATCACCATTTTTGTTTGTTAGTTTTGTCTCATCCTCTACAGGAAAAACAACAACAAGTTTTAGCAAATCAAATACTGCAATGTTTAAAATTTTTTGAATTCCAGTTGAATGGATTTTTGAAAATACAGTATTTACCAAATCTAGTGCTTTTTGTTGCTGTGGTAATATTTCTCTATTTTCCACTATAGAAAAGTGTTCATCTCCAGATGTATAATTTATAATTCCAGATTTAGAAGCTTTTCGTAACAACAATTCAGTCTCAGCACTGCAAGGAACTACAATAGTATCAGGAATTTTTTTAATTATATCAAGATCTTTACAAAGGTCTGCCTTGTTTGCTGCAATTATTATTGGTTTTGTGTTTTTTCTTAATTCTTTAACAAAAGTTTGGATATCAGAATCATTCCAGTCTTTTGGGTTTTTTGAAATTAGTTCTAGTTTGTGTAATACATCTTGTACCTGATAATCTTTGATTCCTAAACCAGTAAATCTTTTTGCGATGCCATCAGTTAGTTTTGCTCTTTTTTGTTCTATTTCCCTAGCAATCTTATCCCATTCTCTTCGAAGTATATCTATAAACCACTGATCAAATTCATCCTGAACAAATTCAACATCTTCAAGAGGATTATGTGTGCCTATTGGGATAGGATGTCCTTGAATGTCAGTGGTTCCAGCAATATCAACAACATGTATCAAGACTTCGGCTTGCCTTGCATCATCAAGAAATTGATTCCCTAAACCTTTTCCCTCATGTGCTCCAGGAACTAATCCTGCAACATCAATTAGATTCACAGGTATGAACCGAGTTCCATTTACACATAATTGATTTTGATGTTTGATTCCAAAATGTTTGCATGCACAGTCAGATTTTACATATGCAACACCAATGTTTGGCTGAATTGTTGTAAATGGAAAATTACCTATGGGTACAGGAGTTTCAGTTGCAGCTGAGAAAAATGTAGACTTTCCAACATTTGCTTTTCCTATTAAGCCAATTTGCAATACCCACAAAAATGCTATTGTACTTATTAGTATTACAGAAATTGTTTAATTCAGTTGATGTTGATTTTATAATATGTCAATAGTAATTACTGGAAATCCAGGCGTAGGAAAACATACTGTAGCAAAAGAGATTTCAAAGCATCTGGGATTACCAATAAGTGACATAAACAGTATTGCCAGTGATGCAGGATTATTTGAGAAAAATCAAGACACAAATGATGTAGACATATCAGAATTAGAGAAAATAATTAGAGAGAAAATTTCAAGTTCCAGTTTAATTGTAGGACATTTAGCACCCTATGTTCTATCATCAGGTCAAGTAAAGAAAGTGATCGTTTTACGAAGAAATCCATATGATTTGATTTCAGTTTATAAAAAAAGAGAATACACTGAAGAAAAAACTAGAGAAAATACAGGTAGTGAGATTTTAGGAATTATCGCACATGATGCAATAAATCAGTTCGGTGCAAAGGTATTCCAGGTAGATGTCACAGGAAAAAGTATTTCAGAAGTTACAGAGAAAGTACTGAGTATAATCAACGATGGAGGTGTTAGTGAGGAAGTAGATTGGCTTGATTTAGTAACAAAACGGAATGATTTGAAAAAATTTTTTGCTTATTGATTAAATAACGCTCCTATTGAGAAGCATTAACTTGTTTGAGATTTTGAAAAGTGACTTGGCTGGAAGAATAGGAGTGCTCCATACAAATCATGGAAAAATAGAAACTCCTGCTTATGTGCCAGTTATTCATCCTGTAAAACAAACTATTCCATCTAAGAAGATCAAAGAGATGGGTTTTGATTTAGTAATTACAAATGCATACATCACCAGAAACAATTACGGTGATGAAGCTGTAAAAAAAGGAATTCATAAAATAATAGATTTTGATGGAGCCATAATGACTGATTCTGGAGGATATCAAGTTCTAGAATATGGCGATGTCAAAGTATTGCCTACAGAGATGGCAGATTTTGAGAGAAAAATTCTTACAGATTTTGCAATTCCGTTGGACAAACCTACAGGTTATGGACTTCCATGGAAAAAAGCTGAATCATATGTTAACCATACTCTCAAAGTCTCAAAGAAAACACTTGAAGATAGTGAGAATAATGGTCAGATCTGGATTGGACCAATTCAAGGTGGGGAACATTTTGATCTTGTAGCAAAATCAACAAAAAGTTTAGTCGATATGGGTTTTAAGATGCTAGCTTTGGGGAGCCCAGTAGAATTCATGGAGTCATATGAATACAAATTATTAGCACAGATGATCATAGCTGCAAAAAAACAAATGCCGCACTCCATTCCACTGCATCTTTTTGGTGCAGGACATCCATTAACCATACCATTTGCAATTGCCCTTGGTTGCGATACTTTTGATTCTGCATCTTACATGCTATATGCTAAACAAGAAAGATACATCACTGATGACGGTACACGAAATCTTTCAGATATTTCTATATTCCCATGTAATTGCGAGGTATGCTCAAAGTATACACCTGATGAATTACGCCAAATAGAAGGTCCTGAGAAAATTAATGAGATTGCACTACATAATTTACATGCAATAAAAGTTGAAGTCGATAAGGTAAAACAAGCAATTCATGAGGGAAGATTGTGGGAGTATGTCTTAAAAAAAGCAAGAGCACATCCAAAATTATTTGAAATGATATCTGTTCTTACCGAAAATTCCAATTATCTTGCAATTGCGACTCCAAAATTCAAAGAAAAAGCAATTTTTCTTTATGAAAAAGTGGATCAGTATCGTCCAGAGATTCAATCATATCATAAAACAGTTAGAAAGTTCAAATCAAAGAAAAAAACTTTGATCATAACCAAGGAATCCAATACAAAACCAGCATATTTGTCACATGAATATTCCTCACTAAAACGAAAATTCAAAGATATTGAGTCTATCCAAGTTTGCCAATACAGTCCACATTTAGGATTAATACCACTTGAAATTTCAGATATTTTTCCTGCAGCACATCATGAAACTTCAAGATTGAATTTTGACCCAAAGGATTTTCCAACATTTGAAAATACATGGACAAAATTTTTTCAAAACAATCAATTTTCAGAAGTTTATTTTGATAAGACAGATGAATTTTTGAAATATTTTATGAAGATTCTTCCAAAAGAAATAAAGAAAAAATCTATTGCTTAATTAAAAATAAGAAAAAAGTGTGTGCTAAAAGATACTGTTTATAGTGCAGCGTCTTCTGCCCAACCTTTGATGAAGATACCGTTTTTGTGAAGAGGTACTGGTTGTCCAGCTGTGTAATTCATTGGTCTCATCCAAAAGATTGATTTTGTTGGGCATACACCGATGCATGCACCATCAGAAATACATCTTTCTGGATAAAATACAAATGCTTTACCTCTCTTCCAGCCTTCAACAGGTTTTACTCTAAGGACATCTGGACCAAGAGTTGTACAGATTTCGACACATAGTGCGCATCCGATACATCTTTGTTCATCAATGTCTGGAAGTATTGCTATTGGCATTACAGTTTCATCAATGTTAGGTTCCTATTTAAACCATAATCGAAATTCATAACCCTGTTATGAAATTGATCGTAGATGTGATTTATCAAATATTTACATTGATAAAATTTTGTGCATGAAGAAAGACTAGAAAAATAATAAAAAACAAAAAGATAACGTGTTTAGCACGTTTATTTTCTCATTGCATCAATTTGACCAGATGTTACCCAGTCAAGTAATTCAGCTGAAGATGGATTTAGGTCTGCTCTCTGTTTCATGAGATTGTTAACCCAGATCCAATTAAGTTGGTTAAGAAGTGGTTTGTTTGCTTCGTCGCCTGCACGTGTTTTAGCAACTACTGCTTGATCTTGTTGTTTTAACCATTCTTGAAAGCTTCTTCCCATGACGATCGAGTCTTAGCTTACACTAATTAAAGCTTTTGTAGATTATATGATATGCATAATGATCGGATCTGTGCTAAGAAGGTTTTAACGTAGAGAAAAATTCAAATTATTTCTTGGAGGTTAAAGTTTTAGGAGCTGCCAATGAGGTAGGCCGTTCAGGTTTTTTGGTGAATTGTGATGGTACAAATCTATTATTAGATTACGGAGTGTTATTTGGAAAGCGTGGAATGCCACCAGAGTATCCACTGCATGTAAAGCCAAAAGATTTAGATGCAATTATCATCACTCATGCCCATCTTGATCATTCAGGAAATGTACCATCATTATTTGTTAGTGGAAATACTGATGTTTATGCAACTCCACCAACTTTTGATTTAACAAGATTACTCATAGAAGACATGCTAAAAATTACAAAAGATGCTCAGCCATTTGGGTTGCCCGAATTAAACAACATGATGCGAAATGCAAAGGAGATAGGATTCAGAGAGAAAATTACCAAAGGTAATGCAACTTTTGAATTAAGAGAGACAGGACATGTAATTGGAGGCGGTTCTGTGTTAATAGAATCTCAGAAAAAACGTCTTTTCTATACTGGTGATATCAAAACACATGGCTCAAGAATGCTTCGTGAAGCAGACTTGGATGTGGGAGACATTGATCTTTTAATTATAGAGAGTACATATTCGCAGACAGAACAAAAACCAAGAAAAGAGTCTGAAAGAGAATTAATTGAATTTGCAAATGAAGTCATGGACAGAAAAGGAGTATTATTCATTCCATCATTTTCAGTTGAGCGCTCTCAAGAAATGGCATGCATTTTAAGAAGTTCAAATTTTAAACACAAAATCATAATGGACGGCATGGCACTAAAAGTAAACGAAATAATGTTTAATCATCCAGATTATCTAAGAGATCCAAAAGTGTTTGCAGATGCAATTAATCAAGCAGTTGCTGTCAAAGATCATGAAAAAAGAAAACATGCAATAGAGGAACCTTGTGTTGTTATCTCTCCAGCCGGAATGCTAGTAGGAGGAAATGCAACGTATTATTTGCAAGAACTTTCATTTAACAGTAATAATGGAATAGCACTTGTTTCATATCAAGGAGAAGGCACTCCAGGAAAAAAATTACTAGATACAAAAAAGGTATCCACTAGAGGAAAAGATCTAAGTGTGGCTGCAGAAGTAAAACAATTCGAATTTTCAGGACATTCAGATAGGAATGAACTTTTTGAAGTTATTAAAAAGATCAAAGGCAACCCCAAAGTTCTAACAGTTCATGGAGACACTGAATCATGCAGAAAGTTTGCCCAAGAAATTCATGAAAAGTTTGGTTTTGAGGCTCATGCCCCAGATGTAAATGAAGTAATATCTATCTGAAATGATAGATTATAGTGTAATTAACTTAGAAAATACGATCAATAGCGGACAGGTCTTTCTTTGGACAAAACAAAAAGAGTTTTGGTATGGCATTAATGGTCAAGATATTTTAAAAATAAATAATTCAGGAAAAATCACATCATATTCTAACAAAAAATATGATTTTTTTAGAAATAGTGATGATATGGATGAGATAATCAAATCAATTTCAAAAGATAAAACAACTAAAATCGCTGTAAAAAAATATCTAGGACTCAGACTAGTAAGACAAGATCCGTTTCAATGTTTCATATCATTTATTGTTTCTTCAAATTCCAATATTCAAAAAATTAAATCAAGTTTAGAAAAAATTTCAATAAAATTTGGAAAAAAGATTCAATTTGACAATAAAGAATTTCACATGTTTCCAGAACCAAAAAAAATTGCAAATGCAACTATACAAGAAATTCAAAATTGTGGTGTTGGATATAGAGCAAAATTCATAATAGATGCAGCAAAAATAGTTGAATCAAAACAGATAGATTTCGATCATCTAAAAAAAACCAACTATCAAGATGCAAAAGAAATAATTCTAACCGTTCCAGGAATAGGAAATAAAGTTGCAGATTGTATTTTGTTGTTTTCACTTGATAAGCTAGAAGCATTTCCATTAGATAGATGGATGATTAGAATTTTAGAGAGATATTATTTAGAAAAATTTGAACTTGAAACAAAATCAATTACAGAAAAACAGTATAACATATTACATGAAAAAATTGTAAAGCATTTTGGACCTTATGCTGGGTATGCACAGCAATTTTTGTTTAAAATGGAAAGAGAAAATTACCAGAAAAAATGGTTGTAAACCCTTAAAATGACAATTAATTTTCAGATTCTTGGGCTGGTAGCTCAGCTTGGATAGAGTGCTGGACTTCTAATCCAGTGGTCAAGGGATCGAAGCCCTTCCGGCCCGTTTTAACAAAATTATTTATTCTGACTCAGAGACGTTGTTTACGTGAAAGATATTGAATTTAATTTGGAACCAAGAGAGATTCATCCCAATTCCGAAATTAGCGGGACGATTATTGTATCATATCCAGGACGATACGATGGAGTTGTAATTAATACACAGATTTTAGATTCCAATGAACATATCATTTACAAATCATACAATGGAAAGAAAATATCCCAAAATGTTTCAAGATTGTTCATCAACAAAGATGTTATGCCTGAAAACAAAGCAGAGTTTACCGCATTAATAGGATTTGAACCAAAACAAGTGCACGAAATAAAATTCCGAGCATCAATTATTGAGCAGCATAAAGAAATTGAAAGTAAAATAATTTTTGCAAAATATTCTATCTAGAATCTAGACTCTGCAATTTTCAGAGTTCCAGTCATCCATGGATGTGGTGCACAATGATATGAAAACTCAATTGGTTCGGTGAATGTAAATTCGTAGGATTCTCCAGGTTTTACAACTCCAGGAGAACCAAATGGTCCACTGTATGAATCTTCAAGTGATTCATCATCAGGTGTTACAGTATGAGGTGTGTCATCTTTGTTATTCCATACAACATGATTATCAATTCCCAATTGCAGACCAACCAATTTTGGCATAAAGTTATCTTGTTGTTCTGGACTTGAAGAGCCTGGTATCATATCTATCATTGTAGATTTAATGGGATTCAGTATTTCTTCGGAGACCTGTGGTTTTGCCAAAGATTCTGGAAGATAAAATGATGTGTAATAAACAACTCCTACTGATGCGCCAATAATAATTGCCATAACTCCTATACCATATGCATGACTAGATGTTGCACTCAACGATTTTTTTAGGTCTTAGGAGTTCTTATAAAGCTTTTTTAGAATTTTAAAAAGACTAGGGTGTTTTTAGATCTGAAGAACCAAAATCTGAAATCTTGTTAGTACCAACTCCTAAATCTGCTTGAATTTTCGGAGTTGTAATTTGTTGTGCAATTTCTTTTGGTTCTTTGGTAACAGTACCAGAGGATTGATCTGAAAGTTTACTATTTGGAACTGTTGATTCTACCAACTCCTTTGGTTTGTCTTCATGTATTGGTACTGGTGGTGGAGGAGGAGTATTCTTTGCTTGGTTTAATGCATATCTGTAAAGATGGAAGAATCCAGCAAACACTATCAAAATAATACCAATAAAGAATAATGAAATATTTTTCATTCCAACCAAGGCTGCATTATAAGCTGCAATGTTTAGAAATACCTGAAACGCCAATAATGCAACAATTAGCCAATTAATCCATTTTTGTGAGAGATTAATTGTTGCTACTTTCTTTGGACCTTTTTCTTTAGCAAGTTTAGCTTTTCTTTCAGATTCTTTTGCAAGTTTGATCATCATGTATGAGAATCCAAATCCTACTGGAACTAGTAAAATCATCACAGTATAGAGAAATACTGGATCAATTACCAAACGTTCTACCAGAGGAATCTTGCTATCTGATGGAATGTAGAATCCCCAGTATGTTGTAACCATAATCTGAGCAATTCCGGTAATTCCAAATGCAGTAATTAGTGGACGATCTTTCCATGAGAATTTCTTGTATCGGTCAATAAATGGAATTAGCAAAAATGATGCTATGAATAGCCCAGGCCAAAGTACACCTGTAACAAACTTGTCATATTGTGTCCTCAAAAATGCATATAGTCCTGTGAGATACCATTCAGGAACAGTAACACCAGGCGGCACTGTGGGTTCAAACTTGAATCCCATATCAATTGGGAATACACCACCTGTAAGCATAATGGCTCCACTAATTGCCATTACCATAGGCACATCAAACACTAGGAATCGTGGAAAGTGAACCGCCATTAATCCAAGCATTACTATCGGTAAGAGAAAGACATGTTGTGCATAGAATCTTAATACAAAGTCTGAAAATCCACTACCAAACATTGCATCACGGATAGTTGGTCCAGCTACCGGAATTGAAGTGGTAAGAGATGCGGCAATACTGATTGCAAGTTCTGCCCTTTCACTAAAGATAACATCATAGCCAGTAAACGCTTCTAGAATTGTAACTGTTCCAAGTATAACTCCGGTTGCCCATAAAATTTCATTTCGAATTTTGTATCTTCCGCTAAAATATTGATAGTACATGTGTAAAATTGCCAAGAGAACCATTGCGTTGGAAGCATGATAGTGAATATTTCTAATGTGAAAACCAAATGGAACATCATTATTTATGAAATTGACACTATCCCATGCTCTATTCAACACTGGTTGATAATAAAACATTAAGAGAGCTCCAGAAATTCCAAGTATTACAAATACAACAAATGTAAGCATTCCCAAAAATCCAAATGGACTTACAAATCTTGCAGGAAATGAAAATTTAATTCCAGTAAAGATTGTTCTGTCTAGTCCATCCCAAAGCCAGTAGAAAAAGGCAACTGCGCCAGTACGTCTATGTAACGAGACGGCCATATCCTATTACTCCATTAGCATTCACACCCCAAGTCGGTGGATGAACCCATAAAAAGCCATCTGCATCTTCTTCAAAAGTTAGCTGTGCTAAAGTATTCGAAGGTGCAGCTTGTAATGATGCAGGTCCGGCAAATGCCGTTCCAGTTGTAGGGTCATACATACTACCATGGCAAGGACATTCTCCTCTCTTTCGTCCTTCTTCAGGCCAGTATTTCCATAAACACCAAAGATGAAGACACACCATACTGTATGCTCTAAAAGATGAAACATCTTCTTTGTCTCCGCCAAGTTCTGGTGGTAATCTAATGAATTGCCACTTTCGAAATGCTTCTGCATCAAGTGCAGGATCTCCAGTACTAGGATATGTAATTACTTCAGAATGATTTACAGGAAATGTTTTGACACTAGCTTGAGTGCCATCAGGTAAAATGACTTTAACTTTATCAAGAACTGCCTGTGAAGGGTTTGGCATAAAATTTCCAAATGAGACAAAAGGAGCAAATGCCAGACCAGTGCCTGCAGCCCCCATTAATTTTAGAAAATCTCTCCTAGATAATCCACCAGATTTTTTTGTCCCCTGCTCAGACATTCAAGCTGTCGTACTCGCCAAATTGCTTATAAATCTTATTCAATTAATTGTTGGGCTTTTGTCTAAGAATTACAAATATGATAATTCCGATCGCAATTCCAACTCCAATACCAACAGTCAATCCAATGTTAAAAGATAAATCATTTGTGTCATCTGAAATTATAATTTGAGAATCATTAAGTAATGTTTTATAAGAAAATTCAGAGATAGCTACATTTTCTATAGAATCAGATATGATTTTTTTATTTGATTGATCTTGTATTGGTTGAATCTCTGAAGAAATATTAGAGAACTTAGCTGCAAGTGTAATTGGCTCAGTAGTTGAATTTCCGCCAAACAATGTAGAGTGAGCTAAAAGAGTATAGGTTCCTGTTTGATTAATTGGAACATAGAGTACAGTAGAAGTGTCATCTTTGTTTTTTACAGGAAAGAATCCTCCGCCTTGACTGAAAAGAGATGTACCTAACCAGTCAAGTGAAGGCCAACCAAGAAAGTGACCAAACACTCCGGATGGCATATTGGTTTGAATTATCTTTCCTTTAGGATCCATTACAAATACAGACAAGTTTGTGTCATCCGTTTTCCAGGATAATTCTATTGCCGCAGAATTTATCGAGTCATCTTTAATATCAAAATAATACTGTCGCCAATCGCCTGCCATGTATCTATTTACCATATCAAATGCGCCTTTGACATAACCATTACCAAAAATGATATCGTCACTGTATTTTCCTTGAATTAAAACAAGTGAATCTTTATGATCAATTTCTTTTTTTACAACAAAAGATACTGGTGCATTTACAGTATGTGTTTTACCTTCAAATGTTATGAACCCTTGGTAATTACCAGTTTGCAAATCGTTTGGTACAACTAGAGAGATATCCACTTTGGCAGTATTATTGGATGGTACAGTAATTGTTTCAGACTCGGGCCATATAACAGACCATTTATCTTTTTGATAATAACTTGCAGACAAGGTATACTCCATTGAAGTTGAATTGTGTTTTGTATCTCCTAGATAGTAAGAGTATCTAGTTGGAGTGGGATATACGCCAACTAGAGGAGTTCCTTTGAATTGTTCATTGGGCTCAGTAATTCTAAGTTCTTGAACAGTTCCCCATGATCCAGCCCTGTTAATCATAGATAGTTCATCACTAGCTATATTGGTATCGTTGTTTTTATCAATCCAATCATAAAGGTACAGTGAAGAGATTTTCATATCGTTTGCATAAAGAACATCAGTTTTATTCATAAAATTATCAAATGGGAAATTCAGATTCAATATCATCAAAGAAGATTCAGCAGGGATTGAATTATTGCCAAAAAATTCGCCTAATTTTTTATGCTCTTTGATATCAGACAGTTTGATATAATTTGGAATAAATGTATTTGATTTGTTAAGTATGGAATCTTGTTGTCGTACTTTAGTAGTACCATCAAACTGAGTAGTTTTGATTAGAGATATTGTTGTAGGTTTGATAGATATTTGAATTGGTTTGTCAGTTGGATTTTCAATTGTAAAAGTTGTTTTACTGTGTTCTCCTGGAAGCAAATGACCTGCAAACCAACTTGTCATTGGCATGATTTTTGTCGGGAACTCAAATTTCTCAAATCCTATAGATGTGGAATTTATGGATTCAAGTGCAGGTTTTAAAATTTTTTTTATATTATTGTATGATGCATTATTATGTACTATGAATATTCCTTCTTTCGCATTTACAAAACTTAATGCAGTACTTACATCTACTAATCCAGATCCTTGAGTGAATGGGTCATTTTGAAGATCTTTTGCAGTAGACATTAAAATATTTTTGATTGTAAATGGATCATATTCTTTTGACTGTTTGTTTAATCCTTCCATCAGTATTGCAGCACTTCCAGAAACTAGAGGGGCTGCCATGCTAGTTCCTCCAAATAATGAAAAAGATTCCTCTTTAGAGTTCTTGCTAGTTTTAAGAACATTAGACGGAGTAAAACCGTGCGCACCAATACTCATCAAATCAGGTTTTGGATCACCAATAATTCCAGGACCTCTGCTTGAAAAATCCACTACATCATTAAAGTGAGAAATGGTATTGCCAAATCTGGGTTGACTCTTAAATGGACCATAACCGACAAAGACATTATTTGTAGTAGCTCCAACTGTAATTCCAAAAGGAGATACATTAGGCATGCCAATCGTTCCATATCCATGTCCAGAGTTACCTGCACTGGAAACAATTGTTACACCAGGATAATTATCATCAAGTGAGTGAGGAGTATCAAGTATGCCAAGTATCATAGATAGAACATCCATTCCAGGTGCGACATTAAATGATGGAAAATTTGAAACCCCCCAACTGTTTGAGATGATATCCACTCTTGGTTTTCCGGTAAAAGTCCAACTGTGTTCTTGATTTTCAAATCCAGATACCCATAACCAAGCATAAACAGTATCACCTACCCATAATGATTTTACTGGAACAATCTTTGCACCTGGCGCAACTCCTTTAATTGTAAATTTCTCAGTGTTGTTGTAAATATCATATGTTTGCTCACCTTTTGATGCAATAGAAGAAGCACTAGAAGTTCCATGTCCCATAAAATCAGTCATCACTCCAAAAAATTCTCCTTTAGGATCAAATGCAGGCAATAAAGTTCCATTAATTGCCCTTAGTGTTTTATCAACGTCTGCAGTTTTGTTTTGAATCACACCATAAACATCTAGTACTTGTGCCCCTATTGTTCCCGCACTATAATCTGCTTTACCATCATTATTGGAATCATAAACAAGAAATTCTTTTCCACTTCCCAAGACAATTGGTTTTTCATCAGTAAAATCAAAATCATATTTTGGTTTCTCTCCTGATTTTAAATCAAATCTAGTATAATCTTCCCAAGAAGTACTCAGATCAGGAATTACAGTGTCATAAACTCCTGCAACATTAGAATCCACTACAAGTACAGGTACAATTTGAATTCTAGCTAATGGTCCTTCCAGACCACCCTGATACATTACACCCAGATGGTAAATTCCACTTTTTGATTTGATGTAATTTCTGTCATCTTTGCCGATTTTGATATCAGTGTCCAATGTCGCATTAAATATAGGAGATTTTCCAAATTGTGGAAAAAATGAATTGTAAATTTGAATTTGTGTTCCTTTCTTATTTTGAGATATGTCTAGAAAAATACCATCTTTTGTTTTGTATACTGATGAGGTAATTCCTTTTGGAAGTGGATTGGTATAATTTCGTATAATTTCATCCTTGTCAATGAATGCAAAAAAAGTGGAATTTGTCAGTATGATTCCCTGTCCATCAGCATCAAGCATTATAGGATGATTGTTTTTGTCCCTAGCTAGAGAATCTTGAATGTCTAGATTTGAAAAATCTACACCAGTATCAACAACTGCTATTTTAATACCATTCCCAGTAACATTGTATTTTGCTTGTGCTAGTGTGGAGCCAGTAATTTCACCAATTCTAGAAGCATCAGTTACATTAGAGATATCAGAATGAAAATCCAACTTGGAGTCTTCTATAACATAGTATCCTTGAGAAACTAGATTTGAAATTGAATGTTCTGAAAGTACTGCAACATAAAAAAATCCCCCGTTAGATTGAACTCCATATAACGAATTTTTTTTTAAGTTTGAATCATCCAAGCCTGTTCCAAAAACAATATATCTTTTAAAATTATTTGATTTAAAAAAATCTGAATCAATTTTTAAAATACCTGAATCAAATAAATCATCAGAGTTATTGTAAAATGAATTATTTTCATGTAAATCTCCATCTACAACTGCGTAAGAGTTTACGAACATCCCTGAAACAAGAAGAATACTAAAAAAGATAGCCGCTTTGGGCATTACGATTAATTTTACTACCATAGATTATCATACTATCTTCTTCGAGCAAGTATTGCAATTTGTAGTGCCACAATTATTCCAATTGATGCAACAATTGGAAAGAACAGGGAGTTTAGTTGTGATGATGCTTCTTCAATATTTATCACAGAGTTTGATATTGAAGTTACACTTGTGTCAATATTACTGCTAGCACTCTCTAAAGTATCCCCAAATCCTTTAATTTCTGATTTTAATGTGTCTAGTTCATTTGATGTTTCTTTTAAACCTGAATTTAGTTTGATTATTTGATTTGAAATTCCACCTAGATCCTGACTTAGTACACTAGTTGCAACTGAACCTTGAGATATTGTTCCTTGACTAAATGACACTACATGAAAAACATAAGTTCCTTCCTCTTTTGGAGTATAATCTACATAGAATAATCCCTGATGAAGTGTTGAAAAAGCATCCGATATTGTCTCTACTTTTCCAGAAGGCAAATGAACATGAGTTGTTTGAAGTAATTCTTTTGGATCATCGCCAATTAAGAGACCATCGCTAGTAATTTGCACAAATACCCTAAATGGATTATTTATCGCTGCAGTTTCTGGAGCAAAGACGGATGTATCGACTTGTCTTTTAACAGGTATCTCAATTAGATCTGTTGTAGATGTAAATTTTACATCTATTTTTTGAGAGATGCCATTTTGTTCAGTACTAATTACTTCTACAGTATATGTGCCAAATGGAAAACTAGGAGTAGATTCAGGCCAGGTTAATAACACATGGTTAAATGAACCATCACTAGCAGTAATAATTTGATCAAACTTTACAATTGTTTCATCTGGAGCAAATAATCTAATTATCAAAGTTTCATCGGGTTGACCTTTTCCATATACAAAGAATGGTTGTCCTTCAGAATAGACTTGATTGCTGACAAGTAATTCCAATTCTGAAAATGCATCATTTACTGGAATAATTAAAAGTAAAATAAAAAACGAGAATAAAATTTTTAATTTCAATTTAGAATAATTGAATATAATCTCCTAGATATTGCTTCTGGAATTATCTACAACTAACGTTAAGTGTTGATTCAAAAAAAAGAAAAAAAGGGAAATGTGAACTAGTTTCTTACTGTACGATTATTTCGGTACTTACTGGTGGTGATAATGCCGTTGGATTATCAACAGATTCCCAGACAAATGCAGTGGCAGTATAAGTGCCAGCTTCAGTTGGGATCCATGATAATGCAGGGCTGAATGATTGACCAGCAGATAGTGAACCTGTAATCCATGCTAGTGAGACTGTAACACCGTTACCATCCTGAATCTGTACCAAGTAGGCAAATGCTTGCTCTCTATCCTGACCATTTGCTAAGTCGGCAGTTAATTGCACCTGTTGATCAACGCTAACAGTGGTTAAACTGTTACCGAATGCATCAACTGTTCTCAAGTTAGCAGCTGGTGCTCTCTCGAGAGGTGGTACAATAGTACCGATTAGTGTAGTGGCAGAGATATCAAGTTCATCTGCTGTTGTGTATGGATTAGGTAGTGTATTGTCCTGATAGTTTGTAGTGACAGTGTCACCTTCTGCGACTCTGAGTCTGTGACCAGATGATTCATCAGTAGTTGTGAAGAACACAGTACCTTCGAATATTCCGGTTGCCTCATTAGTCTCAGTTACAGTAAGATCAATACCTCCGGCATCTGAGTCAGACCACACGTCGGCGTTAAAGTTGTCGACGGCTTCTGGGTTTAAGTTCATGTCTGGATCAATTACTCTTACAACACCTGTACCGCTTGCTGGATAGCTTGCTTCAAGCCACTGAACTTCACCAATATTCCATCTGATTAATGCTGAGCCGACAATTGTTTCATCCTCTGAGAATTCAAAGGAGACAGT
>ERZ1292640.1388-Hain-H43-02um-R1-1388-length-20029-cov-6_pt1 | contig 20029 bp, 18 predicted proteins | sample MGYA00564404_ERZ1292640 | MGnify/ENA primary metagenome ERZ1292640 (study PRJEB36523, sample SAMEA6512636) | groundwater metagenome | collected 2019-01-08 | study: AquaDiva: Metagenomics assemblies of 32 groundwater samples
GTTTTGCCCATGCGCGCTTCCTGAAACATGGAGACCATCGCCTGCTTGGACTGGTTGCATATCTTGGCAGCACGTTCGATTTCAGCATGCAGCGGCACCGGTGCGGTCTGGCGTGCGCCAACCGCAGCCAGCTTGAGTTCCGCCTCCACCTGTGCCTCCGACTCGGCCACAGACACCGCGGCTTCACCTGCTGGCACATCCAGCCCCTTGCTGCAGTCGATCCAGACCTCCTTGATGCTGCTGCTCAGGATGAGCTCGATGTCCTTGGGGTCGGTGATGACAAAACTGGGGCGCCAGAACGGATGCTCCATCCAGGAACCGCAGAACTCCTTGATGTACATGCCAAGGACGACTTGTTCGGTGCGGATCCGTTTGAGCATGATCGACGCAGACCCCTTCAACGTAGAGGGACACCCAGCTGGCGCAGGTAGGCCAGGACTTCCGGGCTGACCGCACCGGCCGCACGGGCTTTCTCCGCCTGCTCGGCCGCAGCCGTCAGTTGCCCCTGCGCCGCCAGCGACACGGCGACAGCCAGCATCCAGCGCGGCTCACCAGGGCGCAGCTTCAGCGCCATGCCATAGGCATGGACCGACGCCTGATGCTGCCCCAGGCGCTGGGCGGCATTGCCGCGTACCGCCCACAAATCCGCCTGATCGGCCAGCAAGGGTTCAAGCCGGACCAGCAGCTCCAGCACCTGGCGGACCTGGCCTTGCGCCAGCTCCATGCGCGCCAGTTCCCGTACCAACGTCTGGAACGCCGGCAAGGTTGCGGGCTCGGGTGCAGACGTCTGCGCCTGCTCGGCCACAGCCACGGCTTGGCGCATCGCGTCCAGCGCCGCTTCGCGCGAGCCCGCATCCCACAGGCTGCGAGCCTGGCTCAGGGCCTCCAGTGCCGCAGCTTGCCGCGGATTGACCGGGGTCAGCGGCTCGAGCGGCTTGGCTGATCTGGTGCTTGTCATGGCTTTGGCGGCTGCGGGGGGTACTTTCTGCATTGGCGCAGCGGCCCGCTCAGCCGGTGCTTGTACCGCCACTGCTTCGGCTTGGGATGCACCTGGATGCCGCAGATCGGGCTGAACGGCCGGCGGCGTAGCCGCCGCACTGCCGACCACTGGTGATCGAGGAGGCGCAGGTGCCACACGCAATGCTGGTGCCGGCTGGAGGCTGCCCGGTGGAACCGGCGCTCGCGCGGGGGCCTTTGCAGCGTTTGGCGCTGGCTTGGCCAATTGCTGCTGCAACTCATAGGCCAAGCCCGGCGACTGCGCCGGCAGTGCGACTTGTCCGCCGGTCATGTCACGTGCCAGTTGCTGCATTGGCGCGGAAGACGCCCCAGATACAGCATCAGGTGCAATCGGCGGCGCCGGTGGGACGGCGGCCTGCGGGGCACTCGCCGCCTGATCCAGCATCTGATTCAACTGCTGGGGTCCCAACGGTGCTGAGGCCTGCACTGCAGCCGGGGGGACAGCGACACTGCTGGCCGTGGCAGCGGGCAAGGCCGCTGGGGCCATCGCCTGCGGCGGCTTGGCCGGCAAGGGCGGCACCTCCGGCTCCTGGCCGTACCACCAGGCCGCAGCCAAGCCCAGCACCAGCACGAGGACCAGCGCCACCGGCAGCCCTTGCCTCAGCCGCGCGCCGACACCTGCTGCCAGGAAGCCGCCCTTCACGCTTGCCGTGCCGCGTGTCAGCCCTCCCGGTGCCTCGCGTCCCGGAACCGCCGTGGACGCCCGACGGGCATCCAGATCACGCAGCATCTTGTTGATGACGCTCACAGCCGGCCCTCCGGCTGCCTTGCATCAAAGTCATACAGCGGCTGGGTGTCCTGCCACGCTGTGTCGCGCGAGGTGTCACGCGCCTGTGCGCTGCCTGTGTTCTGCCGGGTCCAGCGCGCGCGCAACCGCTGCCACCACGAGGGCCGCACCTGCACACCGGGTGTGTCGGCCGCCGCCATGCGAACGTGACGCACCTTCACCCGGCGTGCGTTTTCGCCATAGACCAGCATCAGGCTTTTGTGCGCCAGCACATTCACCAGCCGGGGCACGCCGCCGCTGTAGCGGCTCAGTGCACGGGCCGCAGCAGCATCGAACAGCTTGACATCGGTGAGCTCATCCAGCGCCGCCGTCGCCAGACGATGCTGCAAATAGGCCGGCACCGAGTGCGCTGCCATCGGTCCCAGGTGCTCACTGAAGGTGATGCGCTGCAGCAGCTGCCGGATCTCGGGACGCGCCAGGCGTTCGTCCAGTTCCGGCTGGCCCAGCATCACCAGTTGCAGCAGCTTCTGCTTTTCGGTCTCTAGGTTGGACAGCAGGCGCAGGCTTTCCACCGTACGCAACGGAATGGCCTGTGCCTCATCGATGCAGACCACCACCCGGCGCCCCGCTTCAGCATGTTGCAGCAGGCAGTCACGCAAGGCACCCAGCATCTGGTAGCGGCTGTGCGGGGCCGTCAGTTCGACATGGAGTTCCAGTGCCAGCGCCAGCAGCAGATCATCCGGCCCCATGTCCGGGTTCGGGATATAGGCGGTGACGCACTCGGCCTGCAAGGTCTTGAGCAACTGGCGGCATAGAACGGTCTTGCCGCAACCGACCTCACCGACGATCTTGAGAAAACCCTCGCCGCTGCGCAAAGCCACCAGCAGCGTATTGAGCGCCGCCTGCGCCCCGTCATGCGGGAAGAAAAAGGCCGGATCAGGCGTGATCGAAAATGGCGCTTCTCGCAGAGAAAAATGCCTCAGGTACATCGTCAGGGCCTGTTCCCGCTACTCACTGCGCCGGGTTCCTGGACGGGGATTCCGGCACGCCGCCATCCAGACGGATCACCCGATTGCGCGAAGTGTCCATCTCATCCAAGGCCGCACGCACTTTCCGGTTCTGTTGCTCCCAGTCCTGCTCTGTGCGGATGATGGACGGCTTGATCAGCACCACCAATTCCTTTTTACGCCCCGTGCTGGCCTGGTTGCCAAACAGGGCGGAAAACGCCCCCATACCCGTGGTACCGGGTACACCGGAGGCATTGCGGGCAGACTCCATCTGCATCAGGCCGCCAATGGCCACGATGCGCCCATCCTGGATGCGCACCAGGGTATCGGTTTCGTTCACACTGCTCGACGCCAGGGGCAGCCGGTAGCTACCGACGCTGCCCAGGTCAACCAGCTTGGTCTTCTCGGTCACCGAGGTCACTGACGGGTGAATGTGCAGCATGATGGTACTGCCGTCATCGATCTGGGGCGTCACATCAAGCGCAATGCCGGAGAAGAACGGGGTCAGCGTCACGGTCGGCATGGTGGTCGAACCGGTCGTTCCAACCACCGTGCTGGTTGCAATCGAGCCGCCGGTGACGTTGGTGATGAAATAGTCGTCGGAACCGACCTTGAGCACGGCTTTCTGGTTATTGAGCGTCGCCACGCGCGGGCTGGAAAGAGTTTGTACATCGCCCTGGGTTTCCAGAAAACCCAGCACGGCAGCAAACTGGCTGGTCGCCAGCGCCAGGCCGAACAGGCCACCGCCGGCCGCCACCGAAGGCGGCGAGACGACGCCCGACACCGCGGTTCCGCCCTGCAACAGCGGGCTGGTGATACTGGAGGTGGCCAGCGTGCTGCCAAGCACACCGATGGCTTGGGTCGAGTTCGCACTGGAAGAGAATGCCGCCCAGTTCACCCCGCTCTGGTAACCGTCGCGCAACTCCACCTCGACGATCTTGGCCTCCAGCATCACCTGCCGCTCCACCGCACCCTGGGTGGCCTTGAGGAATTTCTCCACCTGGCGCAGTTCATCGGGCATGGCGCGCACGGCCAGGATGCCGGCCTGCGGGCTTGCGATCACGCTGCGTCCCCCGCTGGTACCAATCAGGCTGCGCACAGCGTCCGTCATTTCGGTCCAGAAATCGGTACGGGATGTGGTGGATACACGGCTGCTGGAAGTCTGAGCGGCAGTGGGAGTTGCGCCCGGGGCCGGAGCGGCTGCCGTCGTCGCAGTACCCGGCGTACCCGCCACCCCCGTGATGGAGGGCGTGGAGCCCGCAGCCACGCGCAGATCGCTCGTGCCCAGGCGCTGGGAATGCGGGTAGTTGATCGAGAAAATGCGGGTCTGCATGGCCGGACCGTAGATGGTGATGCGCCGGCCATCCACCTTGAAATCGTAGCCATAGACATCGCGTATGGCCTCAAGAGCCTCCAGCACCGTCACGCCACGCAAGGTAACGGAAATCGTGCCGCTCACGTCCGGGTGCATCAGCATGCTGTAGCGCGTGTCGGCCACGATGGCCAGAAACACCTCGCGCGCCTGCGCATTGTTCACCAGCAGATCGAGCCGTGGCTCGGGTGGGGGCGGCGTCAGCGGCGGAGCCGGCTCGGCCAATGCCTCGCTGATGCGCGTCGGCACAGCCGTCTGTTTCGTTGCTGCGGCGGCATCCAGTTCGGCACGCACTACGGCACTCACATCGGGCGTGCGCAAGGGCCGCTCGGCGGCACAGCCGGCGAGCAGGCCCAAGCCCAGGAACAGGGGTACGAATCTCGCTCGCATCATCCAGCCTGGCGGCTGTTTTGATGGGCCCATGGTGCTCATGCGGTCACTGTTCTGATTCATAGAGAGATCGACGTCACGGTTGGACCTTGGTACATGAGCCGTTGCGCGGCAAGCCTTTAGAGGAAGCGGATGACGGGGCTGTACCTGCCGCACACCCCGGTGCCACGGAGGGTAGGACGCTACGGCGCTCAACCCCCTGGTAACGGGGCACCTTGCGCAGCACAGCCCCTTCACGCAACCAGATTTCGGTCTCTGTGATGCGTTCGATACGCGCTTGTCCCAATTTCTGTCCCGGCGCATAAAGACGCGTGCCCATTATCACATGAGGTCGTCCGTCTACCACAATAACGGACAAGGGCAACACGTCGGCGCCGGAAGCGCCCTCTCCAGCCGGAACGCCCCCCATCTGAGGCGGTTCGGCCGTCGGATCGCGCCAAGCCTGGGCATACCCTCCCAGAGCGTACGTCCATAAGATCACGACCGCCAGCAGCCGCATCAACCGACTTGCGAGGTTCATGACGGCGCCCCCAACCAGAACACCTGCATGGTCAGCGATGGTGCCGCCTTGCCGCTGCTGAGCTTCATGACGCCCCAGCGCAAGGTGGGCAACTCCTGCTCCAGTGTCTGCACATAACGCATCAATTCGCCGTAAGGGCCCGACACCGTGAACTCCTGCCATGCCGAAGCTGGGACGCAGATACCGCTTCGGCACCGGCCTGGGCAGGTTTGGCGGCCTCGGGAGTCAGCGTCGCGGTCCGTTCCAGTGTCAAGCCGTCATAACGCCGCAAGATATGCAGCAGCACCCGCGGCAACGAATCGGACTCGCCGCCCAGCCGCGACAGCTTGGCAATTTCGCGGTTAACACCATCAATGCGGCTTTGCAACAAGGCCATTTCCCCTCGAACCATCTGCGCCGCATTGGCTGCAACCGGCTCGGCCTTTCTGGCGCCAAGCTGCACGCGCAAGACCTGCAGTTCGGCACTTTGCTGCTTGACATTGACCGCCAGCCGTTGCTGCCTGAGTTGCGCAGGCGTCAGCCAGAGCCGGTCCCCCAGCACCAGGCCACAGATCAGCAGCGACCAGAAAAGCAAGGCCCGCTCACGCAGACTCAGGGCATCAATGCGACCCGCGAGAATTTTCCAGATGGCTTTCATGGCCGACCTCCCGGACCGATGGCCGGCATGTTCACCGCCCGACTGACCAGGGTGAATGACCAGCTGGGCCTCGCACGCGCACCCGTGGCGACCGTTCCCCCCACCGCAGGCGGTGCCTCGGCATGCACGTGTTCGACCTTGATGGCCGCCAGGGTATGCCCCTTGAGCAGCGGATGCGCCTCCAACCGAGCGACCCATTGGTTGAGCGCTGCCGGGTCGAGCGTATAACCGCGAATCTCCATTTGCCGTTCATCAGCCCGCACCTCCGTGACCCAGACTTCGGCGGGAATGGTCTGGGCCACCAGGCGCAGGCGCGCCGCGTGGCCCTGCCCCTCGCGCAGCAGGCCACGGTTGAGTTCGGCCAGGACCTGCTCGCGCTGCTGCAACAAGGTCTGGCGTGCCTGCAGCGCCTGCATCAGGCCTGCTTCAGCCGGCAAAGCACTGACCTGCTGCTCCTTGATGGCCGCCTGCAGCCGCTCCCGCTCTTTGGCATAGCCGCTCAACGTACGGGTGAGCTCGGCGCTGTTCGCCCCCAGGCTCCATACCCAATAGGCACACAAGGCGGCACTGAACAGGCCGATGACAGCCAGGGACACAGCCATGGTACTGGCAGAAAAGTAATGCCTTTGCGTCAGCAGTATCGGGGTGCGAAGATTGATTTGCTGCGGCATGGCTGATCAGAGGTTGCGTTCCTCGGTGCGAAGCAGGATGCCGAGCAGAGGCAGGCACAGCATCCGTTCCTGCGCTGAACGGCTTTCGAACCCGGGGAAAAACGAGTCCGCATTCAAGGCCTTCACGGCAAAACCCAATTCCTGGCTCAACCAGGCAGCCATTTCTCCGGTACGAGCGCCGACCTCCACCCACAAACCATCGAGCGGCAAGTCGGACCAGGTGTGATCCCACACATCCAGCGAACGCTGCACCTCCACAACGAAACGCTGCGTCACATCATCATCCGCAGATCCGGCGGCAGGGGCTGGCGCGTATTCCAACGTGTTCGTGGGAGCCGAGCCCCCCTCGCCGTTCTCACGCGCAAGCGTATGCCCCCAGGTCTTTTCCGTGAAGCCGGAGCCCAGATCAATCCGGCGGGTGTAATACAACTCCCCGTTGGCCGAGATGGTCAGAAGCACCTGATGCTCGTTGACCAGCATCAGTGCGGCATGGGCACGTTCAACCCGACCTTCACGCTGCGCCACCATCGTCTGCAGGTTGCGCTGTGCAGTCTCCTGAATATCCACCACCGGCACATTCCATTGCAGGCTTTGCCCCAAGCGCAGTACGTCGGTGAGCATCGCATTGCCGGCCACCACCACAAACAATTGTCCAGACGAACCCACCTTGCCGCCGCCAACGCGCATCACATCCAGCGTGATGTCGTCCATGTGCATGTCCACCATGTCGCGGATCTGCCAACGCGCCGCCGAACGCACCTCTTCAGGGGCTACCGCCGGGGCATCGATTTGCAGCAACTGGTATTGCTCGGGTCGCAGCATGACATGCGCGTTGAACCCCTTGAGTCCCAAGCCTTGCAGGCGCCGGACGAACTCTTCCACGCCATCCGACCCTTGCTGTTCCACGCCCGACTGCAACACTTCGCATACCCCATCCTGGCGCAAATGGGCGCGCACATACGCCAGGGTCTGTCCTGACCATGACGCGACAAACGAGTCACTCAGTTTGCGACGCTTCCAGGGCCAATGCATCAACAATCCATGCTCAGTTGAGTTTTCATCAAAACGACGCCTTGATTTTCAGAGGCACCCATCCATTTCGTCATGCTGGCTTTCCCGCACAACGGGCTTGCATTTCGATTGTCCCCGAAGATCCAGTCCATTTCTGCTCAATAGTTTTCACGCCGGTAAATCAGCGGAGACTTGTAAACACCAAAACTGGCGCGAGCGGTCGGATTGCGGTCGTTGGCCGCACCACACCACTGGCCGCTCAAATAGGCAAGCCCTGCTGAGGTCGACGTACCACTGGACAAGCCGGCGCAGTTGCTGGGCAAGCCCGTACTCCCCAGATTGGCCACCAGGTCCACGCTGCCCGTGGCATGGGCGGTAGGCGCCAGCGTGATGGTGCCGCGCCCGGCGCTGATGGCCCCGACCGTCACTGTACCCAAGTTGCTGGCACTCAGAAGCGGCGGCACGGCCTTTGGAGGACTCTGGTAATTGTCCAGGGCAATATTGGCGGCCCCGAAGCTGGTGCAGCTGTCCTGGGCATTGCGGATGAAAGACTGGCCATTCCAGTATTGGGTCTCCCACCCCATGGGCAGCGCAAGACGCTCCGAACCGTAGGCATTGAACAAGCGCAGGCGGCCATAGCGCATGCGAAGCGGGCTGCCAGTCAACTCCTTGTAGGTCGGACTGCCCCCCACTGCGGCGGGGTTCATGTCGGCACCGGCGACTCGAGGCACAGTGGCCACATCGGCATCGTTCACGGTCAAACCGAGGTGCAACTCCTCATACGGCCCCACCGGGGTTGTCGGGCGCGTGAACCTCACAGCAGTTGCGTTGTCCGTCAGGATAAAAGCACCGTTTGCCCACGCCCCGGAAAGAGCAAGGCCCGTCCCGTCAAAGACCAGCGAGCCGCCCATGTCCGTTCCGCTGTCCTGATTTTCGGCGCCAAAGGCCACCGTTCCTGGCGCATAGGCCCCGGCGTAATTGACGGTGATGGCATTGGCCGCATTTCGGGCTTCAACCACGCTGGCCGTGGAGAAATTGAAGGGCTGCCCCAAGTAGGTAAAACCGCCAGCAGCGCACGCGTTGGCGACCGAGGGCATCACCGTGAAATGATCCGGCACAAAGCGGCCGAACGGCCCGACCGCGGCCGAACCGAACTGGCACGAGTACTTGCCATTGCCGTCCAGCGCGTTGCTGAAGCCCGTCGTGCATTCGCCTTTGACTGCATCCACCGCAGCGAATGCGTCGTCATAGACCGCATACTGTCCCAGATTGAAGTTCCCAACCTCGTCATACTTGAGACCACTGGCCGTTGAAACACCGGCGCTGGCGACCGGAAACGCGGTCGCCGTCAATGCGCCGAGATGCGCCTGGCTTGTGGACACCAGGCTGGCGTTGAACCTGGGCGTCCCGGCATAGCCGGGGGTTGTGGTAGCGCCGTAGACGGCGGTGGCGGTCGTGGCAAAAGCATCGGTCCCAGCGCGAAATACGGGGGTGCCGCTACTGCCCGCATTGGAGGCCGTGCTGGTCACCGCAAAAGCTTGGGGGCGGATGGCGAAGTTGTCGTTTGAACACGAGGTTACCCCGCCTGAGTTGGTCACCCGAACCCGCACATTGGCCGCGGCATTGTTATAGGTAAAGGCCACGGTCCGGCGCGGATTTTGATTGTTGAGGGTAAGGGGCAAGGTGGTGGTGGTACTGCCCAGCATACTGTGCGTGGTGCAAGTGCCGCTGCTGGCATCGACCAGTTGGACGCTATTGATGGTCTGGTTACCCGAATAACGCACGACATCGAGATTGAAAGCCACATTCGACAGCTTGGTGTAAATCGGAGTTCCGAGAGCCGCCCCGACCTCGACCACGTCAACCGAGCAGGCGCTATAGGTCAACGTGCAGGTTTCGGTCGTACCGTTGAAGCAGCGGGTCGCGTTGCCGGTCGTCGGCGAAGTGGCCGTCCCGCCCAGGGTGACCGAGCCCGCCGTGCCGTAAGTCAGGGTCACGTCAACCTGACCGGAGAATGTGACCGGATCCGTGGACCAGGTGCCCGCAGTCGCCGTCAGATTGACCGTCACGTTGCCGTTGTAGAGCGAACTGCAGGCCTGGTCGGCGCAGGCCTTGACGCTCACTGTGGCTGCGCTGCCGGTGCAGGCTGAACCGCCATGTTCGAGCCGGATGTGGTGCAGCGTCGGCGCGGTGAGCGGTTGCACCGTGCAGACCCTCAGGTTGTCGATCTCATTGATATTGGTCGAAGCCCCTGTCGCCCCGGTGAAGGACAGGTTGAACTTGGTCGGCACCGCGCTCTGGCTGTAACCCGGGTTCTTGACATCGAACGGCGCGATCAGGCTGACATAGCCGGAACCGGTATCCCGCTCCACGGACGTATAGGCATTCACGCTATTGGTATGGTCCATGATGATGCGGTAGCGATGGACCGGCGAGAAAACGCCATCCACGCCCGGACTCAGTGACGTCGTGCCTTGAAGGAAACGATAGCCCGACACACCCGTGCCCGAGCCGCGCACGGCCACCCCGTCGGGCACCAGACTGGTACTCCCTCCATAACGGCCTTCGGCACTGGTGGAGTAGTTGCCATAGGCATCCAGGCCGATGCCCAGCCAGCCGCCGGCAAACCCCGGACAGCCGCCAACGACCGTGCAGTCCGAACCCGGATTGCTTTTCTGCGCATAACCCAGCGAGCCGCCGAAAGCACCCGCCACCGGCGCCATCGACCCGTCCGACAAGACCACCGCCATCCCGTCGCCACCGGTGCCACCGTAGGCGTAGTAGTCGAACTCCACCGTCACCTTGTTGCCATAAGCTGGAAACGGACGGAGCAAGGTAGCCCAGGTCGCAACATCGGTAGTGGCGTTGGTCAACCGGAGCCGGTTGCCGACGATCACCGGGTTGCCAAAGCTGCCGGAGAGGTTGTTGACCGACCAGTTGGCCCCCGGCGCTGAACCGTCAGTCCCGGTGAAAGTGTCGGTAAAGCACAGGCTGGCCTCGCCCACCGCGAACTCGCCGAAGCCGTTGACGCTGGTGATGCCGGTGGCCTGGGTTGAGTAGGCCGTCAGCGTTCCCACGGAGGGCATGGACCAGCTGCCGCCGCTCTTGCGGGCAACCAGGAAATTGCTGGTGACGGCCCCGGTATCAACTTCGGTCGGCGTAACACAGGACAAGGTGCCGGCACAAAACTGGAACGTAGCCGAATAGCTCGTGTAGGTCATGGCCGGCGTGCTGGCGGTCAATGTCCAGTAGTGGTTGGCGCTCTTGCTGGCCTCGATGCCGGAAGCGCCGGCCGTCGTATCGGGATGATCTCCCGCATCGACCCGACCCGCCAGACGGCCGGCGACGGTTACGCCGGACATGGCCACCGTGATGGGGGCATAACCGATGCTGTCGCCCACATGAAAGGTGCACGTGGGATTACCGGTGGGAAACGTCAGCGTCAGGTTGCCGTTGACATGTCCGCCGGTACGGCTGTAGCTGCCTGGGCAGGAGGCCGCCAGGGTCAGCGTGTTGGTGCCGGTCGTGATGACCCCGCTGCCCAGCGTCAGCGTTCCGTTGAGGGTCGGGCTGCTGCCCAGCGTGACGCCGCTGGCATTGTTGACCGTCAGATTGTTGAGGGCCGCCACACTGCTGGGTACGCTGACACCGGTCGAACTGCCGCCGAACACCAGACTGGATGACGCCGTGGTGGTCAGGTTGGCCGGGGTGCCGGCAATGGTGGGGCCGTTCAGGGTCAGCGTGTTGGCCCCCACCGCCAGCGTAGCGGTGTTCAGAGTCAGCGTGCCGCCCAACGTCACGTCCCCGGCCAGCGACTTGACGCCGCTGCCACTACATCCCAGGTTGTAGTAGCTGGTCGTCTTCACCGTCTGGGTGCCTGCCTGGGTGTAGTTGACCGTGTTCCCCGTGGCACTCGCCGTCAGCGTCGTGATGGCGGACGTGCCGCCGATGTTGAGCGTGGCATTGACATCGTTGGCTAGTCCGCCGGTACCGCTCAAGGCCGTGGCCACGGTCAAGGTGCCGGTGTTGGTCAAGGTCACGCCGGTAACCGTCACGCTCGGGATGGCCAGCGCGCTGCTCCCGCCGATGCTCTGGTCGTTGGTATCGAAGGTATAGACACCCGTGCCGGCCGTGAAAGTGCTGCCGTTGTGCGTCAGCCCGCCGCGCAGGGTCACCGGGGAACTGCCGGCATTGGTCCAGCTTCCGCCGGAATTGATCGTCACGGCGCCGACATAGGTTTTGGAACCCGCCACCGAATGCGCCAATGTACCGCTGACGGACGTATTTCCTCCCACAAAGTTTGTGATGTTCCCAACGGTAAAAGTCGTCCCAGCTCCAACGGAGAGGTCTCCACCAATACTAAGATTGCTACTTGCAATGGCTGTTGCAGTACCGCTCAAGGTCAGGTTGCCGTTGATCGTTGTCACCCCGGCAATCGTTTTAGCACCGCTGCCGCTTAGCCCCAGATGGTGGTAGGCCGTGGCCTTGACCGTCTGCCCTGCCCCCGTGTAGTTGACCGTGTTGCCAGTGGCACTCGCCGTCAACGTGAAGATGGCGGACGTGCCGCCGATGTTGAGCGTGGCATTGGTATCGTTGGTCAGTCCACCAGTGCCACTCAAAGCGGTGGCCACGGTCAACGTACCGGTATTGGTCAGCGTCACACCGTTGACCGTCACGCTCGGGATGGCCAATGCGCTGCTCCCGCCGATGCTCTGGGCGTTGGTGTCAAAGGTATAGACACCCGTGCCGGCCGTGAAAGTGCTGCCGTTGTGCGTCAGCCCCCCCTGGAAAGTCACAGCATCATTGACCGCGTTGCTCCAGGTCCCGCCGCTGTTGAGGATAACGGCCCCGGTGAACGTCTTCGCTCCGGTCGTCGCGGCAATGCTCAATGTCCCGCTGATAGATGTGCTGCCTGCCACCGTCACGGCATTGGCCAGAGTGAGCGTACCGGCCTGCACTGTGAGGCTGCCATTGGCCGTCAGAGTCCCGGTCTGGGTGACAGCTGCCCCGCTCTTGTTGATGATGAGGTCGTTGCTGGCCGACACATTGTAGAACTCCGTGACACCCGTGCTGCTGCCGTCGATCGTCTGCGCGGTAGCGCCCGTGAAATTCGCGGTACAAAGACTGTTGGCATCCCGGGCCAGATCGAAGGTTCCGTGGTTGGTCACGTTCCCCGCAACATTCAGGGTATGGACCACGGTATTGTTGTTGACATTCAGCGTGGCGCCGGAGGCTACCAAGATGTTGCCGTTGACGGTCAGGGTTCGTGCCGTGCCACTGTTGCCCAGAGCCAGCGTGCCGCCATTGACGGTCAGGCCGGCAATCGTGGCGTTGGTGTTGAGCGTTACCGTGCCCGAATTGATCACCGCGGTGTCGCCAGCCTGCGGGGTGACACCGTTGCAGTTGGTCCAGGTACCATTCGTGCCCCATGACCCCCCGGTCGAGGTGCAGGTGGCGGCCCAGCCCCCCGGCTGCGCAAGCAACCCGCAAGCCAGCATGAGCCAGGGCAGGTAACGGCGGGTTCTTGACAAGACCTTGTTCTTCATGTTCCAGACAACTTCCCTGGTGTCACGCGGCCACGGGTTTCCATCATGACCTCAACGTTCGATCGAAGCCGACACGCTACGCTCCACGTAGGAAATACCGCCGACGGCTGCCCCGCAGGGCGCGGGCTGGCAAGCCAGCGACGTGATGCTGACCATGGTTGCCGTCACGCCCTCATTGAAGCTGGAAGTGGCGCACGTAGTTTGGACCGTGTACGAATCGACCACGAACGTGGACGTTGCGGCGGGGCAACTGTTACTGGCAATGACCTGCGGAATAGCCCAGTCCAAGCCGGCACGGGCGGCCCAGTAAGCCTGTGTGCCTTTCACATCCTGGGCCGAGGTCAATTGCTGGGTGTTGGAAAACGTGATCATGAACGCCCCCAGGGCGGCCAGTACCACGAGCAGGAACAGCGCCGAGATCGCGGCAACCCCCTGGGGTGTGGATCTAAGCTGCTTCATGGTGAATTGTCCACATGAACCTCGTGATACAGGCGCACTGTTTCGCCGCTGGCATCGGTCAGTGAGAGCGTCATCTGGACCAGGCCATTACGCTGCAGATCCGAGCCGTTATAGACAAACGTGCAGCTGGCATTTTTTGCCAGCATGGCAATCGTACCGCCCCCGGCAATGGATGTAGAGCAAGCGGTGGCATCGGCAATCGACGTGGGATAGGTGTAATTCGCCTTGCGCCAGAGATGACCTCCCGAACACAGGAATGAAACGATCTTTTCGTTGCCGGGGATCACATGAAAACGATTGCTGCCTGAAGGCAGAGGAAACTTGCGGGCGGCAATGCCGATATGCGTTTCGTTCGCCAGGGTTCCCGTGCCGCTGGCCACGCTGGTCACAGCCGCTGTGTTGATGTTCCCCCCCGTGCTGATGTAGGCATCCGAGCCGGGGATTCCCAGGTTGTAAACGACGATCATGTCATCGATCGATATCTGCTGGTTGGCAGGCAGTGCGCTGTTGAGACCCAGCATGTTGAAGCCGGTATCGGCTGCTGCGAAATCGAGCGGATCGCCACCGCCACTGCTGTCGGCGGCCGTTCGGTAGCGCCCCCCGGTTTTCGTCGGAATGAACTCAATGCATTGATCGTTCGGATTGCGCACGCTGTTGGGCAAGGCTTTGCGAATATCGCGCGCCATGCGGCGCACGGCAGTGTCCGCGGTATCCGTCAGGGCCGCACGTCGCGCCGTGTCAAAGTAGGCATCGATCGGCGCCCGCATGAACACGGCGACCATGGCACTGACGATGCCGATGATGACCATCACCATCACCATCTCGACCAGAGTGAAGCCGCTCTCGCTCGCCGCTATGGGTTTGAGCATGGCTAATAGTTCCCCCGATAGCCGGTCAATGTGATGCTTTCTCTACCGTGGCTCACCGTAACCCGGACCCGTTTGGCAGCGACGCCATTCAGGGGAGCAGGTGCATCCACCACGATGGTGATCAGGTAGGAAGCCAGTGCGGGTGGCAGATCCGTGAACGTGCTGTTGGTCTTGCCGTTGTAATCATCCACGTCGTCGAAGGTAGCGCGGGTGGTTTCGTCGGACGTGCCGTGTGGATCGGCATATTCCTTCTGCAGGATCTCTTCCAGGATGGAGTCTGCCAGCGCCAGCGCCTGCTTGCGCACCATCGGGTCGGCACTCGATGCCACCACCGTGTTCATGACCAGCAGGATGCCCGCCACGCCCACCGAGAGAATGACAATGAAGAGTACCAGTTCAACCAGGGTAAAACCGGACTGGCGTCGGATGCCGTTATTCATGGACGTAGCCGGTGCCGGCTTCAACCGTGATGCTGCGCCCCGCACCCTGCACCTGGATGGTCTGAGTGGCAGTTGGCTGGCCCAGCGCATCAAAGCTGATCGCCGTCGGCAAGCTGCCGTAGTTCACATCGCCGCGGGCCGTGATCGTGCCAGGCGAATCCCCCCGGGGACCTGCCAGATTGGCTTCGCATCCTGCACTACCATCGTTATCCACCTTCAGCGTGGCACTGCTGAGGGTAAAGGCAACGCAGACGGTACGCCGCTGAGCGATCGCTGTTTTTTGCGCATAACGCAAAAGCGCGAGGGTTTCGTCATGAAACCCTCGCGCATTAAAAGCTGCTGAATCGAACAGGCGAGGTGCCGCGAAGATCGCCAGCACCCCCACCAGAAAAATCACCATGACCAGTTCGATCAGGGTGAAGCCATGCACCAAAGTCCGGGAAGCACGACCAGAACTCAAACCCTCACCGTCAGGGTGAGACGATCAAGGTACCGCAATGGCCGTGAACGAAGCGGTCACAGTCGCACCGCTGGTCGGCACAAGTTGCAAGACGCACGCATTGGCCGAACCCGCTGTGGTAGCGAAAGTACCGGTACCCATGGCAGCAGAATAGGTGCCGCCACTAGTCGGGTACGCGCCTCCCAGCAACGTGCTCTTGGTTGCATCGCAACTGTCGACCGTCACGTCTTCCGTGGTTCGGCCTGCTGCGTAAATCGCATAGTTGATTGCCGAACCAGACGCCAGACCGCCGGCCACACCTTGAACAGCCGCTTGGTTGGCATCGGCTCTCAAGTCCACAAATCGAGGAATCGCCACGGCAGCCAGGATGCCGAGAATCACGATCACCATCACCAGTTCAATCAAGGTAAAACCGCGTTGCTGTTTCATATTCCTAACCTCTGCTGCATATTGAAAAATGGAGGCACACCATCAGTACGCTCTGCACATCTCGAAACCATTCTCTTTAACGATTTCCTTTGTAAATGGTAACAGCTTCAAATTTGATAGCAAGCCATCCACCCCATCAATCACCAAGCATCTTGCCAGCCTGTGCTTCTGGCACCACAGCAAGGACCATCGTTCATCAACTCAGTACCTCCCCTTTCCAGACATAGGCCTCCCGCGGAATCAACTGCAAGGGACCAGGGGCACGCACCACATCAAACCAGAGAATGCCCGCACCGCTCGGGCTGCTCAGCCACTCTGGGTAAAGCGGTCGGTAGCCAATGCAGGTGCATGTTGAATCAAACAACCAGCTGCCAGGCGGCAAGTTTTCCACTTCCTCTGCACGAATTTCGCCTACGTAGTTGGCAGGCATCCGGTGGAGCAGCAAAAAGGGATTGATCTGCACCGCCGCACGCGGCTGGGCCGGCACAGCGCCCTGCGGAACAGCTACCTGTTGCGCCAGGTAATCGATCACGAAAGCCGTGCGCAGACCGCCCAGATTCGTCTTGATTGCAGAACCTTCAACCTGGGCCTGCACGTCACCAAAATCGCGCTGGCCGGACTGCACCACCAGCACCGACATTGTGCCGGCCATCATGCAAACCATCACCAGATGACGTCCCAGACTGGACTGGGCCTTTGCGAGCAAGGAGCGCGCGCTCATGCTCAGCCACCCCGCCCCATGGCCGCCTGCCCCATGTTCCACAAAGGCATGAAAATGCCAAGCGCCATCACCAACATCAGTGCGGAAATGATGGCCAGCAAGATCGGTTCGATGGCGGCTGACAGCCCCTTGATGCTTTGGTCCACTTCACGCTCGTACATTTCTGCAATTTCAAACAGCATCGAATCCAACTCTCCGGTTTCTTCGCCCACGGTAATCATCTGCATGACGACCGGGGTAAAAATACCGACGCTGGCAGCACAGCTTGCGATACTTGTGCCCCTCTCGATGCCGTCACGCATCTGTTCAATGCGACTGCCAATATAGGCGTTGTCTACGGTTTTGGCAACCACGGTCAATGCTGGAACCAAAGGCATGCCGCTTTGACTGGACAGGGCGAAGCTGCGTGCAAAACGCGACAGCGTGGCTTTGAGGATGATGTTGCCGACAATCGGCAAACCCAGCTTGCGGCGGTCCCAGCGATAGCGCCCATTCGGCGTCCTCAGATAGGCGCGCCAAGCCAATGCAGCGCCGATAACCACCCCGATCAACGCGAGCCACCACTGCTGCATCCAGCCAGAAAAGCCGAGCAGCATGCGTGTCACCAACGGCAATTGGGTATTGAAACCGGCAAATACCTTGGCAAACACCGGAAGCACAAATACATTGAGAAGAACCAAGGCAGCCGACATGGCAATGAGAACGAACGACGGGTAGCGCAAAGCCTGGCGTATGCGGTCGCGCACGTCACGCTCAAACGCCAGATGCTCGGACAATCGCAAATACACCTCGGTCAGCCGGCCGGACATCTCGCCCACACGGACCATGGCAATATAAAAAGCGCCGAAAACCCCGGGGTGCTGGGCCAACGACGCCGAGAGTTCGCGCCCCTGGCTCAGGCTTTCCCGCACGTCCCTGAGCATCTCCACCATGGCAGGCTTGGCCGTTGACGCCTCGAGGCCGGAAAAGGCCCGCAGGATCGGAACGCCCGCCTTGTCCAGGGTGTACATCTGGCGAGAGAAAAGCTCGACATCCTCACTGGTCACCGCCTGTCCGCTCAAGCGCAGCCACACCGACTGAAGAAAGCGATGGGTGCTGTGCGCGCCATTGGCAACACCAACAGACGCTTCAATATGAACCGGCGTGATATTGATGGCCAGCAACTGGTCAGCCACCGACGTTTCGGTCAGAGCCTCCATACTCCCTTTGATCAGTTCACCCCGGGTATTGCGCCCTTGCCACGCGAAGACAGCCATGAAGGTTTATCCCAACTCGTCGATATCCTGGCCCACGCGCAGGGCTTCTGCCAACGATGTGCGCCCCTGACGCACCAGTTCCAAGGCATGAAAAGACAGCGTATGCCCTTTCATACGGGCTCGCGCCGCCTGCATGAAAGCCACCGGATCGGCCCGGGTCGCCGCCTGAGTGAGTGCGACATCCATCTCCAGCAGTTCATACACCCCATGCCGCCCCGCATAGCCTGTGCCATTGCAAGCTGAGCAACCCAGACCACGCATGGCCTTCACCGGCGCATCGCCTGGTACCAGCATGGTATTCAGCCAAGCCTGCTCCTGTGCCGTGGGTTCACGCGGTTCGCTGCAGACCTCGCAATTCACCCGCACCAGACGCTGCGCAATCACAGCCTGCAAGGAGGTCGCCACCATGAACGGTGGAACCCCCATGTCGAGCAGGCGAAAGGGCGTGCTGATGGCATCACGCGTATGCAGGGTCGACAACACCAAATGTCCGGTGATGGCGGCGCGCAGGCCGATCTCGGCAGTTTCTGCATCGCGCATTTCACCGACCAGGATGATGTCCGGGTCCTGGCGCAAGGTTCCGCGCAGCACACGCGCAAAAGACAGGTCGATTTTCTCATTGACCTGCACCTGCGTCACCCCCGCCAAGCGGTACTCCACCGGGTCTTCCACGGTGATGATCTTGAGCTCACTGGAGTTGATTTCGGAGAGTGCAGCATAAAGCGTCGTGGTTTTGCCCGAGCCGGTCGGACCGGTGACCAGCACCATGCCGGAAATCCGTCCCAGCACTTCCCGAAAGCGCTTCAACATTTCAGCGGGCATGCCGATGCTGTCAAGCCGACGCAGCACGCTATTCTGATTGAGCAAGCGCATCACGACCGACTCGCCGTAGCTGGTCGGCATGGTGGACAGACGCACATCGATCGTCTGTTCCCGCACCCGGACACTGAAGCGTCCATCCTGGGGCAAACGCTTTTCCGATATATCGATGCCCGCCATCAGCTTGAGACGCTGCGACAAAGGGCCGGCAACCCGATTTTCAGCCAGTGTCTGCGTGTGGAGCACACCGTCCACACGCACGCGGATCTGCAGGCCCGTTTCCTGCGGTTCGATGTGGATATCCGATGCACCGATCTGAACCGCATCTTCAAAAATCGACTGCAGCAACTTGACGATGGGCGCACCTTCCTGCCCAACGGTATTGGCCAGTTCGCCGAAATCGACTTCGTCACTGAGGCTGAGGTCCTTTTCTACCGCACGCGCAAAACCGCTAATTTCCTCGGTTCGCCGGTACAGCCGGTCGAAAGCCAGGGTCAGCTGCGTTTCCGGCGCTACGGCCATGGCAATGTTGCGCTTGGTCAGTCGGCTGACTTCATCGAAGGCAAAGAGGTCGAGCGGATCGGCAAAGGCAACCAGAAGATTGTGGTCCTTGTCTTCAAGAACCAGCGCCCGGAAGCGGCGCGCCGCCGACTCCGGCAACAGCCTGACCAGCTCGGCACGAAACGGGAAGGTCTTGAGATTGACAAATGGAATGCGCAACTGCCGTGCCAAGCCATTGGCCAAGCCTTCTTCGGTAATGACGCCACTCTCGATCAGCAGACGCCCCAGCTTCTTGCCGGTCTTGTGCTGCAAGTCCAGCGTCTGCTGCAGCTGCTCCTGTGAAATCAGGCGCTGTTGGAGCAGCACGTCACCCAAACGCAGTTTTTGACGCCGCTCTGACGAGGCGCTCGGACCAGCTTGCGCAGGGGAATCTGCAGCGACCATATTCATGGAGCCTTTCTGGAACTGATGACTCCGAAAATGATAGCACGCCGCATCAGTCAGCAGCGCACTCGCCGTGCTTAGTGCAGATGCCGAGGTTTGCGACCACCGCCATGAGCCGCGCCGCCATGCCCGCCCCCGGAACCGCGTGGCGGCTTACCGAGTTCCAACGAACTGACCAGGGCATCAAAACGCTGCGCAAAAAGTTTATCCACCTCGGCCACCACACCACCGAGTTCGGCCGCATCGAAGTGGCGCTCCATCATGTTGATCACATCCTGCACCAGCAAGTCGCGCTGTACTTGCATGATGGCGGCCGGCGTGGGGCCGACAAACAGCATCATGAAGTCGTCACGCGATTGCGCATCCGGCGCTTCTTCCTCTTCGTCAAACTCGGTATCGTAGAACGTGACCTCGATCGGTGCACCCGCCTGCGACAACTCGTTAAGGCTCATGCACATCTCGTCGAGCGACTGACGAAAATCCTCATCACCGGTTACGGTCCAGCACATCTGCAGCAGATGCTCGTGCGCGTCAAAACGGATGCCCGGCTCCTCTTCATAGGCACTGTGAGCACCAGCAGCCAGGGAACGCGCGCCGGCGTATTTCCACAAAGGTTTGAGAGCTTCCTGCAATTGCTCGAACGTCACATCCGAGCGCAATGACACTTGACCATGGACGTGGATCTCAAAAGGAGCGTTGTAACTTGCCATGATGAACTCTCTCTATGCTGCCG
>ERZ1292640.179-Hain-H43-02um-R1-179-length-51796-cov-71_pt1 | contig 20028 bp, 26 predicted proteins | sample MGYA00564404_ERZ1292640 | MGnify/ENA primary metagenome ERZ1292640 (study PRJEB36523, sample SAMEA6512636) | groundwater metagenome | collected 2019-01-08 | study: AquaDiva: Metagenomics assemblies of 32 groundwater samples
ACTAGTTATAGAAATTTTTCCTCTTAATTTTTTATGTAAGGATACTGAATTTTGTGCCACTCATTTCCTTTTTCTATCAGCCAATTATAAAGTAATGAATCCAGTATTAAAAATAGGAGAGATTGATGATTTTATTTTTCAGATGTGTATTTTTCTGAATCAAAAATTAAATCTTTGATTAAATAAGTAAAGTTGATGTTAAAAAATTAAAACAATAAAATATTGAATAAATTCTAATCGATCTTTTTAAAAAAATTCAAGAACAGTTAAAGTGTTTAGCTATAAATCTGTAAATAATTGCTCTTTTAGTGACGGTGTATCCTCAATTGTTATTTCACATAAATTTTTTGTTTTTGTCTCTCCAATCAGAGTCAAATCAGTTCCAAAAAATAAATTAATTGCCCAACTACTTCCAATTCTTATTTTCTTTTCGAATGTTGGAAGATGTAATAAGTAATAAGATCGCCAAATTAACCAAGCTAATACTCCCGTTATACTATAACCCATCAAAGACGCAACGCCTGCTCTATTTCCGATAGTTGCCATCATTCCCTTACTATGATATGAAAATTCTTTCAAATTTGTTTTACCAGCAAGTATTTTTTTTATATTGTGTGCAACAATTTTGCTTTCACGCAATGCGTGTTGAGCTGTTGGGGGATAAAATTTTCCGGTATCAGCATCTAGAATTGCTGCACAATCACCCAACGCAAAAACTTCAGGATGTTCCTTCAATCTTAAATATTTATCTACTAAAACTTTTCCTCCTTCACCATGTTCACAAATTAATGATTCAATCATGGAACTTGTAGTCACACCTCCTGTCCAAATAAGTGTGGTACATGGAATTATTTCTCCATCAGTTAATTCCACATGACTCTCACCGGCATCAACCGCTTTTACATTTGCTATAATTCTAACTCCAACTTTTTTCAAATACGATCTTGCAGATTCGCCCAGTTTTTTATTAAGTTCGGGTAAAATTTCATTTCTAGATGATATTAAAATCATATTGATGTTGGTATCGACAATTGTAGGATATGCCTGTTTTACAGATTTTCTTACAAAATGATTTATCTCTCCAATTATTTCAACTCCTGCAAAACCTGCACCAACTACAGTAAATGTGAGAAATTTTTGTTGAAGTCCAGTACTCCCTGTTTGTGCAGCAATTTCCATCATTAGAAGAACCTGATTGCGTAATTCTATTGCATCTTCAACAGTTTTAATTGTAAAAGAGTTTTCTTCTAGTTTTTTATTTCCAAAAAAGTTATTGATGCTTCCTACCGCCAAGATCAAATAATCATATTCTAAAGCATGATCCTTTCCATCAAATTTTCTTGTAATTGTCACTAATTTCTGTGCTAAATCTACTGAAAAAACAGTAGCCTGATAAAATTTTGCACGCGTACAGAAATGTCTAATTGGTATTGTGATGTCTCTAGGATTAAGCATGCCCGAAGCTACTTCGGGCAACATCGGCGTAAACAAAAAGTAATTGTTCTCACTGACAATAGTTATACTAATATTTTTAACATCCAGTTTTTTTTGGAGATCTTTTAAGACATACATTCCACCAAATCCACCTCCTAAAATCAGAATTTTTTTCTTTGAAATAGTATCTGTTTTGTGAGAAAAGATCACATGAGCCTCAAATTCTTTTTTAGAATCAAATGCTGCATCACATTGTATACAGTTGTATATTTCAGACACATGTGGAAATCAAGGAAAATAGATAAAAACCTAATGCCAAAATTAAACAAGATAATTTTTTTCTAGTTTTAATACTAAATTCCAAATTTGGAATCTGTATGATTAGAAGCTCGAGTGAGTGTCTTGTGACAGAAAATGCTCAAATAATTCATAAAAAGTGTTCTCAAGTTTGATGTTTAAAAGACTACTTTAATACAAATTAATCATAATGAATTCATGGTAAAAATTCCAAATGAGATCAAAGAATTTATTGAGAGTCAGGGAATTTTTGTAGTAGGAACTGTAGGGGCCAATAATTTAGCAAATGTTTCACCTAGAATTTTCTTTAGAGTTGATGAAGATATGATATATTGGCTAGATTTTTTCAAACATAAATCTTACAAGAATATTCAAGCAAATCCTTGGGTCACCATTTCTGTTTTTAACAAAGATGATTTGAAAGGATTTCAATTTCGAGGAATTGTAAGTTTTATAACAGATGAGCCTACAAAATCAGAAATCAAAGAATCAATTATTAAAAAAATATTAGAAAAAAATTCATCAGAGAAAATAAAAAAACTTAGTGAGAAAACAGAAGTTCAAGTCATACAATTTGAACCAAAAGTATGTTATTCATTAAATCCTGAAGAATTTAGTGATATGTGTATAGGATCAGATATTGATTCTACACAGTTATTTCAAAAGTAATCCATTAATAATCAAATTTTTTTGAGATGGTTATGGGTTTTCACATATTTGATACATATGTCAAATCAAAAAATGGGCACGTCATGCATTTTGATGTAATAACTGACAAAAATGATACAGAAAAAGCGATTACGTTTGCAAAAGAATGGTTAAAAAGTATTGGAGAGAAAGATGCCAAAGTCACTACAGAAGAATGTAAGTTTTGTCACACACAATCGGTATCAGAAGAAATTGAAATTGAGATAATGACAAATGGTTATTTTATTGCAAAAATGGAAGGCTGTCCTGAATAAAATTTGAATAATCATGCATGCAATTTGGCTTACATTTTCTAAAAGCGATAGAGATTATCTAAAGAGGATTAGTGATGCAATTTCAGAAAAATATCAGGCTCCAAAATTTGAACCACATATTACAATTTACGGATTGATAGACTCAGAAATTAGCTTAATTGACAGTATTGCTAAAGAAGTAATACTGAATTGTAATTCATTTTTGGTCAAAAAATCAGAAATTTTACAATCTGAAGAATTATGGAAAACAGTATACATAGAATTAAAAATGAATACACATCTAGAATTAATTCATAAAAATCTTAAAAAACATTTTGAAAAAATTTTAAAATATGAATTTAACCCACACATTAGTCTAATTTATAAAATCTTACCAATACAAGAAAAAATCAAAATAATAAATGAATTAAACATTAAAAATGAATTTATGATAAACAAACTTGTTGTACAAAAATTTTTTCCAGATATAGAAAAATGGAAAATTGTAAAAGAATACGATTTAATTTAAAAAGTCATAATATGAGAAATGATTTTACATATTTACAAAATTCCGAATTCATATAGCACAAACTAGATTTTATAGTAATGCTGCACCAAAGACTCCAGCAGAATCACCTAATTTGTTTTTTAGAATTGGAGTATCAACTAAATCTGAAAAGACCTTGTGATATACTGAATCTTTTCCTTCAGTGTATAAAAAATCAATATTAGATAAACCACCTCCCAAAACTATTACATCAGGATCTAAAATATCAATTACATTTGCCAACCCAGATCCAAAGTTTTCCAAAAATTCATCCTTCCATTGTTTTGCCTTGAAATTCTCAAGATTTTGTATAATTTCAGGCATGTTTTGTGATTTTCCAGTTAATTCTTTCCATCGTTTTTCTAATGCGGGACCACTAATGTATGTCTCAACACAACCTTGTTTTCCACAATAACAATTATGTCCATTTTGATGTAATGTATGATGTCCCCATTCTCCAGCAATGTTGGTTCTACCTTGATGAATTTTTCCATCAATGACTATACCTCCACCTACACCAGTACCCATTATGACTCCAAAAACAACATCAAATTCTTTTGCAATACCCATTGTAGATTCAGCTATTGCAAAACAATTTGCGTCATTTTCCATAGAAATTTTTTTATCTAGTTTATTTTCTAAATCCTCTTTAAGTGATTTTCCTATAAGACATTGAGTATTACTATTTTTTATTAACCCGGTTTTTTTTGAAATTGCACCTGGTGTACAAATCCCTATAGAATAATCTTCAATGTTTTTTAAAAGATCTACAGTCAAAGAATTAATTGTGTTTAGTATTTGTTGATAATCATTTTGTGGGGTTGGAACTCTTTTTCTTTGAATTGTGTCAAGATTTTCATCCAATAGAATTGCTTCTATTTTAGTTCCACCAAGATCTATTCCTAGTTTGTACAACAATAATTTAATGAAAATAGGATTGCTTAAGTTTAGCTAATATATCGAAGATGTTTATCGTGCACCAGAAACAGAAATTACATCATCAATTCTAAGAATCATACAGGCAGCTTCGGTTGCAGATTTGATTATCTGTTCTTTTACTGCAAGTGGCTCTACAACATCAATAGCTAACATGTCTGCAATCCTTGTATTTCTTGCATCGATTCCTGTCCATTTACGACCTTGATTTTGTTTTGCTCTAAGTGTAGCCATTGTATCAATAGGATCCATTCCTGCATTTTCTGCTATTGTTAAAGGAATAATCTCCAATGCCTCAGCATATTTTTTAATTGCAAGTTGTTCTCTACCGTCAAAGCTATCTGCCCAGTCTTTGAGTTTAGATGCGGCATATGATTCTGGTGCTCCGCCTCCTGCAACAATTTCTGGTTTTTCAATTACGTCTTTTACTACCATTAGAGAATCATGAATTGAACGATCAACTTCATCGATAACTCTTTGTGAACCACCTCGAATAAGCAAAGTTACAGATTGTGGATTTTTACATCCTTCAATAAACACCCATTTGTCGGATTCAACTTTCTTTTGATGAGCCAAATCTGCAGTACCAAGATCTTTTTCTGTAAGATCATCAAGATTAGAGATAACACGTCCTCCAGTAGCTTTGCCAAGTTTTATCATGTCACTTTCTTTAACACGTCTAACTGCCATAATACCATATTTTGCTAAATAATGTTGTGCAATATCATCAATTCCTTTTTGACAAATTAATACATTAACGCCAACATTGTGAAGTTTGTCAACCATTGTTTTGATCATTCTATTTTCTTCTTCCAAAAACATTTGCATTTGTGTAGGATCAGTAATTCTTATTTCTGAACTCATCTCAGTCTTTTCAATTTCTAGTGCAGAATTTACAAGTGCAATCTTTGCTTTCTCAATTTTAGTTGGCATGCCACTATGAACAACTTCTTTATCTAAAACAATACCCTTGATAATTTGAGTATCGGTGATAGAACCACCGGCTTTCTTTTCAACTTTAATATTTTCAAGGTCAACAGAATATGTCTCTGCCTTTTTTGTTGCAACTCTTAAGATTGCATCAACTACAACTTTGGAAAGTACATCACTATCTTCAGAGATTAATTTTGATTGCATACTGGTTGTGGCAATTTTGAGAAGTGTTTCTCTATCATCAGGCTTGATTTTTTTTGCCATTTCAGCGTAAATTTCTAGTGTCTTTTCAGCTGCTGCTTGATAACCTTCGATAATTACTGATGGATGAACATCTTTTTTGAGAAGATCTTCTGCTCTAGCTAAAAGAGCTCCTCCGAAAACTACTGATGATGTAGTACCGTCACCTACTTCATTATCAACGGTTTTTGCAATTTCGACCATCATTTTGGCAGCCGGGTGTTGAACGTCAATTTCTTTTAAGATGGTTGCACCATCATTTGTAATAGTAACATCGCCTAAGGAATCAACTAGCATTTTATCTAAACCTCTTGGACCCAGACTGCTTCTAACTAATTCAGCGACTAGTTTGGCAGCAGCTATGTTGTTGTGTTGAGCATCTTTACCTTTTTGTTGTAATGCACTCTCTCTTAGAACTAAAACTGGACCATTAGGTGTTTGTTGAATTGATGCCATTGAGATAAGCTACAATCCTTTGTATCCCCCTTTTTAACATTACTTAGTTAATTGGATTAATGTAAGATCGTCTCTTAACATCTACAATTCCTCCTGATAAGATACGAACTGACGGAAGAGCAAGGAATGGTAAGAAAAGTGGAATCAGATGTGGTCTTGAAAACTTACATCCAGAATCTACAATCGAATTATTGACTTGTTCAAAATTAGATGAAACTTTTTCAAATGAATCAGTAGAAATAATTCCCGCTAGTTGTAATGGTAGTGATGCAATAATTTTACCAGATTTTACTACAACTAAACCTCCCTGATTTTTTATAAGAATATTTGCAGCAATTGACATATCAAAATCATTAGAGCCAATTACAATCATATCATTTTCATGAAAACTCCAAGTTGATGCAAATGCACCAATATTTGCTCCAAAATTTTCAAGAAATCCTATAGCATGTTTGTGAGTTCCATGAATTCTATCAAAAGCTGCTACTTTCCATACATCCTTATCTAAAGAAGTCAAAACATTTCCTTCTTTAGTAAATAGTTCTGTCGAGCCCAATTTTGTTATAATTTCAGTTTGCATAAAAATGGTATTTGCAAGAACGCTTTTCTTTTTTGATGCAATACCAAAGTCTTTGGGAGAGAGTTCTTTTAGTTTGACTGTTTTTTTTATCCATGAAGGAATTATTTTTTTCTTTATTGAGGTAACAATACTTCCATTTGAAACAACCAGTTTTCCACCTACAAAGACTTTATTGGGTTTAATAAATTTCAAGTCATCAAAAATTAAAATATCTGCAAGTTTTCCAGGTGCAATACCACCCAAATCTTTACTCATGTTGTAATAATCAAAGCAGTTTTTTGAAGCCATTGAAATAGCATCAATGGGTTTTAGACCAAGTTTGATAGATTCTCTAACACAATGATCAATATGACCATACTTTACAATATCTGTAGGATCAAGTCCATCAGAACAAAACATCAATCTGTCAAAACTTGTTCCATGAGATAATACACGTGGAATAATTTCTTTCAAGTCACGCCTAATTGATCCTTCTCTCATCATAATCCACATGCCTACACGTAATCTTTCTAAGACTTGATCAAAATTGATAGGTTCATGACATGACAAGATTCCAGATGCGACATATGCATTGAGTTTTTTTTCACTTGCTCCAGCAGTATGTCCATTAATTATGCAGTCTCCTTCTAACATGGCAGATAGAGATTTCATTGTTTTAGGATCTCGAAGTGTCACTTTGGTCCATGAAAAAACTTCGCCCAGTCCTAGAACATGAGGATGTTTAATTGCTAATTTTTCTTGTAATAATGATAAAGTTTTGCTATGACTAAATTTTTCATCAACAGGAAGACCACCCGGAACAACTTGAAATATTCGAATTGGCAAATCTTCACCGAGTTTTAGAAACTCTTGAAATCCTTTGTAACCAGATACACTGACAATATCTATCGGATCTGAGAAAAGTGATGTTACCCCACATAAAAGAGATTTTTTTGCAAATTCGGAAGGTAAGACAAATTGATCAATGTGTAAATGAGGATCAGCAAAACCAGGTCCTACATATTTTTCCTTAACATCAATGATAGTTGTTTTTGTTCCAATTGTATGTCCTGCATCTGGACCAACATATGCAATTCTATCACTAACTATTGCGATCTGAATTTTTGGGATGATCTCTCGAGTGTAAACGGATAGTAAGGAGCAATTTTTTAGGACGAGATCTGCTTTTTTGTCACCCATTGCCACTGAATTTAACAAAGAAATCGAATTCGCTAGGCTCGAAGTCACAAATTTTCTTGTACTTTGAACCTATTATAGATTCAATGCTTAAATTACCGTTGAAGCGATTTTTTTTTAATATGAACATACCCAAGGTCATCCGTAAGTATTGTGCTAAATGTAAGACACATACTGAACAGAAGGTCTCCATATACAAGGCTGGGAAAAGAAGAGGTTCTGCACGAGGAGAACGCAGACATGCGGAACGTAAACGAGGGTATGGTGGACAAAAATTCCCAAAACTTGCAAAGCCTGCAAAAGTTACAAAGAAAGTTACTCCAATTATGACATGCACAGTATGCAAAAAGAAATACAATAAACCAGGCATTAGAATTAAGAAATTTGAGTTGGTGGCAGCATGAAAAAAGATCATATTGAAATTCCAAAGCCGTCAAGTAAGTTCCAGAAAGTTAATTGTAATGAATGTGGTGAGTTACAAGTAGTGTATTCTCATGCATCACAGGTTGTAGTATGCAATTCTTGCGGCAACAATATTGCTGAACCAACGGGTTCTAAAGCAAAGATTAATGGAAAAATCTCAGGCAGTGCTGAGTAAATCATAGTCTTGTTTTGTATTTAGATTAAAAGCGATTCTTTTATCATCAATTATTATAAATTTTTCAGATATGTTTTCCAGTATTGAAATATTTTTTGCGTTTACTAATGAAATTCCAGTATAGCAACACTGTTGATTCTCAAAATTGAGCCAATAATTAGAAGAAAGATGTAATGATTCCAGGAATTTTTTTGTAACAAGAATTGTAGTCCAAATACTTTCTGAATTACATTGATTGACAATGTTTTTGATAATATCTCCATCTAAAAATGGCAAATCAGCAGAGGTAATCAAAACAAAATCATTTAATGATTTAAGAACTAAATTAAGATCTTCAACATAACCATCACCTGGAGTATTAAAGAGATCAACATTATTTTCTTCTAACAATTTCTTTGTTTTTGGTGAATTAGAACTTGTAATTGCCAATATTTTTGAAAAGCATTTAGAATTTACTAGTGCATCAATTACATGAAGAACTATTGGTTTTTTATATTTTAAAAGTAGTTTTTCTCCAGTCAAGCTCATTCGGCTTCCTTTGCCACCGGCCATAACAATACCAATCATACTGAAACAAAAATTAGAAGAGAAGATAATCGAGTCAATTCATTTGTAGCACCCAATACATCTCCTGTAATTCCTCCAAAGCTACGAGCAGTCAAGACAACTAGGAATATTGTCAATATTACACCTACTCCAAATAAGAGGAATCCTGTTGTACCACCAAGAACAAACAATGGGATTAGAGTAATCACAGTTGCAAATATCAATTTCTTTTTGTTTTTCATCATCTCAACAAATGGCGAATTTGAGCCTAAAGATGCAGATTTTCCAATGCTTGCCATCAAAACCATTGAAAATTTTGCAAATATCTCACTAAGTAAAATTGCCAAGAATAACTGATAACCAGTAGATAGTGAGATTGCTATTATCAATCCGACAATATACAATACTATTGCAACTATTCCTGCAGAACCAGTGGAGAGATCTTTCATTGCTGCAAGTTTTTTTTCTTTTGTTCCATTTACCATCAAGCCATCAGCAAAATCAGCTAGACCATCAGTATGATGTACACCAGTAAGTATTACAAATGAAGCAACAACTAACAAACTTACTATTAATGGATCTAAAAATAATGAAAGTCCAAATCCTATTGAACCAATGATTAAACCGATTGCAATTCCTACAATCGGAAAAATATACATGTATTTTGCAATTGTTTCAAGATTTGAATTACTAGTTGGAATAATGGTCAGAAATGAAAAGACAGAACCAATTTCTTTAAGCATGAATCCACCATCCTAAATAAGATAAAAGTAAAAGAATTGGAACCACTACAATTCCACAAAACAGTATTGAGGTAACTTTCATTATGGAAATAGCTGATTTCACATGATCTTTGGTAAATGAAACGTTTCCATCACCAAGTGAATAGTGATCAATCTTTTCAAATTTTGCTTCTAATGCTCCTGCAATAGCTGCCATAGGATATCCAGCATTAGGACTTTTAGTTTTTCTTCCATCACGAATCATTATTTCATAAGATTTTCTCCAATTATTTCTAAGAATCATAGCACTGAGTATCATGATAAATCCTGTTAGTCTGGATGGAATGTAATTCAAAATTTTATCACAGTTTGCTCCAAACCACCCAACATTTTTGAAAATATCTGTCTTGTATCCAATCATAGAATCTGCTGTATTGATTACTCGATAAACAAATGCTCCGGGTAAACCAAAAAGTGCAAAGTAGAAAAGAGGTCCGGTTATACCATCTACAGTATTTTCACTAATGCTCTCTAGTACGCCTGAAAATACATGATTTTTGTCAAGATTTTTGGTATTTCGCTTTACAATCATGGATAAATTGTCTCTGGCAGAAGAGATATTGTTTTGTTCTAGGGCAGTTACTACAGCAAGTGCGTGTTTTTCCATTCCTTTGATTGCTATAGTTGTCTTTAGTAATAGACCACCTACAATTACTGAAATTATAATGTATATGTAATCCACAGTAATTAATTTAATTCCAATATCTAAAAATATCATCAAAGATGCAACAATTCCACTAGAAATTAAAATGATGAAAATACCTCCAAGTTTTTCTAGATTTTCTGATGAATTTTTTGTATGTGGAGTTAATTTTGCAATCAGAGAACCCAACCAAGCAGTTGGATGAAATTTGTTTCTAGGATCTCCCACTGCAAAATCCAATACTAGTGCAAAAAATACTACTAGTATTGATTCAGCTATCAACTTATCATCCTCTCTATTTCTGTAATATTCAAATTTGAATTTACTAATTTACTAATCTTGTCAATCTCACTTTCTATTTTATCTAGGTTTTTCTTATTCCAAGTGATATTCTTTGCTTTACCACTTAACGAATCTTCTTCGGGTAGATCTATGTCAATCATTGGTATTACACCTAATACTGAACGTTTTGTTATCTCTTTAATTTTTTTAAAACCTGGTTTAAGAATATTGATATCGCCTCGAAATTTATTGATAACAAAACCCTTGATTAGTTTTTGATATCTTTTATCTAAAAGTGACATAGTACCCACAATACTAGCAAATGAACCTCCTCTATCAATATCCGTAATTAATAATACTGAAGAATTAGATATTTCTGCCATTTTCATATTTGCTATGTCATATTTTTCTAAATTAATTTCAGCTGGTGATCCAGCTCCTTCTAAAATAACAAGATCATAATTTTTTTGAAGAAATTTGAGTGATTTTGTAGCAATGCTCAGTCCTTGAGTTTGTACAAATTTTTGATAGTATTCAGTAGCATGCATTTTTTTGAACATTTTTCCATTGAGGTATACATTGCTATAGTAATTACCAAGAGGTTTTAGAAGAATTGGGTTTAGATCAGGAGTAATTTCACATCGTGCAGCTATTGCCTGTATGGCCTGGGCTCTAGATATTTCAAAATCTTTTGTTTTATAGGCGTAATTTGACATATTTTGAGATTTAAACGGTGCTACAGAAAATCCCTTATCTGCAAAAATTCTACACAGTGCTGCAACTAGAGTTGTTTTACCAGATCCTGATGACGTACCTTGAATCATTAATGATTTCATAATCTCTCCAAAGCTTTGATTAATTTTTCATTTTCTTTTCTTGTCTTTACAGCAATCCTAATGTAATTATCATTCAAGCCACGAATTGTACTACAGTCACGAATTAGAATTTTCTTTTCAAGTAATTTTTTTTGCACTATTTTTGATTTCATTTTTGTTTTTATTAAAATAAAATTTGTTGAAGTAGCGGTACATTGAAAACCTTTTAGTTTAGAAATATGATCAATTAGATAAAACGATTCTTTTTTAATTATTTTCTTTACTTTAGATAAATAAAATGAATATGAAAGAGCAGCAGATGCTGCTTGTTGTGCTAATCCTGAAACATTCCAAGGGATTTTGATATTGTTTAAAATAGAAATCATTTGTTTTGATCCTATACCGTAACCAATGCGTAAACCGGCTAAAGCAAATGATTTTGTTAGAGATCGTAAAACAAACAAATTGTTATATTTTTTGATGAGTTTAATAATTGATTCATCATGATCTGGTACTAGTTCAATAAAACATTCATCAATGAACACCAAAGTTTTCTTTTTATTTGCCGATACAATTATCTTTTGCAAAGTTTTTTTTGAGATTAGATTTCCTGTTGGATTATTTGGATTACAAATGAAGACACAGCCATTACTTGGTAACTTGGGAATAAAATTATCTACATCTTTTTCTAAATTCATTGTTTTAAAAAACAAAACTTTGGCACCAGTGAGTTTTGCTGCAGATTCATATTCACCAAAGGTCGGAATTGGGATCAAAACAGATGTTTTATTTGATAAAAAGGCCTGACAGAAATTATAGATAATTTCAGTGGCACCGTTTCCTACCACAATTTGAGAATATGGTATTTTGGTATAGCGTTGAAGATTTTTTCTAAGTTGAGTAGATTCTGAATCAGGATAGATTTGTATTGTATCTAACTGATTTTTTATGGTTTTACGCACCAGAGAGGAAGTACCCATGGGACTGATGTTTGAGCTAAAATCCAAAATATCAGAACTTGGATGTGTGATTGAAAAAGGCCCTCCATGATGAATTCGCTTATGTACAGAGATGTTGGGATTTATCCTCATAATTTGAAATAATCTGTGCTGATATAGTATGTTTTGGTCAAATTCAGAAAACGATTATTAATTGAATAAAAGATTTTTAGATCGTGGACAAGAAACGAGTGGCGATTGTAGGGGTTACAGGTTCTGTAGGACAGGAATTTGTACAGTCATTAAATAATCATCCTTGGTTTGAAGTTACACAGATTGCAGCATCTGAGCGCTCTGCCGGAAAAAAATATCTTGATGCCATTAAAGATCCAGATAGCGGAATAATACATTGGGAAGTAGATGGTCAAATTCCAGAGTACATTAAAGAAATGACTGTAAAAAATATCGATGAATTGGATTTATCACAATTAGATTTAGTATTCTCTGCAGTTGAATCAAACGCAGCTAGAGACATTGAGACCAAGATTGCAGCAGAACTACCAGTAATTTCAACTAGTTCTGCTTATCGTTACGAAGAAGATGTACCTATTCTAATTCCTGGAATTAATGATGAACATTCAGAATTATTAGAAACACAAAAGAAAAATAGAAATTGGAAGGGTTGGGTTGCACCACTCCCAAATTGTACCACTACAGGATTGGCAATTACTTTAAAACCACTTTATGAAAAATATGGTGCAAAAAAGGTGATGATGACTTCAATGCAAGCAATATCTGGTGCAGGTCGTACTCCGGGTGTTTCTGCAATGAACATTACTGACAATATTATACCATATATTGCAAAAGAAGAAGAAAAAGTAAGAATTGAAACTAGAAAAATTCTTGGTAAATTAAAGAATGGAAAAATTGAAGATGCCAATATTAAAGTAAGTTGTACATGTACCAGAGTTCCGGTAATTGACGGTCATACAGAGTCAGTTTTTGTAGAAACTGAAAAAGACATAGACACGCAAATTGCAAAACAAGTCTATGATGATGCCAATAAAGAAAGTACTGTATCTGGTCTTCCATCATCTCCTGAGAAATATTATGCATTTCATGAAGATCCAACACGACCTCAACCAAGAATGGAACGTAGTGTTGGTGATGGTATGACGACGACTATTGGAAGAGTTGAGAAAGAAGAATTATTTGATCATGGTTTAAAGTATGTGTTATTCTCACATAATAAAAAAATGGGATCTGCGAAAGGTGCTGTTTTGTTAGCAGAGATGCTTTACAAAAAAGGTAAAATTTAGACTATTTTTTGTAATTTTTACAATAATAACTTTATAAGATCCAGAAATCTAGATTGTTTTGGGTGTTTTAAACGGTAAAAGTTGATGAATTAGATTTACAAATTTTATCAGAATTAGCTAATGATGCATCAATTTCAGTTCCAAGATTATCAAAAAAAATTAATGTTAATTCATCAGTGGTATACTCGAGAATTAAACGTCTAGTGAAACGGAAATTAATTGAACGTTTTACAATTGTTGTAAATGATGCAGAACTTGGTTACAATGTAAAGGCATTAACAGGAATAAACATGGATACAAAACAACGAGATCATATAATTGAAGAATTATTCAAAATAGATGGAGTGAGAGAAATTGCAGAGGTTACAGGAAGATTTGACATTTTAGTAACTGTATATGCAAAATCATTGGATCAGATGCACAAAATGGTATCTGAAAAAATTGGACGAATTGAAGGAATACAGTCATCAGAGTCATTTATCGAAATGAAGTCTCGCACAAAAGCAATGCCATATAAGTCATTAAAGGATAGTGACTAGAATTGCAAAAACAAAAATCTGAATCTCGTGTTGCAGTATATTATGAGTTAACAAAACCAAAAATTTGGTATTTACTAGTTTTTACTGCATTTGGAGCAACTTTAACTGCATCAAATATTTATGATATTGAAATTTCTCCTGCCACATGGATATTGATGCTATTCTCTGTTGCTGCTGGATCGGCTGCAGCTAATACTCTAACCAATTATCATGACAGAGACATAGATGCAATAATGGAAAGAACAAAAAATAGACCACTTCCATCAAAAAGAATCTATCCTGCTGAAAAAGCTAGAAATTTTGGGCTTGTATTAGCTGGGATTTCTCTAGGATTAGCATTTGGAATCTCATTTACAACTACTTTAGAACAGGGTATTTGGGCAACAGCCTTTATTGCATTTGGTTTACTAAACAATATTATTGTTTATTCATATATGTTAAAACGAAAATCTAGAACCAACATAATTTTAGGCGGATTATGTGGAGGTTCTCCTCCAATGATAGGATGGGTAGCTGTTACCATGACAGATGTATGGACGATGGGTTTAGCAATGGCAGGACTTGTGTTTATTTGGATTCCAATGCACATTTGGGCTTTAACTTTACATTTCAAAGAAGATTACAACAAAGTTAATGTTCCAATGTTAACAGCGGTACAATCTGAGAAAACATCAGCTAGAGCAATTGCTGGTTCAACTTTTGTAATGGTATTATTTTCAATTGCACCATTCTTTTTAACAACTCAAAGTGGAGAACCAATGGTGGGTTCAGTTTATTTATGGACTGCAATAGCATCCGGTGCTTTAATGATTATATTATCAGCTTGGGTAATTGTGAAACCCATGGAGAAAGCAGCATGGACTTTGTTTAAGTTTTCTAGTCCTTATTTGGCAGTTTTGTTCATAGCACTAATGATAGATTCTGCATTATAAAATACCGTTATTTTCATCTAGGCTGTTTATCTCTTTTGTAATTTTAGAATGTGTTTCAATAAGTGATTCGATCTCGAGTTGCAATTGAGAAGAATGCCATTTAGAGTTAACTAACGAAGTTAATTTCATAATAATACTCCATTGAATATTATTTTGTTGATCAATTAATTCAAGGAATCGTTTTCCCTTTTCATCTTCGGACATAATTTTTTAATATGTTACAATCATAAAAAGATAACACGAATGTGCATATCCAGTTTAATTCAAATAAAATTAGTTCATCATTTAATAGTAAATCAAAATCGCTTTTTCATTGTTAATAATTATATAATTTTATTAGTAGATAAAATTCATAGAGAGTGTTGAAATGCAGCATATCAGAGTGTAAGATTAAAGCCAATCAGTCAGTGAAAATAGGATTTAAAGAAACTAGAAATTTATGTGAATATCATTATAATTTATTTAAAAATAAGGAGGAAAAACACGCACCAAATTTTAGCAAGGCATCAAAATTTAAAGAAAAATAGATAATTAGTAATTTTCATATTCTTGAATAATTGAAAACTTTAACATCTACTATTTTCAATCTATTTTATGGCTACAAAGAAGAAAACTAGTCCAAAAAAGAATCCAGTAAAGAAAATAGTTCCTAAACCAATAAAACAGACAAAATCTTCATCAAATAAGCCAGAATTTGAAAAGGCATGGAAAGAATACAATTCTGCTTTAGGAGTATGGAAAGAATCACTTGCACAATGGCAAAAAGCGACAAATGATACGTTGATGACATATCATGATGCATGTCAAAGAGCGTTAGAATCAGATACAGAACTCTTGAAAAAAGTTAGTTCAAGTTGGGAAAATACATGGCAAGAAATAGGTCCAGAATACATAAAACAGCAAACAAAGATGATTGAAAATATCTTTAAAGAAACTAACATCGATTCTATCAAAAAATTCAATGAACAGTGGGAAAAATTTCTAAAAACTTCAGGTGATGATTCAATTACAGCATATCAAGAAGCTATAAAACAATTCAATCAAACTTGGCAAACAACTCATGTGTGACTTAATTGAGCCATAAAAAATAGGATTATAATTGGTTTTATCAAACTCATTTTCAAATGGAAATATCAATTGAACCATGGAAGAAATTAGTGATTCATGAAGTTATAGAATACAAATTCGATGAGTGGGTAAAACAAATAGCATTCAGCACTAGATCATCAGGAGGTGCCATTCCAACTATGCAATGGACAAATGGGATTGTTTTTTCTCCTTCTAATTTTCCAACAACAAATATCACAGTAGAAGAGCAATTGAAGGGAATACTTCATTGGTCATCAGTATCATTTGCAATAAAAGAAAAATTTGAAAAGCAAATAGTGATTGAAAATGCTACAATAAACCTTATGGATGTGAGTGTAAATGAAATTTTCAAAGAGCTTGCACAAAAATTAAAGAAGCAATCAAAATTTGTAATAAATTCTGGAAAAGAATAATGAATATTGAAGAGAAAATTGAAGAATGTGAGTCTATTCTAAAACAGATCAAACAGTTTGATCCTGATCCATATTATGTAAATTATTTTTTTAATTCATATCTTTTTTCTGTAAATAAAGTGTATGTTGGAATTTTTGAAGAAGCAAATAGTGATTTTGGATTATTTATATCTGGAAAATATAATAGAGAAACATTTTTAGAAAAAGCAAAAGAAAAAAATGATCAAAAAGCCATAGATTTTGTCTCATGGTTTGACAAAAAATACGATGAAGAACATAAAAATATTTATCCGAATTTTATTAAAAAAAGTTGTAAATTCCAAAATGACCATAGAAAACTACCAAAAATCAAAATTATGATTAGAGCGCAGGAGAGATACATAGAAGATCCTAATCAAGAAATAATAGCTAATTTGAGAAATGAAAAATTAAGATCAAAAGAAGAATTACAAATTGAAATTAAAAGACAAATACCTGTATTTGTAGAAGTAATTAATTACAAAAGAAGTAACAGTAAGGAACCAAAAATTAATGAAAAACAAATTACCGTTTCAACATTTTTAGATATTGAAGGAAATGATGAAGATATAGAAATTGTTTATGCTGCTAAAATTTACATTTCTGTAATGAAGAGATTTTTAGTTGAGGCAAGAGAAAAAATCAGAGAATTAACGACGTGGGTATGATTTTTGAAATAAATATTCTAGATTTTGGTAAATATCACATACTTAGAAATAAAGAAAGAAAAGTTTTCTCATAATTCATCATATTATTTGAGTTTAGGCCACATGTTATTCCATGTTTCTGCGAAGGTTTTCATCATTTCACCATAAGCTTTCATGTGTTCCATCCCAGATGAGTTTAGAGACTTTTGCCAATTTTCTGCAAACTGTTTAAAGGTTGACGCATTAGTTTCGTTGAGAGATTTTTGCCAAGCCTCTCCAAATTCTTTGAATGATTTCATTCCAGCATCACTAAGTGACTTTTGCCAATTTTCACCAAATAGTTTCATAGTATCTACACTAGATTCCTTGGATGCTTTTTCCCATACCTCATTAAATTTGGTTTGCATGTCATTAGTTGCATTTTGGATTTGCTCAAATACAGTTTTCCAGTTTCCAAGAGATTTTGAATATTCTTGCCAAATAGAATCCCATTCATTTGATTTTTCTTCTGAGGTCATAACTGACATTAGTTTTTGAGACACTTAAACTGTTCCATAAAAATCAGATATTAGATTTTTTACGATGCTTTAATCTCTCTTCCATTCTGATTTTTCCCTCAGCAAATTTTGCTCGATCTTCATCAGTTTGAAGTAATAATTTTGGTGCATGTGTAGGTTTTCCATTTTTATCTAATGTAACGAAAGTTACAAAAGCGGTTCCAGTAATAGTCTTAATTCCAGTTACAATATCTTCTGCTTCAGCTCTTACTTCAATTTCCATAGAAGAGTTATGAACATAATTTATTCTTGCATTTAATTTTAGAACATTACCAACAAAAACAGGTTTTATGAAATTTACACTATCCATACTAACAGTTACTGCATTTGATTGAGAATGTCTCTGAGCAACAATGCCTGCAACCATGTCAATGTGTTTTAGAATTTCTCCTCCAAATACATTTCCAGCTGGATTTGCGTCAGATGGAAACATTCTAACAATTACATCAGCGCTTGATTCTTCTGGACTTTTTTCTCTAATGGAAGAATTTTCTGAGTTATTTTGCATCAAGATATTTTAGATTTCATCCAATTTAATTTAAGCAGTTAAAGATAAAAGTCGTTATTTGAAATAATTTTCTAGTTTAATTTTGTTTATTTTTGGTATTTTTGCTAATTCAAATCCTTCTGGGCGTTTTAAAAGAGATCTTGTTGCATCTATACCCATTTTTGCAGTCTTCAATTTCTTTTGATCACTAGAAGGATCGAGGCTAGAACCTCGTACATTTTTTATTATTATCAAATCTTTATCAGCTTGAAATCTTGTTGCCATTGCATATTCAACAGATTCTGCATTATTAGGATCAATATCTTCATCTACAACAGTAACTTGTTTTAATGAACGATGTGATTCAAATGTTTTTTTAATTATTTTTTTTGGATCAGAGTCAGTTTTCTTTTTTATCTGTACTACTGCGTGTAACCAATTGGATCCACCATTTGTCATTGATACCTGTTTAGTTTGAGGAAATGCTTTTTTCAATTCTCCATTTAATTTTGATTCAATTGGCATTCCCATTAATAATCGGTGTTCAGAAAAACCAGAAAGAACATCATGAAAAATCGGATTATTTCTATAATACAAAGATTCTAACTCAAAAATTGGTTGTGATCTATGATGATCATAAGTTTGAAGCATTTCGACCATCCATTCAGGATGAGTTTTATCTTGTAGAATTTTTCCTTCCATTACAATTTCAGCCCCAGAAGGAACATGTAATCCGGTGTAAGGAAGTTTGGCCAAAGTGAGTTTCCATCCTAAAAGAGAATTTGCAATAGCCATTTCGTCTTTACCCCATTCAGCTTGATATGCACCTGCAATTGATATTGCAGGATGAACACCTATAGTAACTGCAATTTTAAGATCTTCATGATGTTCTTTTGCATCAATAAAACATCGATGTAGATGTCTTCCTTCAACCATTCTAATTGAAAAATGAGTTTTATCAATTGGCATCATCCTATGAAATGAGGAGTTTTGCTCTCCAGTTTCAGGATTCTTAACATATACAATTGAAGAAGTTATGAAAGGTCCAGATTCTTTTTCAAAATGGGTAACAATAGGCATGATGGATATGTTTCTTGATTTATTTTCCATGTATTTCCCAGAAGAGACAATTTTAGGTTTTTTTGCTTTTTTAATGGCAAAGATCATATTTTCATGAATTTTTTCTTCTGTACTTCCAATTGCCTGAGCAAATCTTTTCCTAGTACCAACAAGATTAGCAACTAAATTAAAATCACTTTCTGCAATATTCTCAAATAAAATGGCATTAGAACCATCAACTTTTGCAGTGATTCCTGCAATTTCATATTTTGTTGAAACCTTTGTTTTAATAATTTTAAGATCACCACTCTTTTTTATCAGTGAAAGATAATTTCGTAAATCAGTCAATTCTGAATCATCTCCATAATTTCTGTCATTATAGCTTTTGCAGTATCAGGTTCTAATTTTTTTTGAATGAATGCTGAAACAACTGCAATACCTTTCATTCTGGTACTAATTCTTTCTGCAATTAATTTTAGAAATAGAGATTCGGATCGAGATGGGATTATAGTTGTAGTAACAGCGGTTGGACCAGTAGCCAATGAAACTACCATTGAACCTAATTTGTCAGTTCCTTCTGTTACAGAAACAAAATATCCATTCTCGAATTTAATAATTTGTAAAGAAAAACTACGACTCTCCAAATTAACGGTTTTCTGTGAAAACCCATTTGGAGAGTTCAATGAGCTGTGAACAAGTCTTATGCTTTTATTGCTATTGATTCAGTTTCTGGGATAGACGCTATTTTTATTTTAGCAGCTTTTGGTGCTTTAGCAGCTTTTGGTGCTTTAGCAGCTTTTGGTGCTTTAGCAGCTTTTGGTGCT
>ERZ1292640.1389-Hain-H43-02um-R1-1389-length-20026-cov-5_pt1 | contig 20026 bp, 25 predicted proteins | sample MGYA00564404_ERZ1292640 | MGnify/ENA primary metagenome ERZ1292640 (study PRJEB36523, sample SAMEA6512636) | groundwater metagenome | collected 2019-01-08 | study: AquaDiva: Metagenomics assemblies of 32 groundwater samples
CCCTTGCGCTCCAATACCCGGCACGAGAAATGTCATGTCGCCGGCAATTTCCCTTACCTTTTTCATTTCTTCCGGATAAGTTGCGCCCACCACAAGCATGCAATTTTTATTTTTATTCCAGTCGTAATAAACTTTCTCCGCCACCACTTGCCATAGTGGCACTTGTCGACCTGCCAGGTTGACAAGTTGGTTCTGAAATTCGCCTGCCCCCGGATTTGAAGTCCGGCAAAGAATAATAGAAACTTTATCTTTTCTTTCCAAAAACGGAAGCAAGGCTTCCTCCCCCAGATATGGGTGAAGAGTTATCGCGTCAAAACCAAGCCAGTCAAAAATAGCCGAAACATAGCCATTGTTCGTATTTCCTATATCCGCTCTTTTTGCATCGCAAATGGTGAAAATTTCCGGATATTTATTTTGCAGATATTCTATCGTCATTTTCAGCTCTTTCATTCCCTTGTCTCCGCGCGCCTCGTAAAAAGCGCTGTTCGGTTTATAAGCCGCAGCGTATTCATGAGTTTCATCTATAATCCATTTATTGAATTCAAACTGCGGAAATTCCATTTCCGCAAATTTTCCGGGGATTTTCGTAATATCCGAATCAAGCCCGACACAAAGCAGTGAATTTATCTTTCTGGCTCTTTGATTGTATTTATCTATTATCATAATTATTTGTTGTTATCACTTTTGTCCGGCCGTCAAGTTTGATAACATTATTTATTTTCTAAAAATTTCTTTCCATGCCCAACGGTAATATTTATCGGAATCCCTTCTTTGCAAAGCGGGCAATCTTTTTCTTCATACGACGGAACTTTGAAAACGCCAAGCGAAGAAAATGGTGCGCCGATGCTTTTGGAATTTACTAATTTTGGGTCCCGGTTCACCATAACACAAGCAGCGACGACTTTACCTTCCGCTTTCCTTACGCTTTCGATTACCTTTTTCACAGAACCGCCGGTAGTGGTAAGATCTTCAACTACCAGAATACGCCTACCTTTTACGAGCGTATCGTACCCTCGTTTTAATATCTGGTCATCTTCGGGAGTTTTTTCTGTAAAGATACTTAAAATTTCTTTTTTATTAATTTTACCCAAATGGTAAGCTGTCCATTGAGAAAATGGGATGCCCGCGACAGCCGGGGCGGCGACAATCTCTATATTTTTATATTTGAATTTTTCGGCAAATAATTTTCCGACTTTTGAGGCATATTCCGGATGACAAGTAATGGCATCCTTATTAATATAAGCCGGCATATGCCGGCCGGAAGTGCCGACAAAATGGCTGTCTGTGATAATCGCTCCGACACTTTTTAGGATATCGATAATATCTTTCATTGTGTTTATCTTAACCTATTTTTAACATCTCTCGCAAGATAAGGGTTCCACATCGCTCCGGTCGCGGACATTACGATATCCGCCCCAGCCTCGCGGTATTCAAAAAAGTCATCGGCTGTAGTCACTCCACCGACGCCGATAATTTGGAAAGAGTAGTCAAATTTCTCGCGTAATTTTTTTAATTTTCTGACCATCTCAAGTCCCGCCCATTTGATAGCATGACCGCACAGACCACTTATCAATCTACCCTCTCCAGGCAAAGTTTGTTTGCCATTCTCATCTAAAACGACAGCTGGCATGGTATTGATTGAGGAGATAGCCTGCACTAAATTACCAATTTCTTCTACCAAAATTTTTAGATCCACTTCATTGGAAAAATACGCGATCTTCGCAATCAGGGGTGTGTTTCCAATTTCTTTTTTAATTTCTTCATAAACTCTTTTGGTTATATCTAAATTAAAACAAACCAATCCTTCGTTGCCGATATTTGGACAAGATAAATTTACTTCTAGTATTTTCGCTCCCGTTTGCATTGCTTGCCGAGCAGCCAAGGCGTAGTCAGCTATAAATTCCTCTTCTGTTTGATTTTTTTTGACTGTTCCCATGAAACTTAAAACCACAATTTGTCCAAGACCAGCATGCGATACAGCCTTTTTTACATCCGCTTGCCAAATTTCTGGAGCTCTCGATGGAACACCAAACGAGTTCGTGATAAGTTCCGGTATTCCTTTATTGTTTTTATCCACTACGACTCCTTGTTTCATTTTTAGAAGCGTCAAATCGCCTTCTATTTTAATCGGCAAAACATTCGGCCATGGATGGCATGGAAAAACAGCCGAGCGGACGGTTTTGTAAACGCAAATATCGAAACCTTTCTCAAACGCTCCTTCGCAAAAATTCGCATTTAAAAGCGGTCCGGCTGGAATTCCAAAAGGCGAATTTACTTTAAACCCCAGAAAATCATACTTTGGCTCTACGGAGGTGTTGCCTCTGTAATCTGTTCCCCCAGCGCCCTTAGGGTCGCCGGAGCCTTGTGCGAAGGCGCCAAAAGGGCCTTGTTCAAAGTTCTCTTCGTAAGTTTTTTCCGGGTCATAGAAAGGAATGAGGGGCATATAGGTAATCATAACAAAAAACTACTCATTTGAATAGTTTTTTACTTCCTCGCAGCGATAATGGTTTCGGCTACGTTGTTTGGAACGATGTCGTAGCGGAAGAATTCCATGGTGAAAGAAGCGCGGCCTTCGGTCATCGAACGCAAGCCGGTCATATAGCCGAACATTTCGGAAAGCGGGACGATGGCTTTGATTACTTTATTCATTCCACGGTCTTCCATTCCTTCAATCAGTCCGCGCTTGGAAGAAAGGTTGCCGGTGACGTCTCCCATAAATTTGTCCGGTGTTACAACTTCCACTTTCATCATCGGTTCCAGAACTACCGGGTTAGCACGCCGGCAAGCATCTTGAATCGCCATTGAGGCGGCAATTTTGAAAGCCATTTCGTTGGAGTCCACTTCGTGATAACTTCCGTCCCAAAGATCCACCGAAACATTCACGATTTTAAATCCGGCCAAAACTCCGCGATCCAGTCCTTCTTTGAATCCTTTTTCACAAGGCGCGATATATTCCTGCGGGATTACGCCTCCTTTGATGCTATTTATAAATTCAAAACCGGGAGAGCGCTTGGTATTTTTTGGCAAATCTTCCAATTCTTCTTTTGTAAGCATTTCCATCGGCTTCACTTTTATTTTCACATGCCCGTAATTTCCGCGTCCGCCGGACTGCTTAATGTATTTCCCTTCCGCCTCGGATTCTCCGGTAATAGTTTCTCGGTAAGCTACTTGCGGTTTGCCGACATTCGCTTCTACAGTAAATTCGCGCTTCATCCGATCCACTATAATTTCCAAATGCAATTCTCCCATTCCGGCAATAATCGTCTCGCCTGTTTCCTGATCGCTTGAAACTTTAAAAGTCGGATCTTCCTGCGCCAGACGATTGAGGGCCATTCCCATTTTTTCTTGATCGGCTTTGGTTTTAGGTTCGATTCTAAGAGATATCACTGGTTCCGGAAAAACAATGCGGTTTAATTCAATCGGATTATTTTCATCACAAATGGTGTCGGAAGTAATGGTGTCTTTCAGCCCCACCGCTGCGGCTATTTCTCCGGCAAAAACTTGTTTTACTTCTTCGCGATCGTTGGCATGCATCCGGAGAATTCGGCCAATGCGTTCTTTGTTGCGGGTGCGCGGATTGTAAACATAACTCCCGGCCGTTAGGCTCCCGGAATAAACACGAAAAAAAATAATCTGTCCGACAAAAGGATCAGTCGCCACCTTGAAAGCAAGCGCCGCAAACGGCTCCGCATCGGAAGCATGGCGAAGCATAGGTTCTTCAGTATCCGGATTAATCCCCGGAATTGGCGGAATATCCGTCGGGGCCGGTAAGTAATCCACGACGGCGTCCAGCACAAGCTGAACACCTTTATTTTTTAAAGCCGAACCGGCAAAGACCGGAAAAATTTCATTCGCAATGACCGCCTTACGGAGAGTTTTCTTTAATATCTCCATGCTTGGAATCATTCCTTCCAGATATTCAGTCATCATTACTTCATCCGTCTCCACTATTTTCTCAATCAATTCGCCGTGATACTTTTCTGCCTCAGCTTTAAGATTTTCAGGAATTTCTTTTTCAATAACAAGGTTACCCATTTCTCCTTCAAAGTAATAAGCTTTCATTCGAAGCAAATCCACGACACCTTCGTGTTTTTCTTCAAGCCCAATAGGGATTTGCATCCGGACGGCTTTTTTACTAAGTCGGTCTAAAATAGTCGCATATGAATGTTCGAAAGAAGCGCCTGTTCTATCGAGTTTATTAATAAAACAAACACGAGGAACTTTCGCTTCGTCTGCATAGCGCCAGTTTGTTTCGGACTGAGGTTCTACTCCGGCTACCCCGTCAAAGACGACGACGGCGCCATCGAGCACCCGAAGAGATCTTTTCACTTCTACTGTGAAATCAATATGTCCGGGAGTGTCAATAATATTAAAACGGTGTTTCAACGGATGTTGAGCACCCGCCTTCGCCCCCGCTACGCCAAGGCTATGCCGGGCGAGCAAGGCTTCGGCGGGCACGTAAGTCGGCGTCCAAAAACAAGTGACCGCCGCCGAAGTAATGGTAATCCCGCGCTCGCGTTCTTGTTCCATCCAGTCGGTGGTCGTGTCGCCATCATGCACTTCTCCTATTTTGTGCGAGACTCCGGTATAAAAAAGCACCCGCTCGGTCGTGGTCGTTTTGCCCGCATCAATGTGCGCAATAATTCCAATATTTCTCACCTTCTCCAATGGGTAATCCCGTTCCATAGTTGATTTTCTTGAGCATAGCGATTAGAAAATCACTACCCTGTTAAATAATTTTTGCCGAGACAAAAATTGCCCGAAGGGCATTTAACAGGGTTATGAAAATATAGTCGCTAAAGCTCCTTATTTTCTATAAAAAAAGCGCCAAATGCGCTAGAAACAATATATAACATAAAGCTACTTTTTGCAAATGAAAATCTCTGTTACTAATCAGATTCTAGGGTGGGTTTTCTGAAAGTACAAAAAGATAATCTTTCCCCACTTCTTTTTCCATAACTATAATAGCTAGCAGTCTCCCAAAAAACTCTGATTGCCTTTTTTTCTGATGTATCGTGTACGACTTCTCTAACTCTAACCAGCTTTCCATGTTCTTGTTTTTCTACAAGTTCCCTTCCCCCCAGAGAGTCAATTTTATCTTGTAAATCCGCAAAGACTTTTTCTGGGGCATCTATTCTTGGTTCTTCATAAAGACTCTTCCTAATACCAGTTTGTTCATGAAGCTCCCATGCTTTAATCATGTGCTCCTCAATTCTTTGTCTAATTTGTGCTATCCTTGTTTCTTTTGGTTTCCCAAAAACTTGTTCCTCTAAAACTTTGTCAGCATCCCTTAGTTTTCGGTATTCTTCAAGCAAATCACTTTGCTGAAGCATGATATCAATTGCTGCTTTTTCTTTTCCATGACCAAACCCTTTAAGCTGGCCACGTCTTTCTCGTAATTGTTCTACCGTAGGTACTCCCTTATGTCCATTTAGCAATTCATAAGTATCCCAGTGTTTACCGGAATCCAAACCCTGCATCGCCGTTTCTAAAAATTTTTCAATTTTTTGTCGCAATGCTCCAAGTTTTTGTTCTGTTGCGTCGCGCTCTCTGATGGTCTCTCGAAGTTCCAGGGCTGAATTTTTAACTTCCTCAGCTATTACGCTGTTTTCTGTAGTCAAACTTTCAATTCCTTGACTCATTATTTCTCCTTTTTTTTCACCATCTCTCATGGTCAACGCTATTGCATGAATATGGTCAAAAATATCAGGTTGAGAGCCGAAGAAATTAATTCTGGCCTCCATCACGGCTATTTGACTTTGTAGAGCCGTCGCAGTAGTTTCTATTTCCTTCAATTTGGGTTCATCTTCTTCGCGAAATTCTCCTGCCGCTTTTGTGCTAGTAAAATAATCTATGGCATCTTGAGTAATCTGTAATGATTCGATTAGCCCCGGAAGCTGAGCTCTCATTGCATCATGCTCTCCGACTTGCCTCTCAATGTCTGCTTGTTTTGCCAGTTGAGCTGCAGCCACTCTCTTTTTCAGGTCCTCAACTTGGGCCGTTATCCCTGCAATTGTAAGATCAGGAGGAGTTTCTCCTTGTGTTTCAGTTCCTGATTTTTTTAAAAAATCATCTGGTTGCGGTCTTCCTGTTGCCATACATTTTTTACTCTTTTACTATAGTTAATTTTATAAAATCAACTTAATAATACCCAAAGTGTACCCTTTCACGGTAAAGTGTCAAGCCTAAAAAAGGAAACCTATCCCAGCTCAAATTTTGCAAAATAAAAAAACAAAAATCTGCTTCGCTCATAAGGTATGGCCTATTCGGCCCCGCAAATTTTGTTTTCAAAACAGACTTACATCTTTATGTAAATTAAGAGAGTAAACTATCGGCAATATTTAAGCGGGATGATGAAAACATAGTCACTACGCTCCTTGTTTTCTATCACCACGCGAAATGCGCAAAGGCCTTGTTGGCTTCTGCCATTTTGTGAGTATCTTCTTTCTTTTTAATAGCCGCACCTTCGTTCTTGGAAGCGGCAATAAGTTCATCGGCAAGTTTCAAGTGCATTGGTCTGCCTTTGCCCCCGCGAGCCGCATCGCGAATCCAGCGCATGGCGAGCGCAATTCGACGTTCCGGACGAACTTCAATCGGTACCTGGTAGTTCGCGCCACCAATACGCTTGGAGCGCACTTCGGTCATCGGGCTGGCATTTTTCAGAGCCAAATCAAAAACTTCAAGCGGATTCGGGTTACCCGTTTTTTCTTTAATAATATCAAAGGCTTTATACGTCACCTTTCGGGCAGTTTCTTTTTTGCCGGACCACATAATATAGTTAATAAACTTCTCTAACTTTTGAGAATTATAAACAAAGTCTGGTCCAACGATATTTCTGTTTTTTATTTTGCGTCTCATTTTTTTTGTATTTTCCTCCCCTCCTTATTGAGGAGGGGTTAGGGGTGGTGATTATTTCTTCACTTCTTTCCTTGGTTTTTTATTTCCATAAAGCGACCTGCCTTGTCGGCGTTTTTCCACTCCTTGGGTATCCAGCACTCCGCGCACAATGTGATAACGGACTCCGATTAAATCTTTCACCCGCCCTCCGCGCAACATCACCACCGAGTGTTCTTGTAAATTATGTCCTTCGCCGGGAATATAGGCAGTCACTTCCATTCCGTTAGTCAAACGCACACGAGCAATTTTTCGCAAGGCAGAGTTTGGTTTCTTGGGAGTGGTGGTGGAAACTTTCACGCAAACTCCGCGCTTGAAAGGTGCCGGGAAATAAACCGGTCTGTTTTTAAGAACATTAAAACCTTTCCCCAAAGCAACAGTTTTATGTTTGGGGTGAATTCTTACTCTGTTTTTCTTTATTAATTGGTTGATTGTAGGCATCCCATTAGAAGTTTTAAAAAACTATGTTTATCTATTAAACCCCGTAAGCTGAACTTCTAACGGGACAAGTAAACAAACAAAATAGCCCCATAGGACTATAAAAATAATATACTATTTAATACTCTAAAAAGCAAGGCCGGTAATCAAATGAAAAAGGGAAGCGAGTATCGGATATAAGTATTTAGAAAAATAAACGATAAAAACGAGGAGAAAAATAAGAAAGTATTGCTCGTAAGCGAAAATAGTTGAAGAAAGAGATTCCGGCAAAAAAGAAAAAAGAATTTTGGAACCGTCTAAGGGCGGGATGGGAACCAAATTAAAAATACCTAAGGCTAAATTCACAATAACAATTGCAGAAGTTATAAAATAAAAACCATCCGGCAATGCCATACCGAAAGAAACGCGAATAATGATTCCAAAGATAATTGCGATAAAAAAATTGGCGAGCACTCCAGCTCCAGCCACAGCAATTGTCCCCCATTTTCTATCGCTTAAATTGTTTGGATTGTAAGGCACCGGTTTGGCCCAGCCGAATAAAAATGGAGAATGAGTTAAGACCAGAAAAGCCGGCAAAATTATGGAGCCGAAAAAATCCAGATGCTTGATCGGGTTCAAAGTCAGACGACCGGCATTTCGCGCAGTATTATCACCAAAATATTCTGCCATAAAACCATGTGAAACCTCATGAATCACAACTGACATAATAAGTATAACTACATAAAATACAGTGTTGGTTGCGTCCATATGGATTTTATGATAGCATGAACCACATGAAAAAAGTATGTGCCATAACAAAAAAAGGTTCCATCATCGGAGGCGGATACTCTAACAGAACCCGCGCCACCAAATTCAACCCGACCGGCAAGGTTCGAAAATATCCCAATCTTCAAAAGAAGAAGATTTTTGTGCCTGAACTTAATAAATCAGTCAATGTAGAAATCTCCGCCCGCGGCCTGCGCACTATGAAAAAAAACGGCGCTTATGCCACACTCCTCAAAGCTGGACTAATAAACTCAAACTAAATATTTATCCCGGTACGAAAGTCAGTGCTGAGCCCTTTTTGCCGGAACGACCGGTACGGCCAAGCTAATATATAAAAACTTCATAACACCACTTTCAGACGGCCGTTAGTTTATGAGGTATGATTTATCTCTTTATGTTTTGAATTTTAAGTATTTTTACGCATTCATAAATCCCAAGTAGGCGAAGGCGGTCAGTAAATTCTTTTGGCAATGGACCTTTCCCTATCCAAACACTTTGTTGCAATAATTTAAAATCCCATAACTTTAATTGTAAACGAAGCCAATTTCTGGTTTTCCTTTTCTTTTCCGGAATATCAAATAAAACCATAACCTTCGTATCCCCTACAGGTTCTTCTTTTATCTTTGAAAAAAGAATGTGCCGTTTAAGATTACTTTTATTTATGAGAATATTTTTTCTAGAATCAAAATTCAACATTCCTCTATTTTTAAGTCGATATAAATTATTATTAAATGTCTGTCTATTCAATATTCGTCTTTTTTGCACCAGTTCATAAAGTATTTTCTTTTGAATACGAAGTGAACGACAAGACAACAAGTGGCTAATAATAAAGTCCCCAAAAGATGCTTCGTCTTCCCAATGCTTGTACATTTATCTAGTATACTATATTCAGACGGCCGTCCAAATGTGAGGTGAAAAAGTTTCGTAATCTAGAGAAATCTCCGCCCCAGGCATGCGCACTATGAACGCACTATGAAAAAGAATGGCGCTTATGCCATTCTCCTCAAAGCTGGATTAACAACAGCTAAATAAAAAACGGAAGCAAGGCTTCCGTTTTTTATTATTAAACCCTAACTCTACGAGTTTGTATATATTCTTCAAGAACTCTTTTACGTGCTTCTAAATCTTCTTTCGTAGAAGAAGATTTGGGGCTACCAGAGGCAATTGCATCTAAACTTTGATTAACCGCTCGTAGTTCATTACTCACTCGATCAACCGACATTTCCGAAACCCATTTTTTTGCACCCTCTGTCGCATTCTGTGGGATATTGCCCACTTGCGATCTTTCCATATTCATAAATTTTTAGTTAAATTAAAAACGGAGTAATACCATAATATTACCCCCCCCCCCGCATACTGTTGGCAAGTGGAGTTATGCACAGTCTAAAAACTCTTCTACTATCTTTGACATATGTTTTAGAAAGTAGAATATAACATGACAAAGTTAAACCTTGTTAGAGTTAAGTTGGCACAAAAGTAAGGGCTGTTCCCTTTTTGCCGGAACGACCGGTGCGGCCGATGCGGTGGATGTAGGTGTCATAGGTTTGCGGGATATCATAGTTGATAACATGGGTGACATCCGGAATATCCAGTCCCCGGGCGGCCACATCGGTCGCAATCAAAATATTGATTTGATCTTTTTTAAATGAATCAAGAACACGAATTCGTTCACGGCTTCTTTTGTCGCCATGAATACATCCAACCTTGAAGCCCATATGTAAAAGTTCCTTGGTAAGACTATCCACGCTATGCTTCATCTCGCGAAAAATCAAAACTTTATCGGAACCGTCTTTTTTGAGAACTTCATGCAGTTTTTCCAACTTTTCTTCTTTGCTTCGAATCCGAATCACATCTTGATCAATATTTTTCAAGGTCTCGCCGGAAATGACGGAAATAAAAACTGGCCCTTTTAGATAATGTTCTGTTAATTTTTTGATTTCCGGAGAAAGAGTTGCTGAAAAACAAAGAGTCTGCCGTTCTTTTGCAGTCTTGCCGATGATATAAACCATATCATCCCGAAAGCCCATATCAAGCATTCTGTCAGCCTCATCCAGAACCACGCTATGACAGGTTGATAAGTCTAAAACTTTTTTATCAATCAAGTCCCGCAAGCGTCCCGGCGTACCGATAACGAACGAAACTCCCATTTTGATTTCGCGAATTTGTTTCATGGTCGGCAGTCCCCCAACGCATGCCACTGAAAACATTCCGAATCCGAAAGCTAAGTTTTTAAAATCACTTTCTATTTGAAGCGCAAGTTCTCGGGTTGGCGCCATTATTAAAACCGTCTCTCTTTTCGCTTTTCCTTTGGTTTTGGCAATTTTTTCAATTAAAGGCAACAAAAAAGCGGCAGTTTTTCCGGTGCCGGTATTGGCCATACCGAAAACATCTTTCCCTTCCATCACCGAAAGAATCGCTTGGTCTTGGATCGGCCTGGGGTTAATGAAACCGGCCCGAGTGATATTTTTATGCAGTTGCGCATGAAAAGGAAAATCGGCAAAACTATGTTTAGAAACATACGGCTTTTCTTCCACATATTGATTTCTCTTCACGAAACGTGAAAAATCTATCCTCTCTCCCCTGGATCTTTTGTTGCTCTTCTGCGGAGCCCTTCGTTTATTTTGATAGTTTGTTTTCTTACCTTTAAAACGAGAGTGTGTATTGAATTTTCCGGAAATATAAGTTATAAATTGATAATAGCATTTTAATTATTGCTTGTCAAATAGACATTCTTGATACCGGCTCGGATCATTTTGTTCCAACACGGTTGACAGCACCACCAGTGTCCCCATAGATATAAATCACAGCCGGAAATATTTATGTGAAATTTTTTTGATTTTGTTACCGCCCGCGCTTCGGCATGATATTTGGACGAAGCGCACCCGGGACATAGCCAGTATTTTTGGCCGGACGGAACTTTGAAAAGTTTCCGGATGCACCAATTTTTGTGCGTATCCAGAAGAAATTTATTTTTAAGCGCCGACTGATTGGAAGCCCCAATTATAATTTTCCCTTCCCCGTTTACAATTACCGCTCCAGTCGAAATTTTTTTATCAGTAGAACTTATTTCCGCCACTTCTCTGGCCGCGGACATATACTCATTATTTTCCGGCACATATAAAAAGATGCGGTCTTGTGGCAAATATGGATATTTAATATTTTTTGTTTCCATATTTACAATTTATTTTGCATAACTACAAATTGTTTTGCACGAGCCATGCCAATCGCAAAATACTCTTTCATTATTTGACCTGCTTCTTTTGCTACTCTTATTGCGAATTTTTTGTATTCTTCCATAAAAGTATATTATATACTATACTCTAAATACATGAAGGCTTACCTAGACCTAGTAAAAAAAGTTTTAGAAAATGGAAAAAAAGTCCCAACCAGACAAGGAAAGGACGCATATACTATTGCGGGAGCGATCTTTGAACATGAAATGTCTGACGGTTTCCCCTTGCTTACGACAAAAAAGGTACCTTTGCGTTTAGTGGCCACGGAATTGGAATGTTTTATAAACGGCTTCACCGACAAAAAGTGGTTCCAAGATCGCAACAATCATATTTGGGATGAATGGGCCTCTCCGATAAAAGCTCCGTACGGACACGACCAGGAATCCAAGCAAAAAATGCGCGAAGAACGAGACCTTGGGCCGATTTACGGATTTCAGTGGAGACACTTCAATGCCCCGTATAAAAGTTATGACTCAAATTATGAAGGGAAGGGAGTTGATCAACTAAAAAAAATAATAGAAACTTTAAAAACAAATCCAAGAAGCAGACGGATGATAGTGAGTGCCTGGAATCCAGCCCAAACCGAAGAAATGAGTCTGCCCCCTTGCTTTTATGCTTTTCAAGTGACGGTTATCGGAGACAAACTAAATTTGCTTTGGAATGAACGCTCCGTCGATATTATGTTGGGTCTTCCATTCGACATAGCGAGTCATGCTTTACTTTTGCATTTAATTGCTAAAGAAGTTGGACTCAAACCAGGAAAACTAGTCGGTTTTCTGGGAGATGTCCATTTATTTGAAAACCATGTAGAAGGAGCCAAGGAACAATTATCCAGAGATCCAAACAAATATCCTTTACCGAAAATAGAGATAGAAAATTGGAAATCGATTTTTGATTGGAAAGCTACTGACGTAAAACTGATTGATTATCAAAGTTATGAAAGAATTCCTTTTGAAATAGCTATATGATTTCACTTATCGCCGCCATCGGGAAAAATAACGAACTTGGCAAAAACAATACGCTGGTATGGAATATGCCGACGGATTTAAAATATTTTCGCGACACAACCAAAGGACATACAGTCATCATGGGACGAAAAACTTTTGAATCAATCGGGCATCCAATGCCGAACCGAAAAAATATTGTTATAACCCGAGACAAAAATTACAGAGCGGATGGTGTAGAAATAGTGCACTCTCTGGAAGAAGCCATAGAGTCGTGTCCGAACACTAGTGAAGAAATTTTTATCATCGGCGGAACTGAGATTTTCAAACAAGCTATGCCTATAGCCAACAGGCTTTACATCACACACATAGATGCGCAAGACAAGGATGCGGATGTATTTTTTCCGGAAATTATTCCGGTAATTTGGAATGAAATTTCACACGAGGAGCATAAAAAAGATACAGAAAATCCTTTTGACTACACTTTTTCAATTTACGAGAAAATTTGAGTTTACTATCTTCACGGCCGTGAGTGTAGTAAACAAGTTCTACGGATCTTCGGAGGTTCGAACACGGATAAAAATATCTTTACCTTCGGGAGATTTTTCTTTTTTATATTTTCTTTTCTTGTTTATTTCGATTTTTCTAACTAGTTCTTTCTCTAGATCAAAACCCATTTGTTCGCACATGCCAAGAATAAATATCATCACATCAGCAAACTCTTCCGCTACTCCAGGCTGGTTTTTATTGTGTTTAGAGAAAGCCTCAGAAAGCTCTTCATAAGCGCGACAAAACTCAACCGCAATATCATTAGTATTGAAACCTTTTTTTATCTTATTTCTTATAACTTCTTTCTGTAACTTCTTTAAGTCAACCATACGTTTAATATACTACTCTTAATCCTTTTTTCCAAGCGCTTTAAAAACTTTTAAGTACATAGCTTCTACATTCTTTCTCTGAGTTACACCAGTCGTTACATAGTGATCCAGCCCCGGCGCCGCGTTGATTTCGATAATATAGTAAGCGCAATCTTTTGGATTCTTCGTAATATCACCCTCGGTCACCATAATATCTACTCCGGCTATTCGCAGTCCCATATCCCTCGTGAGATTTACCGCTACTTTTTTAAATCCAGCATGAATAGTATTGGTTACATCTGTCGCATCTCCGCCAGTCGATAAATTGGCATTATCAAGCAGATAAACTTTTTTATTTTTTGGCAAAATACTTTTGAAAGTGAGTCCAAGCCTCTGCAATTTCATTTTCATTCTAGAATCTTCAAAATTTATTCTAGTGTCACGATTGTTTTTTATAAAAAGCTTCTGCTTCTTTTTTAAAAGCGCGAGGATTGAATGTTTCCCGTCGCCGACAACCGATAGTGCAATACGTTCATAGGCAGAAATAATTTCTCCATCCAAAACAACAATCCGATAATCTTTTCCCGGTAGATATTTTTCAATGATTGCAACTTTTTCGTCTTTAAAAATTTCAAGCAGCGCCTGACGCAACTCCTGCGCGTTAGAGACTAGGCAGACTCCGTTCCCTTGGCTTTTGCTATTGGGTTTTACGATTACTGGATATTTCAGTTTCTTCGCATATTTTATTCCATACCCAATAGTGCGGTTGCTTTGGACCGTTTTCGCCCAGTCATTTCTAAATACGGTTTGCCCTTCTGCCACCGAATAGCCTTTTTTTTGCATAAAAAATTTCGCAAAATCTTTATCCCGAGCAATGTCGCTTGACGCTATGTGGTTTAAGTCAAGAGAATACATCCGAAGTGACCGCACCACTCCATTTTTATAAATTATCTGCGCCGCAATCCCCCACTCAGGTTCAATAACAACCTTGGCTCCAACTCTTGGCGCAAGTCGCTTAATTAAGTTTGTTAAATAAGGGAGCATAAATATCTTTCTTGGGATTTATAATTAGTTCTTTTTTATTAATTTTGTTTTTAAAAATAACCGGGGCGTCTGTGATAAGTGCAAGAGGCTGTTGTTCTTTTCCTTCTCCCATACATAATACTGCGGCCGTGGCTAGAGAATCGGCAACGTCCGTTTTGGACATTTTCAATACTCTCCCAAAAATATCTTTCTGGCCGATATAATTTTTTATCCCCTTAAATCCGGCATACCCGAGAGCGATCCCCACCGCGCCCGCGCGCAGGGGCATTAGTCGCGAATCGGTAATCAAAATTCCAAAATTTTTTAAATGAAATTTCTTTATTATTTTTTTTCGCAAAATTTCCGCGCTGGCAAAACTATTTTTCGGCAAGAGGATAAGTTTGCCCTTCGCATTCGATTCATCAATGCCAGCGTTGGCCAGCAACATGCCGTCTTTGACTGTGAGCCAAACAATTTTAGTCTTAGATGCAAAATTACTTTCTTTTTTTAGGAGAGCAACTTTTTGTTTTTCATTTTTATACTCCGCAGTTCGGCCTTCGGAAAGCGCCACAATCTTAGAAGTCACGACTAGGACAGAATTCTCCGGAATTTTTTTAACATATTTAAAAATAAAACAAGACAGGTCTTCGTTTTCCCGAAAAATCCCGGTTTTAATCGCTTTGATTTCCATATTTTTTTAAGACATGAATCCCCAAATATGAAAGCGGAGTATAGGCGAATCCCATGGCGACTTTATACAGCCACCAGGTAAGGATGATGCTGATTAAAGTTTTAGTTTCATAAATTCCGGCAAAAGCAATAACCATAAACAGGACACTGTCCAGAAGTTGCGACCAAAGATTAGACAAAAGAGATCGTAACCAGAAAAATTTAGTCCCTAATTTTTCTCGGACAAAAAAGAAAGTAAAAACATCTTGAAATTCCGCCACGATAAAAGCTACGAGAGAGGCCAAGGCAATCCGGCCAGAAACGCCAAAAATCAAGTTATATCCTTCTTGAGCCCACAACCCTTTCTCCGCCCAAGGCAAAGAGAGCGACAATAAAGAGTATATGATAAATAAAGCGGTGCTGATAAACCCCGCTCTCACAAACCACTTGGCCAAGCGTTTGCCGTAAACTTCTCCAATCACATCGGTCATCAAAAATACGACCGGAAACGAAAATACCGCCACCGACAAATGCGAGCCGAACAGAAAAGGCATAATTTTGAGACCGAGAGTGTTCGCCGCAAAAAGAGAAGTTAAATATAGAGCTAAACAAATGAGAATCTTTTTATAATCCCTTTCGGTAAGTGTTTGCATGACAGATTTTATATTACTTTACCTCTATGCCCATACTTCGGGCAGAGCCGGCGATGATATTAATCGCTCCTTCGTCATCTTTTGCGTTTAAGTCAATCATTTTTTTCTTGGCTATTTCCAAAGCTTGAGCTCTAGTAATTTTCCCAACTTTAGTGGCTACATTTTTGCCCGAACCTTTCTCCAATCCGGCTGCTTTTAAAATAAGACCTGTCGCAGGAGGAGTTTTTACAACAAAATCATAACTGCGATCTTCGTAAACCGTAATCGAAACACCGACTTTGTCCCCGGCCATCTTCGTTGTAGCCGCATTAAATTTTGTCACAAAGTCCCCGATATTGATCCCGGCTTGACCGAGTGCTGGACCCAGGGGCGGCGCCGGTGTGGCTTTGGCTGCTTGGATTTGGAGTTTTATTTTTTTAGTAATCTTTTTTGCCATATTTCTATATTTACATTTTTAAATATTTAAATCAACTAGATTTTCTTCACCTGAAGAAAATCCAATTCTACCGGAGTCTCCCGGCCGAACATGGAAACCAGTACTTTCACTTTTCCGCGATCCTGATCCACGGAATTTACTTTGCCTTCAAGGTCCTTGAACGGGCCATCGGTAATCAAAACTGTTTCACCGACTGCCATATCAATGTTGTGTTTAGTTGTCCCGGCGTCCATTTTTTTAAACAGATAGTCCACTTCTTCTTTTTTCAACGGAACCGGATTTACTCCCGCGCCGACAAAACCGGTTACCCGCGGAGTGTTGCGCACCACATACCAAGAATCATCTGTCACAATCATGTCCACCAAGACATAGCCCGGATAAATTTTTTCTTCCACTTCCACGCGCTTCCCGGCTTTAATTTTAATTTTCTTTTCAATCGGAACAATCACATTGAAAATTTTGTCATTCATCCCGAGCGAATCAATGCGCTGGCGCAAATTGCGAAGAACCACATTCTCGTATCCGGCATAGGTGTGAATCGCATACCAATTTCTAACGGCTTGTATTTCTTGTTTAGCCATGGGTTTAAGGGGTAATTATTTTCTGCAATCCTTGGGAAAAAATAAAATCAAAAATACCCAGATAGTAGGCAATGACAACAGACAAAATGATAACTATCAAGGTATAATACAAAGTCTGGCTTCTGGATGGCCAAATCACGTGTTTTAGTTCTGTCTTTGTTTCTTTCAAATACTCGGTAATTTTTGATCCCATACTAAAATTTTAGTTAATAATGTTTATCATTATGCCCCGTAATCAAAAATTTTAGTACGGGACAGGCATATTTTTAAATTCCTCTCTTAAAAAGCCCCTCTCAGGGCTTCTTTAAGAATACTCTTTTTTACGAAATAGTCAATAAGGGAAAAAACTACATTTTTGCCTCTATTTTTTGAACTCTCCTTACCAAAGACAAAAAATCATAGCAAGAAATTCCTGTATCATCGCGGAAACAACGCCTTCGTGAATAACAAAGTCTAAAAAACGGACACCGGGTGTCTGTTTTTTCTAATTTATTATCTATTTAGTTTTTTATCTAATTTCGTAAGTAATCGTCACATTGGAAGTAATTTTATTTTCTCCGGTCGGAAGTTCGGGGGTGGGAGATGGAGCGCTTTCGGCGCTATCCATCATCGTTAATCTCTTGTTCGCATACATCATCGGATAATTTCCATTTTCGGAGAAATTCACAATCCGGACAAGGCGCACGCCAAGATCCTTAGCAAGAATTTCCGCTTTGGCTTTCGCTTCGTCTATCGCTATTTTGCGGGCCTGCGCTTTCAATTGGTCTTCATTTTCAATTGAAAAATTCGGGCCATTTATTTCCGTCACTCCGACCGCGCCAAGGCCTTTTACAATTTCCCCTGTTTTAGCAAGGTCATGAATTTTTACTGAAATATATTCGGAAACTTCGTAGCCTGTTAAAACATTCTTTCCCGGCGGGCAGATATAGTTCGGGTTGCGCGGATCATCCAAGGACGGAGAACAGACACTTTGCCTCCACTCGTATTTTGGGGAAGAATTATAACTTTCTGTTTTTATATCTTTTTTCTCTATCCCGCTCTTATCCAGAAAATCAAGCACGGCAGTTTCTTTAACGGTCACTTCGTTTTGCGCATCTTTTACTTCTTTGGCGTCTTCACGGATAGTAAAATTAATCGTCGCCAAGTCGGGCTTAGCGGAAACTTCTCCTTTCCCGTCAAAAGTTATGGTGTTGGAAGCCGGAGCTCCGCCTCCGATAAAATTATAATTCTTGATTTCCGAGATTGTCTTCATCGCAAAATATAAAGACAAGACAATCAGCAAAGCCAAACCGGCTTTTCCCAAATAAGACTTCTCGCTGTTTGATATTTCCATATGGTTTTATATTAACTCCGACGCTTAAGGTCGGAGCCCCGACTGTACGTCGGGGTTAATTTTTAATAATTCGACGTCAAAAATTAAAGTGGCATTGGGAGGAATCGCGCTACCCGCGCCTCTGGCTCCATAACCGTCTTCCGGCGGGATGGTAAGCGTTTTCTTTTCGCCGACTTTCATCCCGACTATTCCTTTGTCCCAGCCGGCAATTACTTGCCCGGCCCCTAATTTAAACACAAAAGGCTCCACATGCTGGAATTTCGGGTCCACATTAGAATCAAAAACCGTGCCATTTTCCAGGCGACCTGTGTAATTCATAGAAACCTCGTCCCCTGCTTTTGCCGTTTCTCCTGTTTGAATTGTATTGTAAGCTGTATTATTCACATTATTATTATCTGAAATCATATTTGTTTTGTTTACTTTATTATTAATGCTAATAAAAATTAAAGTCCCCACTACGACTAAGCATATTACCACTGCCAAAATTATGTTCATATTATTTTTATTTTCCATATAAATTTATTATATACTTTATCTTTTTTTACACAATATTGACCTCCGGTGTTAACTCAAGGCCGAATTTTTCTCTTACAGAAGCTATAATTTTGTTCGCCAAAATAAGGATTTCTTCTCCTGTCGCGCCACCATAATTTACCAGAACTAACGCCTGTTTTTCGTGCACGCCAACATTGCCAATCCTATACCCTTTCCAACTTGCCCCGAGCGCAGTCGAAGGGCCGCATTGCTCGATCAACCACCCGGCTGGAATCTTTGCCATCTCATCTTCCTTAAAATAGGGCATATCCGGATAAGTTGCGAGTAATGTTTGTAATTTTTTTCTTTCAAGAAAAACATTTTTAAAAAAACTTCCGGCGTTGCCGATCAGTTTTGGATCCGGTAGTTTATTTCGGCGGATAGATGCCACCGCATTGCTGATATCTTGGAGATTTTTAACTTCAATTTTATTCTTTTCCAAATATTCTTTCAAAACTTTATAACTAATATTTTTCCTTTCTTTTTTATCAAGTCTTAAGGTAATAGCCGAAATAAAATATTGATCTTTTAATTTATTTTTAAAAATGCTGTCGCGATAGCCCAATTTGCATTCTTCTTGATTGAAAATCTTTTTCTCTCCGGTCGCAATTTCGTAAGCTTCGACATTTTCCAAAACATTTTTCAGTTCCGCTCCATAGGCGCCGATGTTCTGCATCGGCGCCGCCCCGACCGTGCCGGGAATCAAAGCTAAATTTTCAATCCCCCAATATCCGCGCTCGACCGCGAAAATTACCAAATCGTGCCAAACCTCTCCACCTAAAGAACGAACAAAAACATTTTCAAAATTATCTTCCAAAATTTTTATACCTTTCAATTTATTTAAAATAACTATCCCGTCAAAATCTTTCGTAAATAAAACATTGCTTCCCCCGCCCAGAAATATTTTTTTATTCTGTTCAAATTCCGGCAAGGAAAAAAGTTCTTTCAGGTCTTCTTCATTATCTATCTCCACAAAAAACTTCGCATTTACCTTAATGCCAAAAGTATTCAACTCTGATAAATTATAGTTTTGTTGGATTTTCATTCTAAATAAAAATTGAAATAATCGCCCCCACGCCAACCAGAGAAATCAAAAAGAAAGTCAACCAGCCGAAAATATTGCCGATTTTTTTATTTTTGAAATCGCCCATCACCTCCGCATTCCCGCTCAAACGGACAATAAAGAAAATCATCAACGGAGAAACAATGCCGTTCAGGACCGCCGCATAAATAAGCGCCTTAATCGGATCCAAGCCGACAAAATTTAAAGTAATGCCGAGCGCCATCGCCACGATAATCACTCCATAGAAAGCATTCGCTTGTTTTAATTTCCGATAAAGTCCGGTTTTCCAGCCGAAGGATTCGGAAATGGCATAAGAAGCCGAACCCGCCAAAACCGGTATCGCCAGCAGGCCCGTGCCTAAAATCCCCAAAGCAAAAAGAATGAAAGCAAAATTTCCGGCAAAGGGACGAAGGGCCGCCGCCGCGTCGGAAGCAGTGGCAATATTGGTAATCCCGCTGGCGTAAAGGGTCGCGGCGCAGGCGGCAATAATAAAAAACATTATCAGATTGGAAATGAACATCCCGGACCAAACATCAATCCGCATATTTTTCATATCTTGCAATGTATTGTTAGCGCGACGCATCTCCACCGTTTTTTCTCCTT